>Ga0315281_10009027_pt1 | contig 13866 bp, 15 predicted proteins | sample YL17G07_0_MG_FD_204540 | JGI IMG/M metagenome (GOLD analysis project Ga0315281, IMG submission 204540) | Sediment microbial communities from Yellowstone Lake, YNP, Wyoming, USA - YL17G07_0 | ecosystem: Environmental > Aquatic > Freshwater > Lake > Sediment | place: USA: Wyoming | collected...
GAGCGCAGGCGGAAGTCTGTCATCCACTGCGGCTCGTTCTTCACGCGCGAGATCTCGCGCACGATGTCCTCGCTCAGCCCCTTCTCCGTCCGGTACGAGTACGTCGCCCGGTCGTTGTCGTTGAACCCGAACTTGTAGCCGTCCTGCTCCGCGATCTCCGGCGTGATCTTCGCGACCATGGTTATGCCTTCTCTCCCGTCACGCCCGCCAGCGCCGGCGCGTACTTCGCGATGATCGGGTCGTAGCCTTGCTCCTCGAGCTGCAGCGCCAGCTCCGGCCCGCCCGACTCGATGATCCGCCCCTGGTACAGGATGTGGACGAACTGAGGCTTGATGTAGTTCAGCAGCCGCTGGTAGTGCGTGATCAGCACGATGCCCAGCTTCGGCGTCGTCAGCGCGTTCACGCCCTCCGCCACCGTCCGTAGCGCGTCGATGTCGAGCCCCGAGTCGGTCTCGTCCATCACCGCCAGGTCCGGGTCGAGGATGCCCATCTGCAGGATCTCGGCGCGCTTCTTCTCGCCGCCGGAGAAGCCTTCGTTCACGTAGCGGCGCGCGAACTGCTCGTCCATCTTCAGCAGCTTCATCGTCGCGAGCAGCTTCTCCCGGAACTCGCGCACCGGCACGTCCGTACCGCGCACGGCCTTCATCGCCTGCCGCAGGAAGTTCACCATCGTCACGCCCGGGATGCTCGTCGGGTACTGGAACGCCAGGAAGATGCCGCGCTGCGCGCGCTGGTCCGGCGTCAGCGCCAGGATGTCCTCGCCCTTGAACGTGATGCTGCCGCCGGTGATCGTGTAGCGCGGGTGCCCCATCAGCGCGTTCGCCAGCGTGCTCTTGCCTGACCCGTTCGGCCCCATGATCGCGTGCACTTCGCCGCGGTTCACCGTGAAGTCGACGCCGTTGAGGATCTGCTTCCCCTCGACGGCGACCGTCAGGCCGCGAATCTCCAGCAATGTCTTGTCCGTCATCTGCTCCTGCTCTCCCCGCCCGTCCAGGCGGGCCATGCCTTGCTCATCTGGCGCGACCCGCGCCATGCGTGATGCTCGTGCGCGGGTTACGCGCGCTGCGTGTCTCCCCGCTCGTGCGTGGCGGGCGTGCTGTCGCGCACCACGTACTCGCACATCGGCTTGCCATCGATGACGCGGCTCACCTGCTCCACCGGCGCGCCCACCAGCATCTCCACCACGCGGTGGTCGGCGTGGCACGGCGCGTCCGAGGACTCGGCCGCCTTGCGGTATGGGCAGCTCGTGTTCATCAGGTGGAAGCCGTCGTCGTCCTTCCGCCAGTGGTCAACGATGCCCTCACCCTTGAGCGCGACGCTCGTCTCGGCAACACGCTCGCCGACCGTGGCGCCCGTCACCTGCAGCCGGTAGACGCCGGCGATGTCCTCGGCGACGCCGTCGAACACCTGCGACATCAGGCGCTGCCCGGTCGAAGCCTGGTCCGCTGGCAGCAGGGCGATGCGCCGGAACATGCGGTCCACCAGCCGCGGGTAGTGCGCGGCCATCTCCTCGGCGCGCTCCGTCAGCCGGTACACGTACGAGGGACGCCCGATGTCGTTCCGCTGGATGCGCACGTCCACGAGCCCTTCCGCGCGCATCACCTCGAGGTGGCGCCGGATGTTCGCCGCGTTCAGACCGAGTTCGCGCGTTATGTCAGCTACCGTAGCTTCGCTACGCGCCGCCAGCAGCTCCCGCATCAGTTCTCGTGTGGATTTCATCACTCTCGATCCTAGCGAGGGCGCAACGCCATATCAAGCGAAAAGCGACTTAAAATGCACAATTCGCGGGAAAATAGGCCAAATGCCCCCCGGACAAGCACAGAAGGCAGACCGCGTCTGCCTTCTGATCACTGGTAACTGATAACTGATGACTGTGAACTCAGCTGCTCGCCGCCGGTGCAGCGGGTGCCGCTCCCGCCGCCGGTGCGGCGCCCTCGGCAGCCGCCGCAGGCGTCTCCTCCGTGGCGACACGCGGCGAGGCGACGCGCGCGACGACCACGTCGGGGTCCGTCATCAGCGTCATCTTCGACGTGTCGATCGCCAGGTCGCGCACATGGAGCGCGCCTTCGAGCTGCGTGATCAGGCTCACGTCGGCCACGAACTGCGTCGGGATGTCGCTCGGCAGCGCCTCGACGCTGATCGATTCGAGCGTCTGCAGCAGCACGCCGCCGAACGTCGTGACCGCCTCCGACGTGCCGGTCAGCACGATCTTCACGTCCGCCCGCATCTTCTCCGTCATGCTCACCTGGTAGAAGTCGACGTGCAGGATCTGCGTCGAGACCGGGTCGCGCGAGATGGCGCGGATGACCACGCTGCGCGGAGCCGGCTCGCCCTCCACGTTCAGGTTCAAAATGGCGTTGCGCGTCATGCCCTTCAGCAGGTGCGTCAGCGCCACCGTATCGGCCTGTACCGCCGCCGATTCGAGCTTGTGGCCGAAGATGTTGGCCGGCGTCTGGCCGGAGCGCCGCAGCGCCGCAACCTTCTTGCCGAGCACAGTCCGGGGCGCTACCTGCAGTTCGCTGTTTGCCATGTTCGTTTCTCGTCCTACCGGCGGCGCAACCGCCGCAATATGCCGATGCCCACCACCGCGCCCAGCCCGAAGGCGAAGGCCGCCGGCGGCGTGATCGCGCTCTTCACATCGCCTTCGACGTGCCGCGCAATCAGCAGCAACGTCGCGCTTTCCTTGACCCGCACGTGCTCGCCGATGACCACGGCCGTCGCGCAGTCCGCCATGTGCACGTCAGCCGCCCGCACGCTCACCAGCGCGCTGCCGCTGACCTCCAGGTTCTCCGCCCGGACGTGCTGCGCGGCGCCCTGCCGCAGCTCCACGCGCTCGGCCTCGACGGAGCGCACCGCGCTCTGGTCGATCTCGACGCTGTCGCCCGACACCGTGGTGATCACGCTGCCAGATTCGCGGCTCATGCGGCACCTCCTGGATACGGGATGGCCAAGGAGACCCACGAGAGGGTATCAAAGCCCCCCCAGCCGGTCAACTTGCGTCCCAGCCGAGCTATCGAACACAGCTATCGTCGAGTCGCCACCACCCGCAGCAAGGTCGCCCTCTGCAGCCGCACCCCACACCCAGCGATCGGCCGCGCCCGTGAGCCGGACCACCCCGTGTAGGGGCAGGGCTTGCCCTGCCCGCCCCTGCCAAGCCCACGGCCGCCGCGCGTAGGACGGACGCCCCCGGCCGTCGCGTCCCGATCGCGAGCCGACGTCGCCCACCGGCCCCGCACCCTACCTACTACCCGAGCAGCGCCGCCACCCCCGGCAGCTCCCGCCCCTCCAGGAACTCCAGCGATGCGCCGCCGCCCGTCGAGACGTGCGCGTACTGGTCCGCGATGCCCAGGTCCGTCACCATCGCCACCGTCTCGCCGCCGCCGATCACGACGGTCGCGCCGAGCATCGTCAGGAAGCGCGCGACCTCGTGCGACCCCTCGGCGAACGCATCCCACTCCGCCACACCCAGCGGCCCGTTCCAGACGACGGTCTTCGCGCCCTGGAGCTTCGCCTCGTAGTCGGCCACGGTCTTCGGCCCGATGTCGAGGATCATCCAGCCGTCCGGCACGCCGGCGATATCGACGGTGCGCGACGCCGCGTCGGCCGCGAAGCGGTCCGCGATCACCGCGTCGACCGGCAGCCCGAGCGTCACGCCGCGTTCTTTCGCCTCGGCCATCACCCGCCGCGCCGTCTCGAGCTGATCGTCCTCCACGAGCGACGTGCCCACGCCGACGCCCTGCGCCTTCAGGAACGTGCTCGCCATGCCGCCGCCGATCAGCAGCACGCTCACCTTCGACAGCAGGTGCTGCAGCACCGCGATCTTCGAGCTGATCTTCGCGCCGCCGATGATCGCCGCCACCGGCGGTTCGGGGTTGCTGACGATCCGCCCCAGGTAGTCGATCTCCTTCTCCATCAGGAAGCCCGCGACGGCAGGCAGGTGCGCGGCCACGCCGGCGGTCGATGCGTGGGCGCGATGGGCGGTGCCGAAGGCGTCGTTCACGTAGACGTCGGCGAACGACGCCAGCTTCTTCGCCAGCGCCGGGTCGTTCTGCTCCTCGCCCGGCTCGAAGCGCACGTTCTCCAGCATCACGACGTCGCCGGGACGCATCGCCGCCACCGCCGCCTCGGCCGACGCGCCGGCGACGTCCGTCGCGCACGCCACCGGCGCCGCGATCAGTTCCGCCAGCCGCGCCGCCACGGGCGCCAGCCGCGCCGACTCGATGACCTTGCCGTCCGGCCGGCCGAGGTGCGACACCAGCACGATCCTCGCGCGATGCTCGCGCAGGTAGCGGATCGTGGGCAAGGCGGCGCGGATCCGCGTGTCGTCGAGGATCCGCCGCGTCTCCTTGTCGATCGGCACGTTGAAGTCGACGCGCACCAGCACGCGCTTGCCGTCGATATCGATGTCGCGCACCGTCTTCTTGTTCACGACGCCTCCTGATCCGCGACACACACCATCGCAGCCTGTAGTACCACCGGACTAGCCACTAATCACTAATCACGAGCAACTAGTTCACCCGATGCACGAAGAACGACGCCAGCGCCTCGATGTCCCGCCGCCGCTCCTCGTCGAGCTGCGCGGGCTGGAGGGCGGCGATGGCGGCCTGCGCCCAGCGCGTTGCCTCGGCGACGGCGACGGGGCGCGCGCCGGCCTCGTCGAGCAGCGACACGACGGCGTCGACGTCGTCCTCGGTGAGTGTGGCCGATGCGTAGATGCGCGCCAGCTCGGCGGCGGCATCGCCACGCAGGTGCTCAAACGCCCAGGCGATGGGGAACGAGCGCTTGCGAGAGCGGATGTCGTCGGCCACGGGCTTGCCGGTGAGGGCGGCCTCGCCCCAGATGCCCAGCACGTCGTCCTGGATCTGGAACGCCCGGCCGAGCATGCGGCCGCACTCGCCGAACGCGGCGACCGTCGCCGCATCGGCGCCGCCGGCGATCGCGCCGATCGCCATCGACGCGCCGATCAGCGACGCCGTCTTGCCGTCGATCATCGCCACGTACTCGGCGAGCGTCACGCGGTCGCGCGTCTCGAAGCCGATGTCGGCGTACTGACCCTCGCAGAGCGCCACGCACGCCTCGTCGAGCATCCGCGCCGCGTCCAGCACGCGCCCCGGCTCGACGCCCGCGTCGGCCATGGCGAGCAGCGTGCGTTGCGCCAGCACGAACATGCCGTCGCCGGCGTTGATCGCCTGCGGCACGCCGACGACGCGCCAGAGCGTCTGCCGGCCGTGCCGCGTGTCGCTGCCGTCTTCGATGTCATCGTGGATCAGCGTGAAGTTGTGGAGCAGTTCGAGCGCCGCCGCCGCCGGCATCGCCCGCGCGATGTCACCGCCCGCCGCCTCGCAGCACAGCAGGCACAGCGCGGGGCGCAGCATCTTGCCGCTGGCGGGCGGCACGGCGTTCCCGGCGGCGTCCTCCCAGCCGAGGTGGTAGCGCATCAGCCGCAGATGCCCGACGCCCGGCCGGTCCAGCGCCGCCCGCATCGCCGCGACGACCGGCTCGCGATAGCGCGACAGCACGTCGTCGACGCGCGCGGCATCAGGCAGCGGCAGGGGGGTGGCTTCGGGCACAGCTCTGGTGGTCCCTCCGTCGTCAGCTCGATCAGACAGCGCCACCAGTGTAGTGCTTCCGATTCAGCCGTAGTTCAGTCCCGCCTGCGGGCGGCCCTCACCCCGGCCTTCTCTCCACGGCGAGTCTTCGACGGCCACCCCTCTCCCACAAGGGGAGAGGGGATGAAGGGTGATATCTGTTCGCGATCGAGGCGGTTGCGAGGAGCGCGGGCGCGACGGCCGAAACCCCAGAAGCACGGCATGACGCGGCAGGCGGGCTCAGCCTCTAACACCTGGAACCTATCACCTATAACCCCGCGACACACTCAGCCACTGCCGCCGCCGAGACCGCGCCCTCGCGCACGATGCGGACGCCCGCCGAGTCGCTGCAGTCCACGATCGTCGAAGGCGGCCCCGTCGCCGCCACCGGCGCATCGACAATCAGGTCCACCGCGTCGCCGAGCTGCGCCCGCACTTCCGCCGCCGTGTGGCACTCCTCGCGTCCGGCGATGTTCGCGCTCGTGCCGGTCAGCGGCCCCAACTGCGCCGCCGCCTCGCGCAGAAACGAGTCGTCCGGCGCGCGCACCGCGACCGTATCGCCGCCCGCGACTGCCCGCGTCGCGTACGCCGCCTTCTTCCGCAAGACGATCGTCAGCGCCCCCGGCCAGAACTTCGCCGCCAGCACCCGCGCCGGCCCGTTCATCTCGCCGACCAGCTCCGCCTGCTCGACCGACGCGACAAACAGCGGCATCGGCTGCGACCGGTCGCGCGCCTTGATCTCGTACACCCGCTCGACCGCCGCCGCATCGGATGCCACGGCGACGAGCCCGTACACCGTATCCGTCGGCACCGCCACGACGCCGCCGGCGCGCAACGCATCGATGACCTGCCGGTACTCGTGGCGGACGGGGTCGTCAGTCGTCGCTCGTCGGTCGTCGGTTGACACGGGGAGTGGTTCCTGCTGTTTGCTGTTTGCTGTTTGCTGTTTGCTGTTTGCTGTTTGCTGTTTGCTGTTTGCTGTGCGGTCCTCTGCTCTCAGCTTTCTGCACCCCGCTCGCGCGCGAAAGCGCTTATGTCCATTAGCAGAACTTGTTGACCGCGCGAAGCCGGGACGCTACACTCGAAGCACCCTCCTTCGCACAGCACAGGATACGCCATGGCCGAGAAACAAAGCTCCCGCCGGGTAAGCACCTCGGGCGATGTCGAGGTTTCCACCTACCTCGAAATCGCCCGCGAGAAGAGCGGCGAAGGCCCCTCCGAGGCGCCGCCCATCGTGCCGGTGCAGCCCGAGGCGGTCATCGTCATCGACTTCGGCTCCCAGTTCTCGATGCTGATCGCCCGCCGCGTCCGCGAGTGCCGCGTCTACTGCGAGCTCGTGCCATCGGACACCCCCTGGGAGAAGATCGAGAAGCTCCGCCCGCGCGGCGTCATCCTCTCCGGCGGCCCCGCCAGCGTCTATGAACCGGGCGCCCCGACGATCCCCGACTGGGTGTTCGAGCAGAACCTGCCGGTCCTGGGCATCTGCTACGGCATGCAGGCGCTCGCCCACCAGCTCGGCGGCAAGGTTGCGCCCTCGGAGCGCCGCGAGTACGGGCACGCCGTCTTCCACCAGGGCGAGACCGATTCGCCCATCTTCGACGGTCTGCCGCGCTCGATGCCGGTCTGGATGTCGCACGGCGACCGCATCACGCAGGTGCCGCCCGGCTTCGAGGCGATCGCCTACTCCGACAACTCGCCGTTGGCGGCGATGTCCAACGGCCGCGGCATCATCGGCATCCAGTTCCACCCGGAGGTCGTGCACACGCCGCACGGCAAGCAGGTGCTGGAGAACTTCCTCTACAAGATCTGCGGCTGCCGCGGCGACTGGACCGCGGGCAACTTCGTCGTCGACGGCATCAACCGCATCCGCAAGCAGGTCGGCGATGGCCGCGTCATCTGCGCCCTCTCCGGCGGCGTCGACTCCGCCGTCGCGGCGATGCTCGTGCACAAGGCGGTCGGCGACCAGCTCACCTGCATCTTCGTCGACAACGGCCTCATGCGGCGCGAAGAGCCGGGGCGCGTCGTCGATACCTTCCGCCGCCACATGGAGATCCAACTCGTCCACGTCGACGCGGCCGAGCGCTTCCTGACGCAGCTCAAGGGCGTCACCGACCCCGAGCAGAAGCGCCGCATCGTCGGCGAGACCTTCATTCGCGTCTTCGAGGCCGAAGCCGACAAGATCGGCAAGGTCGACTTCATCACGCAGGGCACCACGTACCCCGACGTGGTCGAAAGCGCGACCGGCGCGGGCAACACCGTCAAGATCAAGACGCACCACAACGTCGGCGGCCTGCCGAAGGAGATGACGTTCGAGCTGATCGAGCCGCTGCGCTACCTCTTCAAGGATGAGGTGCGGCAGGTCGGCCTCGCCCTCGGCCTGCCCGAAGAGATGGTCTACCGCCAGCCGTTCCCCGGCCCCGGACTCTCGATCCGCATCATTGGCGAGGTGACGGCCGAGCGCGTGAGCGTGCTGCAGGCGGCCGACTGGATCGTCATGAACGAGATCAAGAAGGCAAAGCTCTACAACGAACTCTGGCAGTCCTTCGCGGTCCTCACCGACACCCGCAGCGTCGGCGTCATGGGCGATTACCGCACGTACGGCCACGTCGTCGCCCTGCGCGCCGTCACGGCCGAAGACGCCATGACCGCCGACTGGGCGCGCCTGCCGTACGAGGTGCTGGCCCGCATCAGCAGCCGCATCGTCAACGAGGTCCCCGGTGTCAACCGCGTCGTCTACGACATCACGTCGAAGCCCCCCGGCACGATCGAGTGGGAGTAGCGGCCGCATGACCACCGACCAGCAACACAACAGCAACGGCCGCGCCCGCGTCGAGGACGCGATCACCGGCGCCCGCGAGACGATGCGCGAGCGCGCGCCCCGCCGCCGCGTCGGTCTCGACGCCCGCGGCCTCGCGCTCTCGGCGCTGGTCGCCGCGGCCGTCGTCTTGATCCTCCGCCGCGCCGACCGCGGCCCCAAGCGCTGATGCCAGCCTCGACGGACGTCCTCCTGATCGGCTCCGGCGCGCGCGAACACGCGATCGCCTGGAAACTGCGGCAGTCGCCGCGGCTCGGCGCGCTCTACGTCGCGCCGGGCAACGCAGGGATCGCCGCCATCGCCGAACTCGTCCCGCTCGCGATCCCCAGGGCCGGCGCACCAGCGCCGGAAGTCGCGGCGTTCCTGGCCGGCGCCGTGCGCATCGCGCGCGAGCGCCGCGTCGGCCTCGTTGTCGTCGCGCCCGACGATCCGCTGGCGCTCGGCCTCGTCGACGCGCTCGACGCGGCCGGCATCCCGGCGTTCGGCCCCACAAAGGCAGCGGCACAGATCGAAGCCTCGAAGGCGTTCGCCAAGGACCTGATGCGGCGCCACGGCATCCCGATGAGCATCAGCGCGCGCTTCGACGATTTCGACGCCGCGCGCGCCTACGTCGAGTCGCGCCCGTGCGACGTCGTCGTCAAGGCCGATGGCCCCGCCCTCGGCAAGGGCACCGTCGTCCCGTCGTCGCGCGAAGAAGCCGTCTCGGTGCTGCGCTCGATGCTGGTCGACGGGGAGATGGGCGCGGCCGGGCGCACCGTCGTCGTCGAGGATATGCTCGCCGGCCGCGAGACGAGCGCTCATGCGTTCACCGACGGCAAGACGGTCGCGCACATGCCGTTCTCGTGCGACCACAAGGCCGTGTTCGACGGCGGCCGCGGCCCCAACACGGGGGGCATGGGCGTCTACAGCCCGCCGTCGTGGCTGCCCGATTCGACGGCGGCGCAGATCCGCCGCGACGTCACCGAAGCCGCCGTCCGCGCGATGGCGGACGAGGGCACGCCCTTCAAGGGCATCCTGTATCCCGGCCTTTTCGTCACGGCCGACGGCCCGCGGGTGATCGAGTTCAACGCCCGCTTCGGCGACCCCGAGGCGGAGGCGCTGCTCCCCCGCCTGGAGAGCGACCTGCTCGAGATCATGCTCGCCGTGGCGCACGGCACGCTCGATCGCGTCGACGTGCGCTGGAGCGACCGCGCCTCCGTGACGGTCATGCTGGCATCCGGCGGCTACCCCGGCGACTACGAGATCGGCAAGCCGATCCACGGGCTCGATGACGTCGACAGCGACGTCGTCGTCTTCCACGCCGGCACTAGGCGCGACGGCGCCGGCCGCCTCGTCACGAACGGCGGCCGCGTGCTCGCCGTCACCGCCACCGGCGCATCGATCGCCGAGGCGCGCGCGCAGGTCTACCGGAACGTCGAACGCATCCGCTTCGACGGCATGCACTACCGCACCGACATCGGTGCGAGCGAACTGGCTGTGAACGTATGAGCGCACTCGTCGCCGTCCTGATGGGGTCGAAGTCCGACATGGAAGCGATGAGGTCGTGCATGGAGACGCTGACGAAGTTCGGCATCGAGCACGAGGTGCACGTGATGTCGGCGCACCGCAACCCGGACCGTGTGCGCGAGTTCGTCTCGACGGCCCGCGACCGCGGCTTCGAGGTGATCATCGCGGCGGCCGGCGGCGCGGCGGCCCTGCCCGGCGTCTGCAAGTCGTACACCCCACTGCCCGTCATCGGCGTGCCGCTGGCGTCGAGCGAGCTGAAGGGCATCGATGCCCTCTACTCCATGGTGCAGATGCCGCCCGGCATGCCGGTAGCCACCGTGGCTATCGGCGCCTGGGGCGCGCGCAACGCCGCCACCCTCGCCGCCGAGATCCTGGCGCTCGGCCACCCGGACATCCGCAAGGCGTACGACGCCTACCGCGAAGGCCTGGCATCGGGATAAACTGCCCCGTGAACACCCCTACCAACGCTCTGCGCCCTCTGCGCCCTCTGCGCCTCCGCGGTGCATCCTCTGTCCCGTCATCCCTCCGCGCCCTCTGCGCCTCCGCGGTGAACACATCGGCCAATCGCCTCCGCGCCCTCCGCGCCTCCGCGGTGAACCCGTGATCGAGCGCTACTCCCGCCCGCAGATGGCCGCGATCTGGACCGACGAGGGCAAGCTCGACCGCTGGCTCGCCGTCGAGGTCGCCGTCGTCGACGCCTGGGCCGAGGCCGGGCGGGTGCCCGTCGCCGACGCCGAGAAGGTGCGCCGCGCCCGCTACAACATCGCCGACGTCGCCCGCTACCAGGTCGAGACGCACCACGACGTGACGGCGTTCCTCAAGTCCGTCGCCGACAGCCTGGGCGAGGAGGGCCGCTGGGTGCACCTGGGCCTCACGTCGCAGGACGTCTGGGATACGGCCACCGCGCTCCAGCTCCGCGACGCCGCCACGCTGCTCGAAGCCGGTCTCGCAGCGCTGCGCGAGGCGGTCGAGCGGCGCGCGATCGAGTTCAAGGACACCATCTGCATCGGCCGCACGCACGGCGTACACGCCGAGCCGACCACCTTCGGCCTCAAGCTGGCGGGCTGGGTCGCCGAGATCCGCCGCATGCAGTCGCGCCTCGCCGACGCGAAGGCGCAGGTCGCCTTCGGCAAGATCAGCGGCGCCGTCGGCTCACACGCCACCGTCCCGCCCGACGTCGAGGAGAAGGTCTGCGCGCGCCTCGGCATCGCCGTCGAGCCGATCAGCACGCAGGTGGTGCCGCGCGACCGCCACGCCAACTTCGTCACGACGCTCGCGCTCATCGCCGCCGGCCTCGAGCGCATGGCGACGGAGGTGCGCCACCTGCAGCGCACCGAAGTGCTGGAGGCGGAGGAGCCCTTCAGCGAGGGCCAGACCGGCTCCAGCGCCATGCCGCACAAGCGCAACCCGGAGCTGTGCGAGCGCATCTGCGGCCTGGCGCGCGTGCTGCGCGGCTACGCCGTCACCTCGCTCGAAAACGTCGCCCTCTGGCACGAGCGCGACATCTCGCACTCGTCGACGGAGCGCATCACGCTCCCCGACTCCTGCGCCCTGCTCGACTACATGCTCGACGTCTTCACCGGCGTCGTCGCTGGCCTGCAGGTCTACCCCCAGCGCATGCGCGAGAATCTGGAGTTGACGCAGGGGCTCGTCTTCTCGCAGCGGGTCATGCTGGCGCTGATCGAGACCGGCCTCTCGCGCCAGGACGCCTACGCCATCGTGCAGCGCAACTCCATGCGCGCGTGGAAGGAGCGCGTCCCCCTGCGCGGCCTGCTCGAAGGCGACCCCGACGCCACATCGCGCCTCGACGCCGCCAAGCTCGACGAGATCTTCGACTACAGCGTCTACACCCGTCACGTCGACGACAGCTTCCGCCGCCTCGGGCTAGCGTGAAGAAGGCCGACCTCCGCGGCCGCCACGATCTCGGCGCGATCGTCGGCTACGGCTACCGCATCTACCTCCGCAACTTCACGCCGCTCTTCCTCATCGCGCTGCTGGTCCTCCCGGTCGAGATGCTGGGCGGCGTGCTGCTCGGCCCGCCGAAAGCCGGCGACGCCTCCGCGCCAACAATGCTCTTCCAGCTCGCCGTCGCCGCCGTGGCAGCGGTCGCGATGAGCGGATGCGTCTTCGCCGTGAACGAGGTCGCCACCGGTAGCGCCCCCTCATTCGGGACGTCGCTCGATACGGTGTTCGAGCGCATTACGGCGCTCTTCGGCACGCTGCTGCTCGGCACCGCGCTCGCGGCCGGCGCACTGTACGCCTTCCCGTTCGTCGCGCTGTACTGGCTCTTCCACCGCGATGTCACGCTCGATGGGCGCCGCCAGTGGTGGATCGTGCTCGTGCCGTTCGCCCTCGCGTTCTACCTCGTGGTCCGCTGGAGCATGATGCAGCAGGCGGTGATGATCGACGGCAAGCGCAGCTGGTCCGCGCTCGATGCCAGCGCGGACGCCGTGCGCGGCAACTGGTGGCGCGTCGCGCGGACGCTGCTCATCGTCGGTCTCATCGCCTCCGGCCCGCTGCTCGTGACAGGGAGCGCCGCCCTGCTACCCGACCTCGGCTACGCCACCATTACCGGGCTCGCCCTCGCGCTGGGCTTGCCCTTCCAGGCTGCCGCGCAAACACTGCTCTACTACGACCTGAAAGCAAGAAAGCAGGCACCCACCGATGTCAGTCCTGATCGACTCCCCGCTCCCTAACCGCACCTATCGAGGCAAGGTGCGCGACACCTACGACCTCGGCGACCGGCTGCTCATCGTGGCCACCGACCGCATCTCGGCCTATGACGCCATCCTCCCGACCGGCATCCCCGACAAGGGGAAGGTGCTGAGCCAGATGTCCGCGTGGTGGTTCGAGCACACGAGCCAGGTCGTCCCCAACCACTTCATCCGCCTGGCCGACGGCACGCCCGCCGACGACCTGCCCTTCGCCCTGCCGCCTGAGCTGATCGGCCGCAGCACGATCGCCCGCAAGGCGAAGCGCATCGATGTCGAGTGCATCGTCCGCGGCTACCTGTCGGGCTCGGCGTGGTCGGAGTACCAGAAGTGGGGCACGGTCAACGGCCTGCGGATGCCGAAGGGCATGCAGGAGAGCGAGCAGTTCCCCGAACCGCTCTTCACCCCGACGACGAAGGCGGAAGAGGGCCACGACGAGCCCATGACCTTCTCCGATCTCGTGCAGGAGGTCGGCCCCGAAGAGGCGCAGGTGCTGCGGCTGCGCAGCGTCGCGCTCTACAACTTCGCCGCCGACTACGCGCGCGAGAAGGGGATCATCATCGCCGACACGAAGTTCGAGTTCGGCTTCTACGAGGGCGAGCTGATCGTCATCGACGAGATCCTCACGCCCGACTCCAGCCGCTTCTGGGCCGTCGCGGACTACCGCGTCGGCGGCCCCCAGCCCAGCTTCGACAAGCAGTACGTGCGCGACTGGCTCAGCCAGAGCGGCTGGAACAAGGAGCCCCCGGCCCCCGAACTCCCCCCCGAGATCGTCGAGGGCACGTCACGGCGCTACAAAGAGGCCTACCGGCTGCTCACAGGGCAGGAAGTGCGTTAAGGCTGGAAGCTGGAAGCTAGATGCTGGAAGCTGGACAAGGAGTCCCCTACTCTCAACGTCCCTCTGCTTTCTGTCTCTGCCGTCGTCTAACATCCAACATCGAACATCCAGCAAGGGAGGAACGGCACATGCTCAACCGGCTCAACTCCGAGCGCGGCCACGTCGGCCCCACCACCGCATCGCTCGTCGCGATCGGGGCGACGGTGGTGACGGCCGTCGGCATATCCTCGACGTCGCACGCGCTCGAGATCACCGGCGTCGCGCTGTTCGGCTTCGCGCTTGTCGCCGCGCTGCAGGTCCCGCACTGGTGGCTGCGCAAGATCTACCGCCGCCTCGACCGCATCACCGACGACACCGACCCCGACCGCCACGAACGCTTCCGCATCGAGCTATAGCGGTGCTCGAGGC
>Ga0315281_10009028_pt1 | contig 13866 bp, 13 predicted proteins | sample YL17G07_0_MG_FD_204540 | JGI IMG/M metagenome (GOLD analysis project Ga0315281, IMG submission 204540) | Sediment microbial communities from Yellowstone Lake, YNP, Wyoming, USA - YL17G07_0 | ecosystem: Environmental > Aquatic > Freshwater > Lake > Sediment | place: USA: Wyoming | collected...
CAGAGGCGGAAAAGGCCCACGTATTCACCTGGGGCAGAACGTTGTATTCGAACCCGACGGACGGTCTGTGCGGGCGATCACGGCAGGACAGGTCATTCTTGAACGGGGCAAGCTCAGTGTACGATCGGTCCTCGATGTGAAAGGCGACGTCAATTTCGAGACCGGTAATATCGATTCAGTCAGCGATGTGCTCGTTCACGGATCGATCAGGACACTGCCCGCGAAACGCGTCGGAATCGAACATCTTGACGTGCCCGACCGGCCTTAATCGGCCCAGCTTCCCTTCGCCTCCATCAATCAATCGCAGGAAATTTTCGCGGAATAACACCGGACCGACCGGGCACGCTTAACCCCCGCAGCGGACTCGCAGATCAGGGATCGATCTGCTTGACGACTTTGTAGGCGTCGGGGTCGGGAAATTCAAAATCGGCGATGTTCCAATTCGTGATCTTGCCCAACGTGAGGGTCATCTTCAGTTGGCCGGGCCAATCCAGATCAATTCTGCCGGGCAGATACCCCCCGTCGTTTTCGGCGCTGACATACCGATACTCGCCCAGGTCGATCTGCATTTCCTTCTTGCCGTCGGGAGCATAGTAGAGGATCTGATGAACAAAAACCCCATCCTTCTCTTCGCTCAAGGATATTTCCTTTGCGATATACCATAAGCCCAAGCCCAGCTCATCCACGGCGAGGTACATCAAGACATGATAGGGATTTCGATTCTGAAGGACAGGGCCCAGATATTTCCCCGGAGGCGGCATCAGACTGATCTGCCCCAGGGCATCGAGCAGACGTTCCGGTGCCTGGATCAGATCGTTGCCCGGTTTGGCCTTCTCGACATCGGCCCAATATCCCCACCACAGCGTATCTTCCTGAGGGATCACGCCGACCCAGTACTGCTTGTCATTCGACCCGATTTCGACCTGTGTCTTTCCGAGAACGTTTCCACGCAGGTATAGATTCCTGACCATTTTATGCAGCAGTGTCAGATCAAGATCATGCTGCTGTTTGTGGCCCTGCTCGTCGACCAGGCTGACCGTCATGTGTCCGCCGGTGCTGCGGATGCCTTCAGGCCGGCGAAGCCCTTTCTCAGCCATGGGGAGCAGATCCCGCAAGGGGATCTCGTGGAACACGGGTTTGGGTGGAGGCGGACAACCACCGCAGGCCAACACCGTCACGATCAGGGCCGCCACATGGGGCCATCGAAGGGCGCGTCTCTTCCTGTCAATCACCAGCCAGTACCTCATTGAGTTGTTCACGTATGCCTTCAAGCTCCTGCTCGGTCAGGTTCGGATTCAGTATGCGATATTCCAGGCCATCGGCGACGAGTTTTATCGTCCACCACTCTTGGCCGTCCTGATGGCCGGTAGCCTGGTATTTGAGCAAACGCTTGCGCATCAAAATAAGCACGAGAACAAAGGTGAATCCCTGCTTGACTCGTTCATCCGATTCTGCAAGTCGCTTGAAAATCTGCACGAGGATCTCATCGTTGACAAACAGCTTCCGTTTTTCTTCCCGTGAGGGTATCTTCGCCTGCCAGAAGCTGAACGCCTGTCCGCGGTAGTCGGCTTTCCAGCAATTGCCGCAATAGTCTCTTCGCTGGAATCCATCATCGAACTCAAAAAGAGTGGCGAAATAGGACTCCTGCGGCTCGAGACTCTTTTGGCAGGCACTGCAGTTGCCGGCTTTCGTCACATAATGATCCCACGCGTTGATAGCCATCGCCGATGTCCGGTCTCCTCTCTTTCGCTACGTTGCCTTGAAGAATCGCGTACTGACCCCGTCCGGACCCACACGAATCCGCACCCGCCTTGAACACCGAGGGCACCAGCCCACATAGGCTTGGCCGTCTCGATCCCGATAGATCCGGCTGTATATGTTGCAGCACTCAAAATACACACAGACAAACGGCCGGCCGGTAAGCGACGTCCTTTGGTCATGCACCTGACGGTCCGTCAGACCTTTTATGTCGAGAATATAGTCCCTGTCTTCTTCCATGACGAGGCGCATCCACTCATCGGTTCAAGCGGACAATATCCGCTCCCACCGCCTTGAACTTTTCCTCGATGCGGTCATAACCGCGATCGATGTGATACACCCGACTTACTTCCGTCGTGCCTTTGGCGGCCAGACCGGCCAGAACCAGGGCGGCACTGGCCCGCAAATCCGACGCCATCACCGGCGCCCCGATCAGCTTTTTCACCCCTTCGACAATGACCGTGGGGCCTTCCTTCCTTAACAAGGCTCCCATGCGGTTCATTTCTGCCACATGCAGGAAACGGTCGGGGAAGATTTTTTCCGTGATGACGCTGTTGCCGTCCGCCAAAGACAGCAGGGCCGTAAACTGGGCCTGCAGATCTGTCGGAAATCCCGGATAAGGCTGCGTGGTGATGTCCACCGGATGAAGCCGTCTGCCCGAACTGACCACCACGTTTCCGTCGTCCCGTTCGACGTAGACGCCGATATCCTTCAATATCTTCGTCGCCGCCACCAGGTGATCCAATCGACAACCGTCAAGCGTCAACTCGCCGTTGGTAATCGCCGCCGCCACCATGAACGTTCCCGCTTCGATACGATCGGGCACGACGCTATACTCCCCTCCGCCCAGACCGTCGACGCCGTCGATGACTATTCGCGGTGTCCCCTGGCCGCTGATTTGTGCCCCCATCGTATTGAGGAAATTGCCAAGATCTTCGATTTCCGGTTCGCAGGCGGCTGATTCGAGGGTCGTTCGTCCCTTGGCCAGAACCGCCGCCATCATCACATTGGCCGTCGCGGTCACACTCGAACCGAAATGGCCTCCGAGAAATAATTCCGTCCCTTCGAGCTTCTTGGTCTTGCAGACGATATCTCCCCCTTCGATCAGCTCGACGTCGGCTCCAAGCTCTGCCAGCCCCTTGACGTGAAGGTCGATCGGTCGGGTTCCAATTGCACAGCCGCCGGGCATCGCCACCCGGGCCAGACCCCGCTTGGCCACCAGGGGCCCCATCACGCAGATGCTCGCCCGCATCTTGCGCACCAGATCATATTCCGCGTGCGAGTTGCCCTCGTCCAGTAGTTCCAGACGAAGACTGTGGTCGGCGATCCATTCAACTTTCACGCCAAGCTTGCCCAGGATCAGGGCCATATGGTCGATGTCGCTTAGCCGCGGCACATTATGCAGTGTGACCGGTGCTTCGCACATGATTGCCGCGGCCATGATCGGCAACGCGGCGTTCTTCGACCCGCTGACGGTGATCGTTCCCTTAAGACGTTTTCCACCCTGAATGACAAAATAATCCATTATTTCGCCTCCTTAACGCGACCAATGGCGACCCGCCGGATCTGAGCGTGGTCTTTTTCAAACACAATCGGTTCATACGGATATTCGGCGAATACCCGTTGGACCGCCTCAGCCTGATTATATCCAATCTCAAGAACCAGATACGCTCCTTTTTTCAGGTATTTCCAGCTTTCAGCAATAGCCCGCTGAATGACGTCAAGCCCGTCGGAACCTGCTCGCAGCGCCCGGGGGGGCTCAAAGTCTCTTATATGTCTCGGCAAACGTTCGAAATCCGCTTCAGTCACATAGGGAAGATTGCCCACGACAAAGTCAAAGTGCTCACCGGGAAGAAAGGCTTCGAAGAGGTCGGCGGCGATCAGCTCCACCCTGTCGGTCACTTGATGTTTCCGGCAGTTGGCTTGGGCGACGGCAAGGGCCTCGCACGAGGCATCATCGGCGATCACATGACACGCTGTGGGCAGGAATCTGGCCAGGCTGATCGAAATACAGCCGCTTCCCGTTCCCAGTTCCAAAATCCGAACCGGACGGCCCGGATGCGATTCCTTTTCCGATCGAACCTTGCGTATCACCCACTGGACGAGCAGTTCCGTCTCCGGCCGCGGTATCAATACATCGGGTCCGACGTCAAATTCGAGGGAGAAGAATTCTTTTTTCCCGACCAGGTAGGCGATCGGTTCACCCTCAGCAGCCCGCCGAACAAGCTCTCGGTACACCTGACGCATCTCTTCGCCGACGATCTGGTCAAACCGCAAGTAGAGATCAACCTTGGAGCAGCCCATCGCCTTGGCCAACAGCAGTTGACCCGACAACAAGGAATCCTCTAAGCCCTTCTCCTTCAAATAGTTGGCTGTCCATTCCAGCAGCCGACGGACCGTCCATTGATCTTTGGCTACGGATGTCATTGATGCGTGAATATCCCCATGTGTGAAAATAATAAATTGTCAGTCCAGCTCGACTGCTCGGCCGGTCTTGGCCGATTCGTAAACCGCAAGCACGATCTGAACCGCCTTGCGCGCCTCCTTGCCGTCCAGCTCCGGATCGGTGTGGGTATCAAGGGCCCGTATAAACGCCTCAAAATTCCGCCGATGCTTATCTGCCGAAATGGCCCGTGGATCGGATGACCCGTCGGAAACCGTCGACATTCCGAACCGTTGGATCAACTCTTCATCGGCGGGCAATGGCTCAGAGAACTTCAGAAACTTAAGGTAGGTTGATTCGCTGATAAGTGTTCCACCCGTTCCCGCGATTTCGACCCGGGCCTTCAATCCGGGCTGCGTGGCCGTTGTCGCAAACAGGACGCCCAACGCGCCGCCCTCGAATTGAAGGGCGGCAGCCGCAGTATCTTCAACTTCCAGACCCGTGTGTCCCAGCAGGGCGGTGAACGCGGTGACGCGTTTGACCTTTTCGCCCATCAACCATTGCAGCAGATCTACGGTGTGAGTTCCCTGGTTCATCAGCGCCCCGCCGCCGTCATACTTGCGCGTACCTTTCCAGCCACCCTGATCGTAGTACTGCTGAGGTCGCCACCAAGGGACATAGCCTCCGCCGTAGGTGATTCGCCCGAGCCGTCCGGTGCCGATCAGTTTTTTCAGAGCTTGATTGACCGGTTCGTATCGGCTGTTGAATATGGCTCCAAGTGTGGTGCCCGATTGTTTGTGAGCGTCGATCATTTGATCGATTCGATCGAGTGTCACTTCGAGGGGTTTTTCGCAAATGACATGTTTGCCGTATTTCGCCGCGGCGACCGTTGGCTCCAGATGGAAGCCTGAAGGGGTGCAAATGGTGACCACGTCCAACTCGCGATCGGAGAAGAACGTATCGAGGTTCCAGCAGGGCTTGCCTCCCACCTTGGCGGCAAACGCTCGGGCCCGGTCTTCCGATCGGCTGTATACACTGACAAGGCAGGCTCGTTCGATCGACGCTATCGCCTGAGCGTGAAATTCGGCGATCATGCCCGTGCCGATAATGCCAAAACCGTATGTGTCCGGGCTAGACATGCGCTGGGGTCCTCATCTCAAACTCGGTGTCGTCAGTCACACGCAGCGTCAATGGCTGGTCACCCACTCGCCGTTTTCTTTGAACACAAAAAGCTCCACATCCTTTTCGAGGGCGTTCTTCAAGACAACATGAGCGCGGATGCGATACACGGGTGGCTCGACTCCCTTCAAGTGCGGCATCGCAATCTTCGACGTATCGTCGATGGTTTCCACGGCATTGACGTCGATCGTTTGAACGCTCAAATAAATGGCTTCGAATTTTTCAGAGCCGACGGGATCACGCCGCTGGGTCACATGTTTGCGATATTCTCTGTAATCTTGTTTGTAAATAATATCGAGCAGGTCTGAAATAAACTGATTGACCTGGTTGTTTTCGCACCGTGCACTCTTGGGAAAGCTGATCTGTGGGTTCCGCTCGTCCTCGCCGCCTCCCCAGTGCGTTCGGATTGAGTCGTTTACCGGGGGGGGAGATTGCTCATCCGCTTGCGGCTTCAAGAGAATCGTCAGACCGACGCCGATGGCTATCGGCGCCAAAAGTATCAGTATCACACTGGATCGTTTTGACATTGTCTCGCTTTCCAAGCAACCACAGCAAGGCAGCAGTAAAGTCAATTCCTCTTGCCTTGTTCTCAGCCATTTGTGATATTGTACATCCCGGGCGTTCTCCGGCAACGGTTATATTGGGTTTTGTCTTGCACCATGCAAAGGCTAAAGGGCGCAGCGAAGCGCAGAACAGATGTGCGGCATAAGCGGAATCATCTCACTGGACCGAAAGGCTGTCAATGCCGACCATTTGGCGGCGATGACGAACATGCTCAGCCATCGCGGGCCGGACGACGAGGGCATGTTTATCAGCCCCGACCGGACGACAGGGCTGGGGTTTCGCCGGCTTGCGGTCATTGATCTTGCCGGCGGCAACCAGCCGATCGCCAACGAAGACGGTTCCATTCACGTTGCCTGCAACGGTGAGATTTACAATTACAAGACGCTTCGCCAGCGCCTTGATCGTACCCATCAGTTCAAATCGTCCGGCGACATCGAACCCGTCGTTCATCTCTATGAGGAACTGGGGATTCATTTTCTGAACGAGTTGGACGGGTTCTGGGCACTTGCCCTGGTCGATATGAACCGGCGGTCCGCCGTGTTGGCGGTCGATCGCTTCGGTAAGAAGCCAATCTACTATACGTTCGCCGACGGCGCGCTGTACTTCGCATCCGAACTGAAGGCCCTTTCAGCGGCAGGGAAAACCGGCTCGGTGGATTATTCAGCGGTGATCGATTATTTGCGATTCGGGTGGATCCCTGCTCCGAAAACAATCTATCAGAAGATATTCAAGCTTCAGCCGGGCCAGTATCTCCGAGTTTCTTTCGATCCCGGTCGCACTATCGTTTCGGGCAATTTACCTCCTGCGGTCAGATATTACAGACTGTCTGGAGCAAAATTCACCGGCGACGGCGATCAGGCTCGTCGGCGGGTGCGTTCGCTGCTCTCGGAAGCAGTGAGCAAGCGCCTCGTGGCTGACGTTCCGGTGGGGGTGCTGCTCTCCGGCGGAATGGATTCGACGCTCGTTACGGCATTGGCGGCTCAGGTGTCCGGCACCGCGATCAAGACATTTACCGTCGGTTTCGAAGACATGCTGTACGACGAACGGCCGAGGGCGGCGCTGGTTGCGAAAAGGTATAAGACCGATCATGCCGAAGTTTTGATCCGGCCTGACATGGAAAATTTGCTCGACATGGTGGGTTCGATCTACGACGAGCCGTTCGCCGACAGTTCTGCCATTCCGACCTATCTGATCTGTCGTCAGGCCCGACGTCATGTCAAGGTCGTGCTGACCGGCGACGGCGGCGACGAGGCGTTTTGCGGATATGATCGCTATCGGGCGCTGGTCATTTCGTCGTGGCTGACGCAGTTGGGGGCTAGGCCCCTGGGCAGAGTCATCGAGAGATTTCTTCCCCGGCCGGGAGCGGAGCTGCGCTCTTTTCGGACCCGATTCTGGCGGCTGGTCCGGTCGTTTCGGTTCACCAGGGCCAGGCAATATTCGATGTTTCTGCGGGTGTTTTACGAGCGGCAATTGGAAAGTCTCGTCGGCCCCGAACTGGATCCGGTCCGCTCCGGCGAGCTGGACTGGGTGGCTGCGACGCTGGACGGCTGTACGCAGGAAGACTCGATCGTCATGCAGGCGAATCTGTCGGATTATATGATGTACCTGCCTTATGATCTTCTGGTCAAAATCGATCGCGCGTCGATGGCCAACGGGCTGGAGACACGCAGTCCCTTTCTCGATCCAGCGCTCGTCGAATTCGCGGTGGGTTTGCCTGTATCCTGTAAAACCAATCTTCGCCGGGGTAAGCGGATTCTACGTGAAGCGTTCGCGGATTTGCTGCCCGCGGAGATACTCACCGCCGGAAAGGCCGGGTTCGGCATTCCGCTGGGCAGTTGGCTGCGAGGACCGCTGCGAAGCCAGATGGAAAGCACCCTCGGACGTCGATGCCGGCTGATACGCACCGGATTGGTAAACAACATCGGCCTGGTTCGTCTGCAGGCGGAGCACATCGCCGGCATGCACGATCACGGCCAGCGGCTTTGGGCGCTGATGGTTCTTGAGGAATTCTTGAGGCGAATTGACAAGTAGTTGGCGATGAAGTACCCTGATCGGGCACATGAAACATCCTGACGAATAGGGAGAACGTGATTCATGACGACAATCGAAGCCTATGGCGGAACATTGGTTAATCGCATCGTTGACCGCCCACGAGCTGAACAACTGCTGGCCGAGGCCAAGTCGCTGCCGCGAGTGACGTTGACCGAGCGTCAGACGTGTGATCTGGAGATGATTGCGATCGGTGCCTTTTCTCCGCTTACGGGGTTCGTCGGCGAGGAAGAGTTTTCCACAATCTGCAATGAAATGAAACTGCCGTCGGGCCTGCCCTGGCCGATCCCAATTACTTGTACGGTTGCACGCACTGTGGCCGACCGCGTAAGCGTTTCGGGTAAGGTGGCCCTGGTCGACGGGGCAGGACAGATTTCAGCTGTCATGACCGTTACCAGTAAGTATCCGTACGACAAGATGCTAGAGGCAAGTAAAGTTTATCGGACCGATGATATGAGCCACCCCGGCGTTGCCGAATCCATCGCTCAGGGAGACACTTGCCTGGGCGGTCCTGTCGAGGTGATCTGCTCAAACGGTGAAGCGGAATTTCCGGAATTCCGGCTGACGCCTGCCGAAACCCGGGCGGAATTCAGCAAACGGGGTTGGCTCACTGTCGTGGCGTTTCAAACCCGTAACCCCATCCATCGCGCCCACGAATATCTGACGAAATGCGCTCTGGAAATATGCGACGGGTTGCTGATCCACCCATTGGTCGGCAAGACCAAAGCCGGTGATATCCCTGCCGATGTGCGAATGCAATGTTATCGTGTCCTGATGGAAGACTATTATCCGAAAAACCGTGTCATGCTGTCGGTCATGCCGTCGGCGATGCGCTATGCCGGGCCGCGAGAGGCGGTCCTGCACGCGATCATCCGGCAGAACTACGGCTGTACGCACTTTATCGTCGGACGAGATCACGCCGGGGTCGGCAACTATTACGGCAGTTACGATGCCCAGCACATTTTCGACGAAGTTGACCCAGGCAAGCTGAAAATCCAACCGATGAAATTCGAGCATTCGTTCTTCTGCAAAGCCTGCGGGTCGATGGCGACGACAAAGACCTGCGGGCACAACGGCGAGAACCACGTGTTTCTTTCCGGCACGAAGGTTCGCGAGATGCTTGCCGCCGGTCAGATTCCGCCCGTGGAGTTCACCCGGCCGGAAGTCGCCAAATTACTGATCGAAGCCGCCAGAAATGATCAGCAGTAGGCGCGGATCAGAATTATTGCTAGAATGGTGTTGACGCGTCGGCGGTTCGGCAGTTTCATTCCGGCGACGCGATGTTTCACGGAAGAAACACCAGGGGCCTGCGGGCACATCCTATCCAGGGACGGAGTTGTAATGCTTTGCAAACACTGCAGTTAGGCGGCGGAATATGTCGCGTGGCCTGGCATGTCGTTTGCATGAGTGTTTGGCGGTGGCGTAATCTGCAGCGCAACGTTGCCTTCAGAGGCGGCGAAGGGAAGAGAAGCAGAACATGCTGGATAGGTCGTTTCTACAAGAAGAACTCGCGGACTTTTTTGCCCGGAAATACCGGTTCGCCATTCTGACGTTGGCCTGTTTCGCTGCCCTCTGTTAACGAGGCGGGCGAGACGGCAGGTGTTTTTCCGGGCTGGATGCGGGCCTCCGCTGTGAGCCCGAAGGCTCGTATCGGCGCGTGTGGCCGCTATCGCAAACCCAATTCTCCAATTCCAAAATCAGCAATCCGCAATTTGCAGTCTAAAATCTCTTTTGCCGGTTTCTTGCCGACGTTAAAATAACCCAGGTTTTTTTAACGAGGAGACGCCGATGGGTGTACCGCTACTGGATCTTCGACTTCAATATGCTTCGATCCGTGACGAGGTCCGACGGGCGATCGACGAGCTTTGCGAATCCCAGCAGTTTATTCTGGGTCCGGCGGTTCAAGAGCTGGAACGTGAGATGGCCGACTACAGTCACGTCCGCTTTGCGATCGGCGTAAGCAGCGGGACCGATGCCTTGCTCCTGGCGATGATGGCGGCAGGGATCGAGCCGGGCGACGAAGTAATTACGACGCCATTTACGTTCTTTGCCACCGCCGGTTGTATCGCTCGGCTGGGCGCCAAGCCCGTCTTCGTCGATATCGATCCGGAAACGTACAACATCGACCCGAGACAGATCAGGGCGGCGATTACGAAAAAGAGCAGGGCGATTATTCCCGTGCACCTTTACGGCCAATGTGCCGACATGGATCCAATTATGGCTTTGGCTGAGAAGCACAAACTCTGTGTGATCGAAGATGCCGCTCAGGCCATCGGGGCCAAGTACAAAGGCCGATTGGCAGGGGGGCTGGGTCATATCGGGTGCTTCTCCTTCTACCCGTCGAAGAATCTCGGCGGATTCGGTGACGGCGGAATGGTTACCACCAATGACGAGGCGCTGGCGGAGAGGATGAAGCTGCTCCGCGTTCACGGCGATCTGGGCGGATATGATCATCAGTTTGTCGGCGGGAATTTCCGGTTGGACAGCCTGCAGGCTGCGGTGCTGCGGGTTAAATTAGCCCGGCTGGACAACTGGCACAGCCGCCGGCGCGAGAACGCCGAAAGATACAACCGACTTTTCGCCGGCAGCAGTGTGGTTTTCCCGAAGATCGCGGACTATAACGAATCCATTTTCAATCAATACTGCATCCAGGTGGATCAGCGGGACACGGTCCTCAAGCATCTGCGCGGCAAGAACATCGGCTGCTGCGTTTATTATCCCAAGCCCCTGCACCTTCAGACATGTTTTGCGTATCTGGGCAAAAAGAAGGGCGATTTTCCGGTTTCCGAGCGGGTGGCCGAGCGTATTCTGGCTATACCGATCTACCCGGAACTTACGGCTGAACAGATCGACGAGGTCGTCGACGCGATTCTCGAGGTTTGCTGAAAGAGTACGGCAGCGCGGTTTGGCTTATTGCTTCGCCGGCCCCTGCCAGTCAAGACGCTACTGATGGACATGCTCTTTGGTCTTTTGGAGAACGTTCTGCTTGGGTTGGGCGAGTTGGGGTGGTGGCTGGCCTGCGTTTTGAAATGGATCCTTCGTGTTTTTCAACCACTCAAGCCAATCGGCGGCATGGGTGTGAAACGTTTGGCCGGTGAGTTTGATCAGGCTCTGTTCGGCGTAATATCGTACCGAAAAATCGACGTCGCGCAACGCTGAGATCAATCCGTAAAGAACCTGCGTATCCTTCTTATCCTTGAAATTGCCCAACGCGACGGCACTGTGAATCCGCACATCGACGTTCGCATCCTGGGTGAGGGTGGTGAGCAACAGGCTTTTGGACTGTTCGACAAGTCCGGCCTGTTCCAGGGCGGCGTATGGCATCTGCGACAAACTTCGAGCCGCCTGGGCGCGGACCCGTGCATCCGCATCGGCCATCAGAGACAGGATGGCCTCAGCCACTCGCTGGTCGGCGATCTGCCCCAGATGTTGGGCCACCAGGGTCCTGACCAGGGGGCTGGGGTCGGTTTGGGCGATGACGATCAAGGCCCGAACCGACCAATCCTGGCTCAATGCCTTTGATTGTCCCAGCTTGACGAGTGACTGATATCGCTCGTTCGGGTCGGTGCTCTTGAGCGCGACGATGAGGGTCTTCTCCGGCGGGGTGGGTCTCAGGCGAGAGACGTCGTTCCGGATGCACCCGAATGGCAGCAACAGCGTCAGACAAGCAACAGCCAGACGCGCTATTTGTCTTGTTCGCGATGCGGTGTGGTTATGAGAAGCACTCATCGGCGATAACCTGTTTACGTTGAAACAGTCAGATGGAACATCGCTCCGCAATTTCGTTTTGGGCACCGAACCGAGATGCGTTCGCGTGCGCCGGCGCCGGGATCATCCGCAATGAGATCGATGATCGCCGGCAGGATCGTTTGCATGGCCGAAAGACACATACCCGCCGGCGTGACGTGGCTGAAGGCAAAACACTGCCCCGTTTTCAGATCGGCGGGGCATACCCCGGGTGCCGGGGGCTGGGCCACTTCAACGAGAATCTTGAGCGACTTCAAATCCGTTTCGATGGGTTGGGCGGGTTTGCTTGGCGCCACCAGGCCCTGCGTTTCGTCGAGCTTGACGTTCACCATATGATCGGCATCGCGATTCATTTCGCGAGGGATATGACGGATTTGCCAACAATCAAAGGCGAGCAACAGCTTCTGAACCTGTTCGAACAATCCTTTGAGACCCTGATCGCGCACGCGGTACTGTCCGATGATCTGTTTGACGATCAGTTCGCTGTCGCTGAAGATATGAATCTTATCTTTCCCAAGCGCGCGAGCGCCTTCCAGACCCATAATCAGGGCGTTGTATTCGGCGGAATTGTTCGTTGCCCGGCCGATATAGTCCGCACGGGCATCGAGGATCGTTCCGTCAGGCGATTTGATCAGATAGGCCGATGCAGCCGGCCCCGGATTTCCACGGGATCCGCCGTCGACATACAAGAGTGCTGACTCGTCGGACATGGTCAAGCTTCCTGGCCCCGCTCGGGATCCGCGATGACGTTACTTCTTGGCGTGAATGTCGCCTTCCAGATAGAGAATTCTGCCACAAATATGGCACTGCTGCAGTTCATCCCGGGTGAGCAGCGCATTGACTGTTTCGGCAGGAATGGTCATATTGCAGCCGTTACAGATATATTCGCTCTGGCCGGACGACGGCTGGATGATCTTGGCCAAGGCTTCTCCGTCATTTCGATCGGCTACTCGTTGAAATACAGCCAGATCCGTAGGCGGAACCTGGCGCGCTACCGATTGACGCTGCTGCTCCAGCTCGTCGATTTGTCCCTGCAGCTGCTCGCGGTCAACTGAGATGATTTTATCCTGTTCGGCCAGCACTTCAGCCTGACTCACGAGCTGTTGTTGCAGTTCGCCCAGAGTGGCTTTCATTTCATCGACGGCAGATAGTTCCTGCAGAATACGTTCTTCCAGTTTGGAGTTGTCCGCCCGCTCGGTATTAAGTTGTGTCAGGATAACGGAATATTCTTTATTATTCTTGGCGGAGTTGAGGTGCGTTCTGAGTTTGCCGATGGCTACCTCGTGGGTCTTGAATTGCAGCTCCAGTTGGGCCGCCTGCGACTGGCGGTGTTTGATTTCATCTTTTCGGGCAAGTAACTGTTCTTCAAGCTGCTTGATGCGTGAGCGATACTGGTGGAGACCGCGCTCCTTGCGACGGAGAAGCTCCCGGAGAGAGCGCAGGTGTGTTTCGACCAATTGCAATTGGTGCAGCGCTGCCAACGACTGCGGACCCATATATACCTCCACTCGCAATGTGGGCTATTTACTTGTTAAGCATCCAATGATATCCGAAAGCTTATCAGTATCGCATCTGCTGATCGCCCCGGCAACAGTATTTTTTTGAAGTTTTCCTGGGAATGGGATGTGACTAATTTTTCTGGCAGTACGCCCCTAAGGGCAAAAGAGGCCCTCAAGGGCGTCATTGCGAGCCGATACTCCGGAGCCGGTTTCCGGCGAAGGCGGATCGGCGTGGCAATCTCCTGCCTGACGTGTTAGATTGCCGCGTCGTTCGCCGTGGCGAACTCCTCGCAATGACGGGGTCTGGTCGGTCCCTGGAAACGGGAAAGCTGCCTGCCAGAAAAATTGGTCACACCCAATCCAAGTGAGATGCGGGACAAATATGAGGTTCTGCTGAAAAGGGCCAAACCGACAGTCAGGAGGCGGAACGTCGGCCGTCGCGTTCGTGCTGGGCGATGATATGTTGAAGGGCCGTTCGATCCGGGCGACCGTCTTCATCTTTGGGGATCTGGTTGTCCGGCAGGGGGATCAACTGGCCGGGGATCGTTCTTTCATTCAGGCCATCAACCGCGCCGGCGGTTAATCGTGCCTGCATCAGTCCCAGCAGTTCCGAGCGACGAAAATGATCGCAATCGTGTGGCAACATAACGACGGCGCACAGCTCATCTACCCCGGCTGCATCGGATC
>Ga0315281_10009029_pt1 | contig 13864 bp, 14 predicted proteins | sample YL17G07_0_MG_FD_204540 | JGI IMG/M metagenome (GOLD analysis project Ga0315281, IMG submission 204540) | Sediment microbial communities from Yellowstone Lake, YNP, Wyoming, USA - YL17G07_0 | ecosystem: Environmental > Aquatic > Freshwater > Lake > Sediment | place: USA: Wyoming | collected...
TTCCTTTTTGCAGTCGCAAGCTGCCTGCTCCTGGCGGAGCCTCTGATGGCTCAAGAAGGTATCAAAGGCAATCTTGTCAGTGTCGACTGGCTTCAGAAAAATCTTAAAGATGCCAACGTCGTACTACTCGACGCGTCACCCGGTCAGATGTTTGCGGCCCAGCATATTCCCGGCGCCCTGGATACCGACATGATGACCTATGGGGTTCACGAAATTCCGATCTCTGACGTGGAAAAACGTTTCCAGTCCCGGGGAATCAGCCCTGGCAAGAAGATCGTCATGTACGATCAGGGCGGCTCCTACACGGCCACCAGGCTTTTCTTTGACCTCCTGTATCACGGCTTTCCGGCCAAAGACCTTTTCGTACTGGACGGCGGACTTGCCAAGTGGCAGGCGGACGGAGGGACGGTCACGAAGGAGCCCACACCATCCCCGAAGAAAGGAACTTTCCGTATCACAAAGTTCAAAGAAGATGTGAGAGTCAAGCTGCCGGAATTCCTCACTGCATCCGGTGACCCGGTGAACAATGTTTTGGTGGAGGCGCTGGGGGCCAACTGGCATTTCGGAGAACTCCATCCCTTTGACAAGGCCGGCCATATCCCGAACGGCATCTTGTTGCCCAGTGAAGACTTTTATAATCCGGACAAGACCTTCAAATCCCCCGAAGAAATAAAGAAAATGTTCACCTATGTAGGGGTCAGGCCTGAACAACAGGTTTCCACGTATTGTGGCGGTGGCGTTGCCGCCAGCGTGCCGTGGTTCGCCGCGAAATTCATCCTGAATTATCCAAAAGTCAAACTCTACAAAGAATCCGAGATGGGATGGCTGCAGGATGAGAGAGAACTCCCGTATTGGACATACGATGCCCCGCTTCTCATGAGAGAAACAGGCTGGCTGCGGTCATGGGGAAGCAGCCGGATGTTCAGGATGTACGGCGTTTCACAAGTCAGCATCGTGGATGTGCGTCCAGCCGAGGCATTCCATCAGGGGCATGTGCCGTTTGCGCTGAACATCCCTGCGGATGTGTTCAAAAGCAATCTCAACAATCCTGAAAAGCTGGCTGAGATTCTGGGCCCGGCCGGCGTCGACGCATCTCAAGAGGCAGTTGTGATGTCAGGAGCAGGGTTGACCAAAGAATCGGCCCTGGCGTTCGTCATGTTGGAGAGACTGGGACAGAAGAAAGTATCTGTCTTCATGGACTCCCTCGCTCAATGGACACAACCTGGTTTTGCTCTGACAAAGGATACAACCGTTGTTCGCACCAAAAAAGGCTTCGGCGACGTGGCCATACCTCCCACGACGTATCCCGTGAAAATTCGCAAGGACGTGGTCATTGCGGACGCGAAGAGCACCACGGGAGTATATCCCAAGCTCTTTGTTGCTTCGGGTAAGGATATGCCCGCGAAAGCTCAGGACGGCAAAGTTGTTCATGTCCCGTACACGGATCTCCTGAATGCCGACGGCACTCCCAAAGCCGCGAAAGATATCTGGAACATCCTGGTCAAGGCCGGGGTCCCGAGATATGCGGAACTTGTGTGTTTCTCCGATGATCCGGGTGAGGCGGCAATCAACTATTTTATTCTCAAGTTGATGGGCTACCCTGACATAAAGATGTTGGTGATGTAGTCGGGTTGGGACGTCGGGAAAAAATGAAAATGCAACCCAAAAGTATCGCCGAATACATTGAAACCGCCCCGCAAGGGACTCGCAAGAAACTTCGTGAAATGCATTCGTGTATTCGCTCGGCCGCACCCGGAGCAACAGAAGGCTTGAAGTGGGGAATGCCCGCTTTCTCCTATCGCAGAATACTCGTCACATTCGCAGCGTTCGAGCACCATATTGGATTTTATCCCACGCCGTCGGCAGTGAAAGCTTTTAAGAATCGGCTGTCGAAATTCAAAACCGCCACAGGGTCAATTCAATTTCCGCTGGAGAAGCCGTTACCCCTGCCTTTGATCCGCAAGATCACGGCGTTCCGCGTTCGGGAAAGCATCGAGGATGACAGGAAATGGAGAACGTGATGGGGATCGTCGCACATCCAAAGGAATAAAAGGGGATTTGCACGGCAATCAAAGCCCGTCTGAAGTTTGGACGGGTTTTTTTTTGTACACCCATGTCATTGCGAGGAACGCTTCACAGTGAGGAAGCAATCTCACCATGTCGACTGCACGTCGGGTGCCCCATTTTTTTTTAGAAAAGAAATGGGGGAAAGAAAATTTGCCGAAATCGGAACGCACGACTAGGCTCTTCCCCGCTTGCCCGAAATCTTCGGGGCGTAGAGAGATACGAAACCCCAAACAGTCATCGAATTGCCCCTTGATTTTCCGCCAAAGGCGGATGAGCCTCCGGCTCAAATGTCCCGCTGTTGGTACGGGCCCCGCAAACCCAGCCGATTTCGACCCGCCCGACCGAACTAGCTAGACACAAACCGGTCGTTCGGGCGGGCGCCACCCCACAGCCGCTTACACACAAGCCTGAGCTCAACCAATGCCAAAGGCAAAAAAGCAGCCTGAAGTTTGGACGGGCTTTTTTATGTACACCCATGTCATTGCGAGCGTTTTTTGCGAAGCAATCTCACAATGTGTACTATCGCATTCATTTTGAGATTGCTTCGTCGCTGAGGGACGCTCCTCGCAATGACAGGGCGCCCCTCTGGCCACTGAAGTTTTGGACGGGCTTTTTATTATATTTGAAAAGACGAGTGAAGCGCAAGCAAAGGTTCTTTTCTTTGGGCGTTTTGCGTCACATCGCTTGATTTCCTGGGAAGCTCTGAGCGTGCTTTGCAAATGGAAGTTCAAGATTGGCTAAATGGAAAGAGTTCGCAACGGCGGTTTGAATGCACGTTATGTGCCATTTTTCGCATTCCCCTGGACCGAATGGAACAGGAACAGTTTTCATCGGTCTATATTGCGACAACTCACTATTTGTGTAACCGCTGCGGAGGGAACAATAAAATGAAGAAGAATAGCGCCATGCTTTGGATTATTGTCGTTGCCGTGCTTGCTTTCTCAAATCTCGCACGCTCCCAAGTTTCGAGCGAGCTCAGAATCGATCCGTTGCTGCTGGTCTCATTAAAGGAGTGCCGCAACATTACGAATAACCTTGGCAATGGACTCTTCCCGGGATGGGATTTTCAGAAAACTCCCGTGCTTTTTTATCGTCCGAACGTCCAAGAATTACTTATCAACTATCCACACAAGCCGAAAGGATTTTCTCTCTACACAGGTTTTAATCCACTGGGTAATGATACGATCTATGTTCGAAATGATACAACGCTACTTTCGTACGATGACCAAAATACTTCAACGGATATTGATAGTATTCCCGTTCTCGTTGTCGCCGACCCTTTTTCCACCCTGCGCAATCAGTTACAAGATATACTTGGAAGACCCAAAGAGTTGGCAAGCTCCTGGTTAAAGAGTTGGCAATTCATACCCGATCCTTACTTCAAGCTGGAAGTCATTCTCCATGAAGCGTTCCACGTGTACCAGAACAAAAAGGCACCCGACAAAGCGGCGAATGAAATGGTCGTTGCGCAATACCCACTACTTGACCCGGAAAACAACGCCCTCTATGTTATGGAAGGTAATATTCTGAGGGATGCACTTTTTGCACAAGAGTCGAAAGCAAGGCTTGAGAAAATCAAAGAATTTGTTGCTGTGCGAGGTTATCGACAGTCACGACTTGAAAGCAGCTTCGTGGAATACGAGAATTTGAATGAGTATTCGGAAGGGCTTGCAAAATATGTTGAATACAAGTTCATGAAGATTGGCGAAGCCATCGAACCAACGAAGGAAATGTCCTTCCATCAAGGGTTCAACGGCTATCGAGGAATTCTTTCAAAGAAATTTCGAGTTGCCATGGACAATATGGTCAACATTGTCGCTGTCAATGATGACCGTTTCGGAAACAAGTTCGGTTCTGGACCGCTCCGTTTTAGATTGTATGATCTGGGCGCTTGTCAGGCATTGCTGCTTGATGATGCTATGCCTCGCTGGAAGGAGACCATATTTCAACCGACCGTTTATCTTACCGAACTGCTCAAACTGTCTGTAGGACTCAAAGCGGATGAACTCAAGCGGTATCTCGATCTGGCAAAAGTGGAATACAAATACGATGAAGCTTATCGCAGCAAAGCGGATTTTGAAAAAGAAGGAAAGAAGAAGATTGAAGAAAAAGTTGCTTCGATCCTCAAGACAGAAAAAACTCTCGTGAAGATTTCGTTTGGAGGAGTGACAAAGAAAGCTAGAGTTGCACGATACACGCCATTCGGAGTAACGCAGGTCGGCAAACAGTCAGCAATCTACGAAATGGTGCCGGCTCTCATCATATTCAAAAAGGGAGTCATGTTGGATTTCAGACAAGCGATTCCTGTTCTGGTCGACCAGGAGAAGCAGCAGATCATCTTTTCCATCGATACATCGCCGTCGAAGCTTATCCCTGATTCTCAGAACAGGCTCGACATCGCTGAGTTCTCACTGACTACTCCCATGGATATTCAGCATGAAGGAAACACAGTTCATATTCGTCTAAAATGAAAAAAAGTGGACAACAATCGAGTTTACGAAATTCGATTTCTTCTAAATAATCAAGACATGACGGATTCCAATCAATCGGCATCTGTTCTACCGGATTTGAAGAACGAAGCTCCATGGGCGTTGGTGTACTATGTAGCCTACCTCGTTTATCTATTCTTCTCGCTTGAGGGCGAGTTTCTGCATTGGCTAACGCTGGTTATCATTCCATTCGGCCTGGTTTACGTGTACCAAAACAGAGGATTAAGGTGGCATGGAATCAAGCAAACGTTGAGGAGTTTCGGACTTGAAAAAACCACACTTTGGAATGGATTCCACTGGGCCGTTGTCATCGGTCTCCTTCTCTGTCTGCTTCAATTCTTCCTGTCGAGGAACAGTGATCGGATTTTGCTTCTTTTTACGTCCGGAAGGTTTGTGTATCTTTTTCCGATAGCGCTTCTTCTGATGTTCTTCACGGCCGGTTTTACAGAGGAATTCTTTTTCAGAGGCCTTCTCCAAACGAGGCTTCAGCACTTGTTCTCATCAAAAGTCATCGCCGTCATCATTACTTCGATACTCTTCGGGATCTACCATCTGCCTTACGCTTATCTGAACCCCCGATGGCCATCACATGGAAATCTCTCAGAAGCTTTTTCGTCGGCCCTTGGGCAGGGCATCCCGACGGGGCTCATTCTCGGAACGCTCTACGCCCGTGCCAAAAACAACCTGCTGGCGTGCATCATTGTTCACTCGCTTGTCAACTCATTGCCTGCGATGCTGGCAATCAAACTTCAAAGCCCTTAGGTATGACAATTCGAGGAGGAGGCGCTCGGCTTGAAATAGTGTCTCGCATTGGTTTGATGATTTTGCTGGTCTGAACGCTTTCTTGCTTCATCCACGCCACCGAAGAGGGTTTTCTTTTGGCGCAGAAGTTATTGGGACCTTCATGGGGAAAGAAGTTATGAAAGCAAAAACAAGGGAGTTCAAATCCACCGATGAATACATTCGTTCCTTTCCTGAACGTGTTCAAAAGAAGTTGCAGGAGTTAAGAGAACTCGTGAATGAGCAAGCTCCAGAAGCTCAAGAAAAAATAAGCTATCGAATGCCCGCATTCTTTCTGAACCGCAACATTGTTTATTTTGCGGCTTATGCAAAACATATTGGCTTCTATCCAGGCGCAGGTGTTATTCGTGCATTCAAAAACAAACTGTCGAAGTATAAGAATGCAAAGGGTTCAGTTCAATTTCCCCACGAAGTGCCCTTATCGAGACAACTCATCAAACAAATGGTCAGATTCAAAGTTCAAGAAAATGCCCAAAAGAAAAAACATTAGGCGTAATCAAAGGCGTGCCCAGGACATCGGCAAGCTATTTTGAAGATTATTTTTAGACCTGTCATCTGTCGCTTTTGAAACGCAAGTGGTATGTGCACATTTTGATCGGGAGACATTATGGAAATCAGCCCAACAATTGGAATCATCATCTCCATCATCTTGATGGCGATAACGATCCTTATCGGGAACTTCGCCGTTCTGAAGGTCAAGCCCCAACCCATCATACAGGCTTTGATCATCGCATCAGTCAGTAACCTTTTGGGGAAGTTGTTCGTCTCCGTTTTCCATCTGCCCGGAGCAATATCATACTCAGTCCCAACCCTGGCGTATTTCCTGCTGTCTTACACCTTCTTCAAACCTTCGCCGAAGAAGCTGTTTCTGTACTGGATCGTCGGATTTGCGGCATACCTGGTCTTTCACGTTTTGTTGTCGTCCCTTCTCGACTGGACCTTCATGTTCCCGTTTTGGAGGGTGAGACTGTTTTCGTCATGATCGCTTGGAGTTCAGAATGGACCAAGGGTTCTCTAATGTCTACAACGACAAAGTGCGGGCAGAGGCATATGATCGCCTCGAGTTCCCCGGGACCTACTACCTGGCATACCGGGATTTGCCCGCAATCATAAGCACACATGTTCAGGGCAGGAAGGCCATCGATTTCGGGTGTGGCACGGGACGGTCTACGCGGTTCTTGCATAAACTCGGTTTTGATGTTGTCGGTGTGGATATTGCCGAGCACATGCTCACACTTGCCCGGAAACGTGACCCGGATGGAGAGTATCGTCTTGTTCCAGACGGCAACCTCGACGGGTTCGCTGCAGATACGTATGACCTCGTGCTCTCCGCGTTCACGTTTGACAATATCCCCACGATGGAGAAGAAGGTGAAGCACTTCCAGGCCCTGAAGCGTTTGCTCAACCGAAACGGACGAATCGTGAGCGTGGTTTCCTCGCCGGAGATCTATGTCAACGAGTGGGCATCCTTCTCCACGAAGGACTTTCCCGGGAACCGGACTGCGAAGAGCGGAGAAAAAGTACTCATTGTGATGCTCGACGTGGAAGACAGCCGTCCGGTGGAGGACATTATCTGGATGGATCAAGACTACCACGAGACGTACAAGCTCGCAGGGTTGGTGCCGGTCAACATCTCCAGGCCCCTGGCGAACCGGACTGAACCGTACCACTGGGTCAGTGAGACGAAGATAGCACCCTGGGTCATCTACGTGTTGCGACCGGGAGAATGAAAGCTGTTTTTTAGTGACCCGGCGATTTGAACAACAACGAAAACCACATGAACAAAAATCATACTGCTCTCTTTTCTGTCGCCATACTGGTCTTCGCATGGTCGGCAATAAATCCCAAGGATTATTTTACATGGGCGCTTGAAATTTTTCCCGCAATCATCGGTCTCGTTGTACTCGTTGTGACGTATAAGAAATTCAAGTTCACTTCTTTTGTCTATGCATTGATCCTCCTTCACTGTTGCATCCTGTTTGTCGGCGGCAAGTACACCTATGCTCTGAACCCTCTGTTCGATTGGGTCAAAGATGTTTTTTCGCAGGAGCGAAACAACTACGACAAAGTCGGCCATTTTGCGCAAGGTTTTATCCCGTCCCTCATAGCAAGAGAACTCTTGATTCGATGGAATATCGTTCATGGCCGGAAGTGGCTCTTCTTTATCGTTCTTTCGATTGTAATGTTTATCAGTTCATCCTACGAATTGATCGAATGGTTTGTATCTGTCGCCACCGGTGAATCCGGGGACGCTTTTTTAGGGACACAAGGTTATGTGTGGGATACGCAATCTGACATGCTCTACGCTCTGGTCGGTTCATTGGTCGCTTTGATTCTCTTCTCGGGATATCACGATAGAAAAATCAAAGAAATGAGCAAGACAGCCAGCTGAGTTCTACGCTGTTCGCCCATCCAAAAAGTTAGTGGAGATAGATGGATTTGAACGCAATGCAGAGGCCAGGCGCGGGACACAAGAGAAAAAACTGAACGAGGAACCCTTGCATGGATGAAGCAGCAGCAGCCGTGGAACAGGACGATTCAAACGTCAAGCGTGTGATCTTTGCTTCATCAGTCGGGACGCTCTTCGAGTGGTACGATTTCTATCTGTACGGAAGTCTTGCCACCTTCTTTGGAGGATTGTTCTTTCCGAAGGGTCACGAAACCGCTGCGTTTCTTGCGAGCCTCGCGACATTTGGCGCAGGTTTCGCGGTCCGTCCATTCGGTGCAATCATCTTCGGGAGAATCGGCGACCTTGTGGGGCGAAAGTATACGTTCCTCATCACGATCATTATCATGGGATTTGCCACCTCCCTGATCGGCCTTCTGCCCACGTACGAGAGCATCGGGATGCTCGCGCCGGTCATGCTTGTCACGCTGCGCCTCGCGCAGGGGCTTGCACTCGGCGGAGAATACGGAGGCGCCGCAACCTACGTGGCCGAACACGCACCTCAAGGGAAACGCGGCTTCTACACAAGCTGGATTCAAACAACGGCGACCATCGGATTCTTTCTTTCGCTCGCCGTCATTCTCTCCACGCGCCTCGGGCTCGGCGAGCAGGCGTTCAAGGAATACGGATGGCGCATTCCATTTCTCGTTTCGTTTGTCCTGCTGGCCGTCTCGGTTTATATTCGCCTCAAACTGAAGGAGTCGCCGCTCTTTCTACAGCTAAAAGCGAGGGGAAGGGTTTCAAAGAGCCCCCTCAAGGAGAGTTTCGGCAATCGAACCAACTTGAAGTACGTGGCCCTTGCCCTCTTTGGCGCCACGGCCGGACAGGGTGTGGTGTGGTATTGCGGTCAGTTCTACGCGCTCTTCTTTCTGCAGAATACGCTGAAGATTGATTTTATCACCTCCTATACGCTCATTGCCATTGCGCTGGCCATCGGAACTCCCCTGTTTCTTGCTGCCGGATTCCTTTCGGATCAGATCGGACGGAAGAAGATCATGATGACGGGCTGTCTGCTCGCGGCCCTCACATATTATCCCATCTTCCAGGGCCTTACCCACTACGGCAATCCCGAACTTGAAGCTGCCTTCGAAACACATCCCATCGTGTTGAAGTACGACAAGGATGCGTCGCGTGAGGTTGCTCAACAGATTGATGCTGCGCGTGAATCCTTGAACAGGAAGGGCTACTCGTTCACAGTTGAACCTGCCGCCGGGAGCGCGGAGGTGACCATGCGAGTTGGCGCGGTGGAAGCGGGCGCGTTGAACGACTCGGTGTGGATATCGGTGTTGAAGGCGTCGGGCTATCCTGTGAAAGCAAACCCCGACAAAATCAATCACTTCCTCGTCGTCGTTTTGTTGACGTTGCTCATGGTGTACGTCTGCATGGTGTACGGGCCGATCGCCGCGTTTCTCGTCGAGATGTTCCCGACGAAAATCCGCTACACTTCCATGTCGCTGCCGTACCATCTTGGCAATGGCTGGTTTGGCGGGTTCCTGCCGCTGATCGCAGCATCGATCACCGTCTCGACAGGAAATATCTACGCGGGGCTGTGGTATCCCATTGCGGTAGCGGTCATGACATTTGTCGTGGGCTCGCTGAAGATCAGAGAGACCAAGGATCGTCATTTGATGTACGACCCGGACGAAGAGGCGCCTGTTTGATCTCAAGAAGCTCTGCTTCATCAGTGCGGGGTGCGGCATGGTCTGTGCCCTGGGACTAACGAACGTAAGTGCGGAAACTCATTCTGATTATTCCGGAGGAATCGTGAAACTCAAACCTATCGTTCACATCTTATGTGTTACTCTCACTACGAGCTTAACGCAGGCACAGAACGTTGACAAGAGAAAGGACTCGGCCATGACAGCTCGTGCAACAGGAACGTTTGATGTAAAGCTGACCCCTCAGCCGCAGGACGACAAATCCGGGAACTCAGCTTTCAGCAGAATGACCATCGACAAGCAGTTTCACGGCGACCTCGAAGGCGTGAGCAAGGGCCAGATGCTTGCCGCGGGCACGGCCATCAAGGGTTCGGCCGGCTACGTCGCAATCGAGCAAGTAACAGGAACACTGGGCGGACGCAAAGGGACTTTCATATTGCAGCACAGCAGTACCATGGCACGGGGCGCCCCGCAATTGAGCGTCACCGTCGTGCCGGATTCTGGCACCGATCAACTGGTTGGACTTGTTGGCAGGATGACGATCACTATCACCGAAGGAAAGCACCTGTACGACTTTGAGTATACGCTTGGAGCGACCCATTGAAATGCCACAATCCTGCCGGAGTGTCGCATTAACCCCGCGGGCGGGGCAGGCCAGGCAAATCAACGGCTGAAGTTAAAGCTCGGGACATAATGGGCGATCTTCCTGCTGGCGGATACGGAATTCCAATTCCGGAATGAGCCGCGGTCGCTCCATTTGTTTTGTAAGATGAATCTGGTTGTTTGACAGCTGCAAAACAGACGGCGTAATTCGTGCAGACGTTATCTGAAAATTGCTTAGCTTCAATCGAGCTATGAACATTCACACAAAGCTGTTCCACGAATTCTCATTTAAAGAAAGGATGGTCGAAATGCCAATAGGAGGCTTTTTGGATTCGCTGCCGACAATGCTCTATGTCGCAGTACATGTGATTTTTCTTGGAGTGGGCGTATGGGCCTGGAAGAAAGCAACCGATGCCAAACAAAAGTTTGCATCCGCGTTTTGGCTTTATGCCGCCTCACAAGTGGTCTTCCTGGCGTTCTTCGGCGGCATTCTCACAATGAAGATGGCGGTCCTGTTAGACCAGACCCTCATGGTCATCATGGTCCTCTGGATCGTGATGCAGAAACCGAACACCGCATAGCGGGGCACAAACTCTCGACGAGCAGGAATTCGCTTTCCGAATGCAGGTAATTGGTTCCAACATCAATAATTCCATAAGAGGTTTCAATGGCACCAGAAATAAATGTGGGGCAAGCGGACAGGGTCATCAGGATCATCCTGGGTTTGGTGTGTGTGGGATTGGTCGCCTACCATTTCCTTCGCGAGCCCATTCTTCCGATCTACGCGATCATAGGCCTCGTGATTCTGATTGCGTATTTTCTGAAGACAGGGTACACGAGAGTTTGCCCGATCATGAAATCGATGAATGTCTCGACAACGAAAAAACAGAACTGAAAACTTCAAGCGCGTTCTTATGGTCGCCCAACGACGAATACTCCCCTGCGGTGTGGAAACGGTATCTTCATACCTATGATGCCGGCCGAGGGTAAGGGTTTGGGCCGTCAATCCGGCATGCCCATTCTGAGTCCGTTTTGTGGACGAAGAATCTGAACAACAGTTTATCAGATTCTTCGCTCCGCCCTTGGGCTCCGCTCAGAATAAGATGCGCGACAATCATTTGAAATCGGACGATTTTTTCAATGCGGAAAAGTATCCAAAGACGACGTTCAAGAGCGTCTCATGGAAAAAGGTCGATGACAAGAACTATGTGCTTGAAGGCGACCTCACGATTCGCGATGTCACAAAACGCGTCACGTTTACCGTTGTCCACGGCGGGACAATCAAGGATCCCTGGGGTAATACGAAAGCCGGTTTCAAAGCAACGACAGTCATCAATCGCCTCGAATACGGCCTTAAGTGGAACGCGTTGACGGAAGCGGGCGGTGCAACAGTCGGCAAAGATGTGAGCATTACGCTAAATCTCCAGTTTGCGCAGAAAAAAACGTCGTAGGCACGTTTCAAGTTCATACCCATAAACCTCGTAGCCCGGGCAAAATTGTCCGGGCTTTTTGGTTTTGTGACGGGGAGCGCTGGGCCGCATCCGATTGAGTGCCCGTCGCCGAGAAGAAAAATACTTCCCCGTTTCTTCCACGCTTTCTATCAGCTATATTGAACCCCTTCCGTGATTTCCGCCGTTCACATATCGCTTCAATTTGGAGGCAGGTACCTCTTCGAAGATACGTCGTTCCGGATTGGACCGCACGACCGCATCGGACTCGTGGGTTCCAACGGCGCAGGGAAATCCACGCTCCTCAAAATCCTCCTTGGAGAAGTTTCTGCTGAAAGCGGAGAAGTAGAGAAGGCGAAATTCGTCACTGTCGGCTACCTCCCGCAGGACGGCCTGCACGTCAAAGGCCGCACCCTCTACAAGGAAACGGAAACAGTCTTTGCCGATATCATCCAGGCACAGGCACGGCTGGAGGAAGTTCATATCCGCATGGCGGAGGTGAGCCACGAGACGGAAGAATTCCAGGAATTGCTCGAGATCTACGGGGAGCTGCAGCACCAGGTCGAGGACTCCGACGCATTCCGGCTGAAATCGAAGATCGAGAAAATCCTGCTTGGCCTCGGGTTCTCCGTACAGGACATGGAGAAACAAACGGACGAGTTCAGCGGGGGCTGGCAAATGCGCATCGCTCTTGCGAAACTGCTGCTTCTTCAGCCATCGCTCCTTCTTCTCGACGAGCCCACAAACCACCTTGACCTCGACTCGCTTGAGTGGCTTGAAGGCTATCTCCGCAACTACGACGGAGCCGTCATGATCATCTCGCACGACCGGCGTTTCCTCGACAACATGACCAAGAAGACCTATGCATTGAGCCTCGGCGAGCTGACGGAATACGCCGGGAACTACAGTTTTCATGTCGTGGCAAAGGCCCAGCGAAAAGAGCTTCAAACTGCGGCTTTCAAGAACCAGCAGCAACAGATCAAACATACGCAGGAGTTCATCGACCGTTTCCGTTACAAAGCTTCCAAGGCGCGGCAGGTTCAAAGCAGGGTCAAGCAGCTCGAGAAAATCGATATGATAGAAATCGAAGACGAGGAATCGGGTATCCACTTCTCCTTTCCGCCGGGGCCGTCAGGGGGAAAGGTGGCGATGGAGCTGAAATCCATCCGGAAGAGCTATGGCACAAACGGGGTTTTCGACGGACTCAATTTCGACATCCACCGCGGCGACCGGATTGCCTTCGTCGGCGTAAACGGCGTGGGAAAATCCACGCTTTCGCGTATCATCGCGGGTACTGAGCCGTTTGACTCCGGAGACAGGAAACTCGGCCACAACGTGGTCGTCTCGTACTTCGCACAGCACCAGGCTGAGGAATTGGACCCCAGGAATGACGTCCTGCAGACCGTCGACGAGGTGGCGACGGGTGATATCCGGAAGCGTTTGCGCACGCTGCTGGGCTGTTTTCTCTTCAGTGGCGACGATGTTTTCAAAAAAGTAAGCGTTCTTTCCGGGGGCGAGAAAAGCAGACTCGCTCTGGCGAAAATGCTTCTGCAGCCATGCAACCTCATCGTGATGGACGAACCCACGAATCACCTCGACATGCGCTCCAAGGGCGTTCTGCAAGAGGCGCTCAAGGACTTTGAAGGCAGCTACGTGATCGTGTCGCACGACCGCGACTTCCTCGACCCGATCGTGAACAAAGTGGTCGAGTTCAAGCCGGGCCGCATCAGGGTCTACCCCGGCAATGTGAGCGACTATATATACAAACGCGACAAGGAGGCCGGCACGGGAACCATGGAAGCTTTTTCGCAGAAATCGGCGAAGGGTTTCACGAATAAGTCATCCCGCATGTTGTACAAGGCCGGAGAAAAAGAGCGTAAGCGTGGTGAAGCGGAGGAGCGTCAGAAGCGACACCAGAACCTCAAACCGATTCAGCAGAAAGTTTCAGTTATCGAGAAATTGATCGAGGAGAAGGAGGGGGAGAAGAAGGAATTGGAGAAACTGATGGCCGACCCGGAGCTCTACAAGGATGTCGAACGGGTGAAGCAGGTGACGCTGCAGCACAAGTCGCTGGAGAAGGAACTTGCAGACGTTTACTTCCGGTGGAATGAGTTGACGAAGGAATTGGGACGACTCAATGCAGAGGGTTGAAAGTGTTGCCCTTTTTTTAGTTACAGAGCAAAACAGAAACGCTTTTGTCGAGCTAAGGCTGGTGTGAAGGAGGATGTAGGAGAGGGTCGAAAATCGACGGGTTTGCGGGTTGGAGTATTAACCGTGGGACATTAATCGAGAGGCAATTGTGACTGGCGGTTGAGGTTCTCTTTCACTTCAATGCCCCGAGATATCGGGGAA
>Ga0315281_10009031_pt1 | contig 13864 bp, 9 predicted proteins | sample YL17G07_0_MG_FD_204540 | JGI IMG/M metagenome (GOLD analysis project Ga0315281, IMG submission 204540) | Sediment microbial communities from Yellowstone Lake, YNP, Wyoming, USA - YL17G07_0 | ecosystem: Environmental > Aquatic > Freshwater > Lake > Sediment | place: USA: Wyoming | collected...
GCAAGGCTCTCCGGCCCGAGCAGCCAGGCGACATTGCGCCGGGCCACCGGCGTCAAGCGCTCCGCAGCGACGAGCGCCACCAGCCGGTGCCCTTGCCCACCCCAGGCGTGCACGCGGGTCGACGCGGCGCTTGCCACGAGCATGAGCAGAACGAGCATCGTGCACCCGATCCGCCGGAGTTCGGGAACGCAAAGGTCGCCAAGCCCGCAAAGGCGATCCGGCGTGCCGCTCATTTTGGGCTCGGCGCCAGATTCTCCGTCAGCTCGATGTACGTGCCCCACGGATCTGTGAGGAACGCAATCGCGGTCGTCGAGTTCGGGAGCCTCGTGAACGGGCGATCCAGCTTGATGCCGCCCGCTTCGAGCTTCTTGCAGAACGTCTCGAGGTTCTTCACTTCGAAGCCGATGTGATTGATCGTCGAGCCCGCCGTGCCTGCTGTCGGCACCGCCTGCCGCAGCATCACGAACGTACCCGGCAGCTCGATGAGCGCGAGCGCGCCGTTCTGCACCGGCGTGCCGCCGAGCGCGCCCCAGAACTTCCGGTGCGCGTCGAGATCGTTCACGGCGAGATGCAGATGTCCCATGACGATGCCCGACTCGCCCGGCGCGGCGAGCTGCGCGCTGACGCGCGGCCCGGAGGCACACGCAAGAACACCGGCTACCGCGGCCACGCACAACGATTGTCTATTCATACGTCTCCCTCAGCAGGTCCACGTTCCGGGTTCCGAGTTCACATCACACATGGTGCACCAGTTCACCACGCAGGGCTGAAGCCCTGCGCCACGAGAGCCCGTTCACCACGCAGGGCTGAAGCCCTGCGCCACGAGAGCCCGCTGCGAACGACTCATGACCCTCTCGCGGCGAGCGCGGCCTTGACGCGCTCCGGTGTGAACGGCACCTCGCGGACGCGCGCGCCGGTTGCATCGAAGATCGCGTTGCCGATCGCGGCCGCGACGATCGTGATCGCCGTCTCGCCGGCGCCGGTCGCCTCGACGTCGGTCCGGTTGACCAGCACGCTCTCGATCGCCGGCACGTCGAAACCGAGCGGCAGACTGTGGAAGGTGCGCCAGTCGACCGACGTCACCTTCTGGTCGTCCCACGTCACTTCCTCGCCGAGCGCGCGGCTCATGCCCTGAAGCGCGCCCCCTTCAATCTGATTCCGCATCCCGTCCGGGTTCGAGATCGGCCCGCAATCCTGCGAGACGACGAATCGCTTCGCGTGCACACGGCCGGTCGCCTGATCGACCTCGACTTCGGCCACCATCGCGACGTACCCGTTGTCGCCTTCGTACACCACGCACGACATGCCGCGGCCGGAGACGATGCCGGTCCGCGCCGCATTCGGCTTCGGCGACGGACGCGCCTCCCAGCGCGCCGCCTTCGCCGCCTCCTGCACGACATGGCTCAGACGCGCGTCGCTGAGGTGCCGCAGGCGATACGCCACCGGATCGGCCTTCACGTGCGACGCGATCTCGTCCATGAAGCACTCGTGCGCGAACGTATTCTGCAGCCGCGCCGGCGAGCGCAGCGGCCCGGTGAAGAACGGCGACTTCACCGTGTGCGACAGCACGCGCTCGCTCTTCACCGTGCCTGCGCCCCCGCAGCGCCCGCCCACGCAGCCGGTGACGTACGAAGGCGCCGCGTTGCTGTTGTTGTTGAAGGCGCCGCCCGGCTCCGGCGCCGGCGAGCGCGCCGTGAACGGCGCAGGGTCGAAGCCGGCCAGCTGACCAGTGACCACGTTGCCCGGCCGGTCGTACCCCGGCCGTCCGCCGAGCGTCGGCGACCAGCCTTCGTAGTCCCACGAGACGATGGCGCCGTGTGCGTCGACGCCGACGCGCTGGTCGATGACGAACGCCAGGCCGTAGTTCTCCCACGCCATCTCGTCTTTGCGCGAGAGCTGCACGCGCACCGGCTTCCCCGCCGCCTGCGACAGCAGCGCCGCATCGTAGGACACCGTGTCCGCGCCGTTGATCCCGTAGCAGCCCGATCCGCGCGTGAAGATGACGCGCACGTTCTCGACCGGCAGGCCGAGCAGCAGCGCCGAACCGCTGCGCGTCGGGTACGCGGACTGCGTCGGCGACCAGATCGTCGCCTTGCCGCCCTGGACGTCGGCCACGGCGCAGGAACTGCCCATCGACGCGTGCATCTGATACGGGTGCAGATACGTCGCCTTCAGGACCGTCGTCGCCCGCGCGAGCGTTGCGTCCACGTCCTTCGAGTTCACGAGCAACGTGTCACGTGTCGGCTTCTGATTCCGCAGGTGCGTGTAGAAATCGCCGTGACCCGGCAGCCCGACGCCTGGTGTCCACGTCGCCTTCAGTTGCGCCGCCGCCTGCATCGCCTGCCACGGCTTCTCGGCGACGACGCCGACGAAATTCTTTCTGACCACGACCTTGACGAAGCCTGGCAGCCCGCGGACCGAGCTCTCGTCCACGCTCACCAGCGTCGCGCCGACCGCAGGCGGCCGGACCACGCGGCCGTGCAGCATCCCGGGGAGGCGCACGTTGTGCACGAACTCGAACTGGCCGGTCGCCATCGCGGGCAGATCGACGCGACCCACCGCCTTCCCGAGCACGGTCCACTCGCTCGCCGTCTTGCGTTTCGCCGTAGCGCTGAGCGTGAGGTTGAATTTCTTCCCCCCAACGAGATCGCCGTAGCTCACACGCCTCGATGCGTTGCCCGTCACGCGGATCTCACCGTCCGCGACCGTCAGCTGATCCGCCGGCACCCCGAGCCGCTCGGACCCGAGGCGCAGCAGCACGTCGCGCGCCGTGGCGCACGCCTGCGCCAGGTTGGCTTCGTTGAAGTTTGTCGGCGTTGACTGGCTCCCCGACGTCGTCCCCTGATCGGGTGCGACCGATGTGTCGCACTGAATCAGCGTCACGCGCGAGAGCGGCACCGACAGCTCCTCGGCGACCAGCTGCATCTGCACGGTGTAGATGCCCTGGCCGAGCTCGCACTTCCCGGTGTAGGCGGTGACGCGGCCGTCGTTGCCGATCGCGAGCCACGAGTCGAGCTGCGCGGCGACGCGCCGGTCCTGCGTGGCGAACGGACCCTGAGCGAACGCGAGATCGTCGGCCAGTGCCGCGACGCTGCTGAAGCTGACGATCAGCGCGCCGCCGCTCTTCAGGAAGTCTCTTCGCGTCGTCATCGCAGGTCCGCCTGCGCGCCCGCGGCACTTCGGCGAGGCAAGTCTGCGTAGCGCCTGATGGCGCGGAGCATGCGCGTGTGGGTGAAGCAGCGGCACAGCACGGTCGACAGGCCCTGCTGGATCTGTGCATCTGTCGCCTTGGGGTTCTGATCGAGCAGCACCTTCGCCGTGAGGATCACACCGTTCAGGCAGAAGCCGCACTGCGCGGCCTGCTCGTCGATGAACGCCTGTTGAATCGGGTGCGGCCGCTCGACGGTCCCCAGCCCTTCGAGCGTCGTCACGTCGGCGCCGTTCAACGTCCCGACCGGCGTCACGCAGGAACGCACGGCGCGACCGCGCACGATAACCGTGCACGCGCCGCATTGCCCGAGGCCGCAGCCGAACTTCGGCCCGCGCAGCGCGAGGTCGTCACTCAGCACGTACAGCAGCGGGGTCGCCGGATCGACGTCCACCGAGTGCGCGGCGCCGTTGACCTTCAGGGCGATGGTGCTCATGTTCCCACCTCTCGTGGCGCAGGCCTTCAGCCCTGCGAATCCCTACCGTGGCGCAGGCCTTCAGGCCTGCGAACTCACCTCGTGGCGCAGGCCTTCAGCCCTGCGAGCTCAATGCGTCATCCCGTACAGCAGATAGTTCACGCCGAGCTTGTAGGCTTCGTTCGTCTCGTCGACCGGACGCAGGCCGGTGCCCGACCATTCCCAGAACTGTGAGATGTCGGTGTTGTAGTTGACGATCATCATCAGCCGTTTCGACGGATCGTTGTCCTCGTAGAGCCCGTAGAAGTACGGCTTGCCCGCGTTGTAGGCCTGCGGGACGACGTCGAGGCTGTCGATCTCGAAGAAGGAGTGGAAGATCGGATGCGTCGCGCTCATCGGCACGAAGCGCAACTCGGGAAACACGCGCCGCATGTTCTGCTCGAACGGCCCCCAGCCAGCGCTGCCGAAGTCGCCCTCGGCCTTGAAGTCGTCGACGATGACGAAGCCGCCCTTCAGCATGTAGTCGCGCAGGGCCTTCGCGTGGACGTCGGTCATCTGCCACCAGCTCACTTCGATGATGTAGGCGACAGGATACTTGAACAGTTCGGGGTCGTCGAGCGTCACGGTGTTGATCGTTTCCTGCGCGCCGAAGTAACTCACCTCGTTCATGATCTTCATGAGGTTCTGCTCGGCCATCGGATAGCCGTGCGCCCACGACGGAATTCCCCGGTACCAGTATCCGCTCGGATCGCAGTCGTAGGCGACCCGTACGAAGTTGAAGCGGCCGTCGTACGGGGTGTTGGGATACGCCTTGAAGTTGCGGACGCGCGGCCCGCCGAAGCCGAAGCCGCCGCGGCCGAAGCCACGGCCCTGCGCGAGCGCGGTCACCGCCACGAGCGTGACGATGGCGGCTCCGAGCAGCGCGCGCGCGGTCGCACGACGGCCGTCGCGCGAAGGCTGTAGCCGAGCGGTCATCAGTAGCCCAGGCGCAGCGTGCCGTCCTTCATCCCGTTGACGGACCCCGTCGTCAGCCAGTCGAGCGACGCCTTGAACATCAGCAGACGATTCTTTTCCCACATCGCGTTGTGCGACGAGCACGCGAGATCGACGAACAACTTCTGCGGCGCCGCCAGATCCGTGTAGAGATCACGCACGCGCTCAGGCGGCACCTGTTTATCGAACTGCCCCGCAATCATCAGCGTCGGCGTCTGCGTCTTCCCCACTGCCGCCGCGTTCCATCCCCACGTCGCCGTCTGCGGCGCGCGCCGCACGCCTGGGCCCCACGTCGCGCCGACTGGATCGGACGCCAGCATCGCGGACCAGACCGCCTCGGCGACCGCCGGTTCGTACTGCGCCGGGCAGCCCACCTGCCGATCCCATCCCACGTAGAACTCGTCGCGCGACTGCGTGTTCATCGGGACGCCGTCGGGCGGCATCTTCGCAGGCGGCGTGGACGAAGCGTTGCGGCCGTACGCTGGCGCGAGCAGCACCAGTTTCTGTACTTTCTCCGGATGCTGCGCCGCGTATCCGCCCGCGCGCGGCCCGCCGAGCGACCACGCCAGCAAGCTCACCTTGTCCACATGCCGCAGCGCGCGCACGTAGTCGACGACGGCGTTGATGTCGTTCCAGTCGGAGGCAATCGTGGTCAACGCATGGGGATAGCTGGGCGCGCAGGGCGCCGGAATCAGGCTCGGCACGAACGTGCCCTGGCGATCCTTGGCGAGGTTGCACGGATCGTTCATCGCGGCCGGCCGGTTCGATCGGCCGTATCCCGTTGTGTCCATGGCGAACACGTCGAACCCGGCGTTGGCCAGGTACGCCATCCAACTGTAGTCGGGCTGCTGCACGTCGAAGGCGACCTCGGCCGGCGTGCCGGCGCCGTGGACGAACAGCGCGACGCGGTCGGCGTTCGACGCGCTGCGGAGGGCGGCTCCCGCCTGCACCCGCTCCCGCACGTAAATCGGGACATCCTGGCCGGCGATGGCGGGCACCGTCGACTTGACCCGGACGTAGTGATCGATGGTCAGCAGCCGCCCGCTGTCGTCGCCAGACGTCAGCCGGGCCAGCGCCATCACGCACACCGCGAAAGCCAGTTTCTTCATTGGCAGATTATAGGGGGTCGGGAGTCCGACCCCCCTTGTATAATGCCGGTCGCCCCCAGGAGGGAGCCTTCAATGCGCCATGCCCGTCACACGTTCATCACACTCTTGCTGCTCATGCCGGCCCTGGCGTCCGCGCAGGACGCCGGACAGCCGACCAACGACGCCCCGAACAACTACACCACCGTCAAGGACTACTTCAAGCTGCCCGAGGGGCGGACGTGGGGATCCACGAGCGCCGTCGAGGTCGACAAGGACGGCAAGTCGATCTGGGTCGCCGAACGCTGTGGCGCCAACAGCTGCCTCGATCGCGCGGCCGGCAAGATGTCGGACCTCCCGACGGTCCTCAAGTTCGACGCCTCCGGCAAGCTCGTGAAGAGCATCGGCGCGGGGCTGCTGATTTTCCCGCACGGCATTCACGTGGACAAAGACGGCAACGTCTGGGTGACCGACGGTCAGGACGATGCACCGGTACCGGCGCGCGGCGCGGGCGCGGGTGCAGGAGCCGGTGCAGGCGCGGGTCGCGGAGCCGCTCCCGCGGGTGCGGCGCGCGGCGCGGCGCCTGGCGGCGCAGCCGGTGGCGGACGCGCGGCGGCGCCCACGGGCCCGATCGGCCCCCGGCCCGGCGCGACGCACGGCAACCAGGTGTTCAAGTTCAGCCCCGACGGCAAGGTGCTGCTGACGCTCGGCAAGCCTGGTGGCGCCGCGGCGCCCGAGTATTTCTACCAACCGAACGACGTGATCACCGCGCCCAACGGCGACATCTTCGTGTCCGAAGGTCACGGCAGCGGCAACAACCGCGTGCTGAAATTCGACAAGACCGGCAAGTTCATCAAGGAGTGGGGCAAGCTGGGCACCGGCCCCGGCGAGTTCGATCAGCCGCACGCGTTGGCGTTCGACTCGAAAGGCCGCCTGTTCGTCGGCGATCGCAACAACAACCGCATCCAGGTGTTTGATCAGAACGGCACGTTCATCCAGGAGTTCAAGCAGTTCAGCCGTCCGAGCGGGATCTTCATCGACAAGAAGGACAACCTGTACGTCGCCGACTCCGAGTCCGAGTCCGTGTCGCAGAATCACAACGGCTGGAAGCGCGGTATCCGCTTCGGCAGCATCAAGGATGGCAAGATCGCGGGCTTCATTCCCGATCCGGATACGCGCACCCGATCGGATGCCACGCCCTACAACGGCACGAGCGCCGCGGAAGGCGTGACCATCGACGCGGCCGGCAACATCTACGGCGCTGAAGTGGGGCCGAAGGCGGTCAAGAAATATACAAAGAAGTAAGAACGACGATCAACGCAGAACCCGCGGAACCCGCAGAGCAAGATGGGATCACGACGACGCGAACGCAGGCCTGAACGCCCGACCGACATCTGCGCGGTCTGATTGAAGCCGAATCTACGGACTCTGCGTGTTCAGCGGTTTCTGCGTTGATCGTCGTCGTATCTTTGCGCGCTTTGCGGACTTTGCGTTGATCGTCGCGCGCGAAAGCATGAAGACGGGACGTGGCGCAGGCCTTCAGGCCTGCGATGTCACAACGATCAACGCAGAACCCGCAAAACCCGCAGAGCCGGACGGAACCACGAAGACACGAAGGCACGAACCGTGGCGACGACGCCAGCGCCGCGCCGTCTGACCGCAGGCCTGAAGGCCTGCGCCACATCTTGTTGACGGCGGCCCTGAAAACCCCCCGACACTCTTGGTCTGGCCGGATACTACGGACTCTGCGTGTTCAGCGGTTTCTGCGTTGATTGTCGTCGTAATCTTTGCGCGCTTTGCGGACTTTGCGTTGATCGTCGTCGCATCGTTTTCGCTATGGGCAGGTCTCGGTTCGCGCTGGTGTCGGGGGCGCGGGTCTGACGCTGAGGAACTGCACCGTCGGCGGCATCGTTGGCGCGAGCGTGATGGCGACCTCCAGCTTCCCTCGTTCGCAGGTCATCGTCCAGACGCCACGGAGCGCGTTTTCCACGTTGTCGAAGCCGTTCCCCGCCGCGCACGCGCCGACACTCGCGCGCAGGCGTTCGATCTCCGCTCGACGACGATCCTTCGACTGATCGAGAAACAGATTCTCCGCCGCGATGCCGTCGGCCAGGCGATCGTCCCAGTTCGCGACGAGCCTCGACACCTTGTCGCGTGCGTCGGTCAGCGCCGGGGACGGCGTTGGCTGCCGCGGCTGCAGACCGCCGTCCTTCGCGATCAGCTCCAGGGCATTGATCGCGACGCCGCCCCACCCGGTGTACGTCAGGTTCCCGAACGCGACGATGCCGATGCCGTAGTCGGGCAGCCAGGTCATCGTCGATCCGAACCCGGGCAGCCCGCCGCCGTGCGACACGATCGTCTTGAAGCGGCAGTTCTGCGCGATGCGCAGCCCGTACCCGTAACCGGCCGAGTTGAGCTGGATGCCGCCCGTCGCGCGATCGCGCGTGACCGACGCGGGCGCGGGCGACCATAGATGCTGCATCTCGCGCAGCGACGACCGCCGAATCGGCGCGATCTCCGGGCCGTCGTGCGGCGGCCACGCCGACAGGAACACGCCGACATAACGGCTGAGATCGCGCACCGACGTCAGCATGCCGCCCATCGAACCGAACGAGCCGTTGGCCAGCAGCGGCTCGTCTTTCCACCGCTCGTCCTCCCAGCGGTACCCGTGCACCAGCCGGTTCGCCGCCACCTCCGACGGCTCGAGCGTCGTCGACGCCATGCCGAGCGGCCGGAGAATGTTGGCCGCGACATAATCGCCGTACTTCATCTTCGACACATTCGACACGATACGGCCGAGGATGGCGAAGCCGTAGTTGGAGTATTCGTACGCGATGCCTGGTGCGTTCGAGAACGGAATGCCGGCGCGCAGCATCCGCGACAGCTGATCCTCGGTGTCCGCCAGATGGCGATCGCCCCAGGGGTTGTCTTCAGGAAATCCCTCAGCGTGCGACAGCAGGTGTCGGATCGTGATGCGCGGCGCGTCGCTCGTGGGGTATTTCATCCCCGCCATCTCCGGCACGTACCGCTCCGCCGGGTCGTCGAGCGACAGCTTCCCTTCGTCGCGCAGCTTGAGGATCGACATCGCGGTAAAGCTCTTGGTCATCGACGCGATGCGAAAGACCGTGTCGGCATCCACCGGCGCCTTCGAGCCGACCTCGCGAACACCGGCGACGCCCACGTGCGCGACCTGGCCGTCGACGATGATGCCCCACGCGGCGCCCGGGACGTGCCGCTCGGCGACAAAGGCCTTGAAGAGTCGATCGACGTCGGCGAAGGCGTCCGCCAGCTTCGGCGGAGCCGCCGGCTGCGCGCCAGGGACGGCAACGAGACACGTGACGGCGAGCGCCAGGCCGACGATCCACCCCAGCGCGGCTGCCACGCTGGGGACCCCGTTGAACCCCAACGCGGCTGCCGCGCTGGGGACCCCGTTGAAGATGCGGTTCATGGCCGTAGTATGCGCTAAGATTCGCGGGACATGAGGATGATGACCCGGCGTGATTTTCTGGCCGCGAGCGGAGCCGTCGCGGCGCTGGCCTCCAGCGGGCCTGCGGTCGCAGCCGACCCGGTCCGGATCGGCCAGCAGCCGCTGAAACTCGGATTCGACCGCGACGGTGTGCTGTTCGTGCCCAAGGGGTACACGCCGGATGTCCCCGCGCCGCTCGTGCTGATGCTCCACGGCGCCGGCAACACGGGGCTGGGCGTCAGCTACACGTTCGACGTCGCCGACGACCTCGGCATCATCGTGCTCGCGCCCGACTCGCGCGACGAAGCGACCTGGGACTTCCTGGTCCACGGCTACGGCGAGGACGTGGAGTTCATCGGCCTGGCGTTGAAGGACACCTACGCGCGCTGTAACGTCGATCGCAAGCGGATGGCCATCGCCGGGCACTCCGACGGCGCGTCCTACGCGCTGTCGCTCGGCCTGGGAACGGGCGATACGTTCGGGAAGATCATGGCGTTTTCACCAGGCGTGATGCAGCCGGCGGAGGTGCACGGTAAGCCGAAGATCTTCATTTCGCACGGGCTGAGCGATCCCATCATGCCGATCGACGTCACCAGCCGGAAGTTCGTGCCGCGCCTGAAGGGGCTGGGATACGACGTGACGTACCGCGAGTACGAGGGACGTCACGGCGTGACCCCGGCGGTCGTGCGCGAGGGCTTTCAGTGGTTCCTCTCGTGACGCCACAGACTTCCTCCCGGCCGCTGTTGACGCTCGCGGGCATGCCGCTGGTCGGCCACCTCGTGCGCTCGCACTGGAAGGCGCTGACGCTGGCGCTGCTGGCCGTGCTCGGTGAAACGCTCGCCGACGTGTTCGAACCGTGGCCGATCAAGATCGTCGTCGACAACCTGCTGCAGGGCAAGAAGCTGCCGGCCCGGGTCGAAGCGGTGGTGGCGTTGTTCGGGGAGAACACGCTCGCGATTCTGAACTTCACGCTGGCGGCCGTGCTGCTGATCGCGGTGGTCGGCGCCATCAGCTCCTATTGCGAAAAGTACCTGACCACCAGCATCGCGCAATGGGTGGCGCACGACCTGCGTCGGATGGTCTACCAGCGGATCCAGCGCCTGTCGCTCGCCGAGCACGGGGAATCGCGCACGGGCGATCTGCTCACCCGCGTCACGAGCGACATCGACTCGGTCCAGGACTTCATCACGTCGGCGCTGCTCGGCATCGTGACCAATGTGCTCACGCTCGGCGGCATGCTGGGCGTCATGTTCTACATGAACTGGCGCTTCACGCTGATCGGGTTGTCGGTCGCCCCGTTGATGTTTCTCGTCGTGTTTTTCTACTCGAAGCGGATCAAGAAAGCGTCGCGCCTCGTCAAAAAAAGAGAAGGCGAGCTGCTGTCAGGCGTCGCTGAAGTGCTCACGTCGATCCAGGTCGTGCAGGCGTTCGCGCGCGAGGACTACGAAGACCGCCGGTTCGACTGGGAGAGCCGGCAGAACGTGGCGGCGGGGCTGCAGGCCCGCAGCATGAAGGCCAAGCTCTCGCCGATGGTCGACATCATCGTCGCCGTGGGCACGTGCCTGGTGCTCGGGTACGGCGCGCGTCTGGTGATGGCCGGCCAGCTCAGCACCGGACAGCTCATCATCTTCCTGCTGTACCTGGGCAAGACCTACAAGCCGATGAAAGATCTCTCGAAGATGAGCAACACGGTGTCCAAAGCCACCATCAGCTTCGAGCGCATTCAGGAGCTGCTGGACATCGAGAGCCGCATCCGGGACATGCCGGGCGCGCGGACCGCGCCCCCGTTCAAGGGCCTGCTCGAATTCGACCACGTCACGTTCAGCTACGACGGCAAGACGCCGATCCTCAACGATGTCAGCGTGCGCATCGAGCCGGGCCAGGTCGCCGCGATCGTCGGGCCGTCGGGCACGGGCAAGACCACCATCGCCGGCCTCCTGCCGCGTTTTTTCGATCCCCAGTCGGGACGGATCACCATCGACGGCACGGACGTTCGTGAGTTCACGCTGAAGTCGCTGCGCGATCAGGTGAGCTTCGTGCTGCAGGACACGCTGCTCTTCCGCGGCACGATCTGGGAGAACATCGCCTACGGCAAGCCCGAAGCGGAGATTGAGGATACGGTGCGCGCGGCGGAGCAGGCCAACGCGCACGAGTTCATCGTGAAGATGCCGGAGAGCTACGCCACGATGGTGGGCGAACGCGGCGCCAGCCTGTCGGGCGGCCAGCGCCGGCGCATCGCGATCGCCCGCGCGATCGTGCGCGACACGCCGATTCTGATTCTCGACGAGCCAACGGCCGGTCTGGATTCGGCGTCGGAGCGGTTCGTCACCGAAGCGCTGGAGCGGCTGATGAAGGGCCGCACGTCCATTGTCATCGCGCACCACCTCAACACGATCCGCCACGCCGACGTGATCTTCGTGGTGAAGGACGCGGATGTGGTCGAGCGCGGCACGCATGACGCGCTGGTGGCCAAGGGTGGCGTGTACGCCGAGCTGTGGGCGATCCAGTCGGCCGGCGGCGCGCTCGCGCAACCCTGAGCTACTGGGCTCGGTCGTGGCGCAGGGCTTCAGCCCTGCGAGGCATCGGACTCTCGCAGCCCTGAAGGGCTGCGCCACAACACAAAGCGCGCTAGGGTTGCTTCGTCATGACGTACGGCTGGCGGCGCTTGTAGAGCTCTCCCCGGCTCTGAATCTCGCGCGCGAGCGACGCTGACGGCGTCAGGCGCAGGGCGGCCTCCGCCGTTTGGATCGCGCGATCGAAGAGCCCAGACGCCGCGTAGGCCGCCGCCAACACATCCAACGCGGCCGCGTCGCGACGCCCGGTGAGATCGGCCGCGCGTTCGGCGAGGCGGCCGGCCTCGGCCGCGTCGCGGAGCGAGGCGTCTGGAGCGACCGCGAGCAGCCACGCCAGAGCACTCAGCGCCGGGGCCCAGTCAGGCTCGAGCTGAACGGCCCGCTGGAAGTGGCCGATGGCTTCGCGGATCTCGCCGTCATCCTGAAACATACGGCCCATGTTGTAATGCGCGTCCGCGTAGGCAGGGTTGATCCGAAGCGCCTCGCTCAAGTGCCGCAGGGCCTCGCTCACGTTCCCGCGCCTCAGGAGCGCGTTCCCGAGGTTGTTGTGCGTCATGGCATTGGTGGGATCCGAGCGCAGCGATTCGCGGTACTGGTCCATGGCTGCATCGAGCTTGCCTTGCGATGCGAAGACGTCGCCAAGATTGTTGTGGGCGACCGCGTAATCGGGTGTGATCCGCAGCGCGCGCTCGTATTCGCCGATCGCCTCGGTCAGCCGACCGGCGAGTGTGAGGGCCGTGCCGAGGTTGAAGTGGCTGGCGGCGGACTCGGGTTTCAGCTTGGCTGACGCGTCAAAGTGCGTCACCGCCTCGGCGGTCCGGCCCAGGTCCAGGTACAGCAGCGCGACATCGTCATGGCGCGCGGCGTCGAGGGGGTTCTCGCGAAGCATCATCTCGTAGCCGGCGATGTCCTCGGCGACGACTTTCGGGCGAAACCCGCGAACGAGCGTCGCCAAGTCGCGATCATCGCGCGCGAGCAGTTGAATCCAGAGGTCGCCCATCTCGTCGGCCGACCGCTGGCCCCAGAGCGCCCGACGCGGTGGGTGCTCGGGGTTGCGTGGATTGTCGGCTGAATTGTCGTAGGTGTACTGCATCGCGAGCGTGGTGCCTTTCGGCAACACGAACGGCGCGACGTAGCGATACACATGCTGCCAGCGAAAATCCCAGTCCTTGATGTAGATCAGCCACTTCGTCGTGCCGTCAGGCAGTGTGGCCGTCCCTCTGATCTCCCGTGCCCGGTAGTGCGCGTGTGGCTGGACCGCCTGCACGTCGACGTCGACAGGCAGCACGTACGAGTCGGTCACGATGTAGCTCCGCTCTCCAGCGGGAATGTCGATGGTCTGCCGTCCAAGCCGAAGCATCGCCGGCGTGCGCTCAGGCGGGTCGTCGCCAAAGAAGAAACCGATGGACGGTTGGACGGCTTCCGGCTTTCCGCTCGGCTGCATGTGCAACTGCACGACGAGATCGGTGCCGGGGCCGAGACGCCAGGCCAGCCCTTTCGGCAGGAGCGGTGGCACTTGTCCCGGGGTCCAGCCCAGAAAATGGCCGTCGGGGTACACAGCCGAGCGGGCGATCAATCCGTCGTAGCCTGGCGCCGGACCGTCCTGGTCGAGTCGACGCGAGGCCGGCGTCCGATCGATTCGAATGTTGGCGTGGTGTACCACCTTCGGATTGCCCGGACGAAACTCCATGCCTCTGACGTACCGCACCGCGCCGACCGGGAGCGGGATCGCAAAGATCCGAAACACGTCCGTGCCGTCGGCCTGCAACGTGTAGGGCTGAGTCAGCGTGACGATCAGGTCAGGCCTCCCGAGCTGCCAACCCTCGGTCCACGTCGGCGGAGCCTGGAGCTCTCGCGAATCCCCTTCGAGCGCTCCCTCGTCGGACCAGCGTTGAAGGACGTCGATCTCCGCCTCGCTCAACGGATGCTGCCCGATGAACTCGCCGCCGTACCCCGGCTCGGCTTTCCACGGCGGCATGTAGCGGTTCTTCGTGACGGTGGCAATCAGTCGCGCGCGCGCCTTCACCGTTGAGTACGTCAAGAGACTGAACGGCGCGGTTCCGCCAGGCCGATGGCAGGAGGCGCACCGGTTGAAGATGATCGGGGCAACATCTTTGGCGAAGG
>Ga0315281_10009034_pt1 | contig 13863 bp, 12 predicted proteins | sample YL17G07_0_MG_FD_204540 | JGI IMG/M metagenome (GOLD analysis project Ga0315281, IMG submission 204540) | Sediment microbial communities from Yellowstone Lake, YNP, Wyoming, USA - YL17G07_0 | ecosystem: Environmental > Aquatic > Freshwater > Lake > Sediment | place: USA: Wyoming | collected...
CACCTGAAGCTGAGGGCGCGCATGAACATCGCCGAGCGGCGCCTGCCCCAGGACGGCCGTGCCAAGGTGCTGTTGCACGACCGCGAGATCGACATGCGCGTCTCGACCATTCCCATCGTGCACGGCGAGAGCATGGTGATTCGCCTGCTCGACCAGGCCCCGGGGCTGCTGCAGCTCGAAGCGCTCGGCGTGGACCAAGAAGGTCTGAAGATTTTTCAGGGCGCCATCCGGCAACCGCATGGCATGATCCTGGTAACCGGTCCGACCGGGAGCGGCAAGACGACTACCCTCTATGCCGCGCTTTCGCGCATCAACAATGCCCGGACCAAGATCATCACCATCGAGGATCCGGTCGAATACCAGCTCGACGGCATCAATCAGATGCAGGTGAAGCCGCAGATCGACCTCACCTTCGCCAACGCGCTGCGCTCGATCGTGCGGCAGGATCCGGACGTGAACATGGTGGGTGAAATCCGCGACCGGGAGACCGCCGAGATCGCGATTCAGTCCTCGCTCACCGGCCATCTGGTGTTTTCCACGCTGCACACCAACGACTCGTTCAGCGCCGCCCACCGCCTGCTGGAAATGGGCGTCGAGGGCTATCTGATCGCCTCCTCGATCATCGTTATCGTCGCCCAGCGCCTAGTGCGCCTGGTGTGTCCGCATTGCCGCGTCATGGAACCTCCCACCGCGAGCGAGTCGTACTTTCTGTCTCTGCATGGGGTCGTCACGCCGGATCTGGCACTGGCGCACGGCACCGGCTGCAGCCACTGCACCCATACCGGCTATGCCGGGCGCACCGGCATCTACGAACTGCTGCCGATGACCGCAGCCCTGAAGGAAGGCATTGTCCGCAAACTACCGGCCGAGGGACTGCGGCGCATTGCCGTCGGCGAAGGCGTGCGGCCGATGCTCCTCGACGGCATCCGCAAGGTGATTGCCGGCACGACGACGCTGGAAGAATTGGCGCGCGTCACGCGGCAGGAGGCGTAATGCGCTTTGGCTACACCGGCCGCGATGCCGCTGGTCAGCAGGTCTCGGGCCAGATGGTCGCCGGCGACCAGGCCGAAGCGCAGCGCGCGCTGCAGCAAAGCGGCCTGTCGGCGGTGGGCGTTTCCGCAGTCGGAGAAGGGCCGATCCAATGGCTCCGCGCGCGCATGCACCGCGGCGTCGGTCAGCGCCGCCTGCTCGAATTCAGCGAACAGCTCGACACGCTGCTCGGCGCGGGCCTGCCGCTGGACCGGACCCTTCACGTGATATTGAACACGACCGAGCATCCCCAGACGCGCGCGATCGTTCAGGCCGTCATCGTCGACGTGGAGAAGGGCGAGTCTCTGGCTACTGCCTTCGCGCGCCATCCCGCCATGTTCCCGCGGCTCTACGTGAGCATGATTCGCGCCGCCGAGGAGGGCAGCTTGCTGCCCGTGGTGCTCAAGCGGCTGATCCGCTATTACGAGCAATCGATCGAGTTTCGCAGCTTCCTGGTTGCCTCATCGGTGTATCCGGCCGTGCTGCTGGTCTTCAGCGTCATCGCCGTGCTGGTCCTGGCGCTGTTTGTCATGCCACGGTTTGCCGAGATGTTTGCCGATATCAATCAACCCATTCCGCTGCCCGCGCAGATCCTGCTCGCAGGAGCCGGCGCGCTGGAGCGCTGGTGGGGCGCGCTACTTGCCCTGGCGATCGCGCTCCCGGTTGCCACGCGCGTCTACTTGGGAACTGCGGCGGGGCGCGAGGCCTGGCAGAAGCGCGTGTTCCGGCTGCCGTTGCTCGGGCCGCTGCTGTTCCGGGCGCAACTGGCGCGGATCTGCCGCACCATGGGCACCCTCCTGGCGAGCGGTGTGCCGATCCTGACGGCAATGCGCGCAGTGCAGGGGTTGTCTGAGAACGTCCTGCTGCTGCAGGCGCTCGAGCGTCTGCAGCGCGCCGTCAAAGAGGGCAAAGGACTTGCCCGGCCCTTGCTGGCGGATCCGCTGTTCCCGAGAATGATGGGGCAACTGGTGGCCATCGGTGAGGAATCAGGCGCGCTCGATGGCATGCTGATCAAGATCGCGGACCGATACGAGGCGGAGGTCCGCAGGGCCACGAGAACGCTGCTGACCGTACTCGAGCCGACCCTGATCATCGCGATGGGCAGTTCGATCGGCTTGATCGTCGTGTCCATGCTTTACGCCATATTCTCGATCAATGAAATACCGCTTTGAAAATGTTCCCCACATTGAAACGTGAACTCGATTTGCTTTTTTCCAATCTCCCGATTTTGCATGGCGCGACTTCGCAAAACAATATTTCTGCTGTGAAACGGATAGGTGAGCTCGATTTGCTTTTTTCGGTCTCGCGATTTTGCACGGTGCAACTTCGCACCGGGCAGAAATCGCGAGATGTAATAAAACCGAAATCCACGCCCGTTAGTAGTTCAACCCTTGAACCATAACAGCCTATGAACCACCCACCCATCGCGCGAGCCACCGGCTTTACCCTGATTGAACTGTTGATCGTCATGGCCATCATCGGCCTGCTGGCAGCCCTGGTCGGGCCGCGCGTGTTCAGCCATCTGGGCGCCTCGAAGGTGAAGGCCGTCTCGGCGCAGATCGAAATGATCGGATCGGCACTGGATGCCTATCGGCTCGATTTCGGGCGCTACCCGACGACCGAGCAAGGTTTGGCCAGCCTCTGGCAGAAGCCCGAGAAAGAGGATCAGGCGGCGAAATGGCAGGGACCCTATCTGAAAAAGCGGGTCGACAAGGATGCCTGGGGCGGTGCCTGGGTATACAAGAGTCCCGGCGATCACGGCGAGTACGACCTTTCCTCCCTCGGTGCCGACGGGCGTGAAGGCGGCAGCGGCGAGGACGCCGACATCCATAGCTGGTAATGGCACGCCTGGAAAATTGGGAAAATTGTGGGAAAATTGGGGACAGACCACGGTTTCGAAACCGTCGTCTGTCCCCAATTACTCGCGAGACCGCGAAACCGTGGTCTGTCCCCAATTACCCGTGCGGGGGTTCACTCTACTCGAACTCCTGGTCGTGATGGCTTTGCTCGGCGTTGCCACGCTGTTCGCGACCGGCGGAGCCGAGCCCATCGTGCGCGCGGCACGGGAACGCGGCTGGATCGACCGGCTGTACGCCGAACTGGTCAGGACACGCAGCTATTCGCGCGCCTCCGGTACTGTGACCGTCGCGAGTTTTGTGCCGGGGCAGGAAGAGATTCGCTTCGTCACCGGTTCGCGCACCAGACTGCTGGCACTTCCCGATGGGTTTCGATTCGGGTCCCGGTTTGAAACGGCAACGGGTGGCAGCGAACAGGCGCAGACCCAAACTCTGGTGTTCTTCCCCGACGGGACGGCTTCGGACCTGGAACTCATCGTCATCGGCAGCGCCGGCCGGGCGACCCGCTTGCGGGTCGTCGGTGTTACGGGAAAAATCGAGCTGACCCCATGGGAGCCTCGCTCGGAGTCGACGGCGGAGCCTCCGGCATGAGCCGATCGCAGGCGGGCTTCACCCTGCTGGAAGTCGTGGTGGCGATGGCCGTGGTCGGGGCCGGTTTCGCCGTCGGCCTGGCTGCAATGTCGGGTTCCCTGCGGCTGTTGCGCGCCTCCGGCGAGTACGAACAGGGGATGCTGCTTGCCCGCGCTGCGATGACCGAAGCGCTCACCTATCCGGATTACGACATCGCCGATGACCGAGAGCGGGAGGTGTACCAGGGCGTTGAATATGCCTACCGCGTCGAGTTCCGCCCTGTGGGCCTGGCTCAATCCGCCGATGATGCCCGGACCACATCGCCGCCCGCGCCCACGGTGCTCGAACAGATTTCGGTCGATGTGTTCTGGGGCGAAGGCAGCAGCAAGACCTATCGCCTGGTGACTTACCGGACTCGTCAGCCAGCATCCGCCGCTTCCCAGACCCGGGCGCGCGGCAACGCCCCGACGACCGGCGGAACAGCCGCCGCAAAGGACGACGCGGCAGATGGCGCGGTACGTTCGGGCGACCGTCCTCTCGAAACGCGCCGCCAGGACGATCGCGCCGCGCCATGAGTCACGCGCGCCGCACGGGAGGATTCACCCTGATCGAGCTGCTGGTGGCGATCACGCTTGCGAGCCTCGTGGCCGTTCTCGGTGCGGTCGTGCTTCGGGCAGCCCTGGATTTTCATGGCCGCGCCAACCGCTATCTCATGGAAGGCGAGGACCTGCGTGCAGCGGACCGCCTGCTATTGCGCGAATGGTCGTGGCGGCGCGGGCAGGACCTGGTTGCCGGCGTGAATCGGCTCGAGTTCCAGACCGATCGTCTGTCCAGTGTTGGCGACGAAAGCGCGGCCAGGATTCGTTACCAGTGCAGTGAGAACGAGGCGGGCCAGGTAAGACTCGAACGCCAGCTGTTGGCGCGTGCGGACGCAGGGTCTGATCGTGCCGTCAGTGGCGGCGCGCGCAATTCGCGCGCCGGGTCCGAGGGGTCCGGCCCGACGGCGACTGGATGGCGAGTGCTGCGCACCGAAGTGTTGGTGCCGCAACTGGTCGCGTGCAGCTTCGGTTATCTCCAGACACGCGAAAGCAGGGACGCCAAAGTTGCAGAATGGCGCGGGGAAGTTGGCGCAGGGCAGCCCGTGCCGCGGGTGGTCCGGCTGAGGTTGGTGACGCAGCGGGGTGAAATCGCGCCTCTGGTCTATTGGGCGTTTGGGACGGACGGCTGATGGCAAAGCTGCGCCCGAGGCGGCAACGCGGCTATATCCTCATCTATGCCGTGACAATCCTGTTGTTCCTGGTGGGCACGGTAACGGGGGCAGCCTATACGCTGCGCCTCAATGCCAAAGAGACGTATCAGCAACGCGAGCAGCTCCGGGCCGAATTCCGATTGCGGGGCGCGCTCCACTATGCCATGGCGCAATTTGCGCTCGGCGCAGGGGCTCGGGCTACGCCAGCGGCCAGCCCTGCCACCACCACGGGCCAGCCGGAAAAACCCGGGCAGTCGGGAAGGGGCTGGCCGCTGGAGGAGTCCGCGCATCAGCTGCAGATCGACGGTTCGGACGTCGCTATTGCGATTGAAGATCCCGGAGGCATCGCCGATGCGAATGCGCTGGATGAACGAATGTGGGCCGATTATTTTGCCGCCCTAGGTGTCGCTCAGCCCGACGAGGCACGACGCTGGGCTGCTGCGGTCATCGCCTGGAAGGGACGCGTCGGCAAAGCAAACGGGCGCGGTGGCTTCGCCGGCATCGATGACCTGCTGATGCTCGATGCCTTGCCCGCCGCCGTGCGCTATGGCGGGTGGGCCGCCGCAGAGCGTCCGCGGTCACCGCAGGAGGCCGGACCGGGCCTTCCGGACCTGTTTCTGGTCGGCAGCGGCGAGCGCGTTTTCGACGTCAATCGCGCCGCTCTGCCGCTGGTGGCCGCCGCTACCGGCGCCGGCACCGATCAATTGGCTGCCTACGGTGCCGCACGCGAGCGCCGGAAGTTGACGGTGGATGAGGCGGTGCGATTATTGGGCGATCGTGCCCGGCCGCTGTTGCAAGAGAGCAGAACCGATGCCGTGGTCCGTCTTGTGATGACCACTGCAGTGGGCGCCAGCACGGCGGGGGCCAGCCGCCTGAGTTTGGCAGCCTTTCTGCAGCGACGGGACGGCCAGGTGCGGGTGCTGGCGTGGCGTCTGAACCCGATGGCCGCAGCGGATGCGGAACTATAAGCCGCGGTCGCGCTATCATTGGTATCGCATGAGTCCGCCGCATGATTCCTTATGAGTCCTTCCCGGAACAACGCACACCCTCCTCGCGCCGCTTCTATTCGCGCATGGCGTCACTGAGCCGCACTCTCCTGGTCGTCTGTCCGGAAGGACCCACGCTGCGCGTGTTCACCTGCGTCGCGCGGTTTTGGGGTTGGTCCATCGGACGCGCCGAGGTCGTTGAGCTTCCCTCAGGTGCATTGCGGCCCGATGTGCAATCAAATGTGCAATCCGATTTGCAGCCCGCCTTGCAACCTGAGGCCATCGCGACGGCCGTCCGGGCGATTGTGCTGCGCTGGAGCGTGCCACCGGGCGTGGAGGTGGCATTGGTGCTGCCTGCCTTCATCGGCGGCGTGTTGTCGCTCTCCGATCAGTCCCGGCGTGCGGGCACGAGTGTGGACATGGCCTGGCTTGAAATGGAACTTGCGGGGCGGATCCCGTTCGCCCTCAGAGATATAGAATACGAGGCTCAGCCCGGCGCTATCGGTAACGAACGATCGATTCAGGTCGCCTGGCTGCCGCGCACTGCTGCCATCGAGTTTCGCACGGCATTCGCGCGCCTCGGGCTTGTGCTTGGCGAGATCGTGTTCCGCCCACAGTTGTTCGCCACGTTGTTGGCTGCGTCCGGACGCGGACCGGCCACCGGAGGCAGGGATCTGGTGATCGAGCAGTGGGCCGGCTCGTGTTTTTTCCATCTGCTCGCGGCGGGCCGCGTGCTGCGCACCTCCATGGGTCAGACCCATACTCCACGCGGGTTGGCGGATCGCCTGCAGCTTGAATTGCTGTCCCTGCAGGCGGCCGGACTAGCCGTTTCCCCTCCCGTCTCCCCAGTCGTTTCCCCAGTCGTTTCCCGAGTGGTGCTGGCGGGCGAGCAGGGCAGTTTCGACAGCGAATTCGAAGCCGCAGTGAAAGACGCAACACGTGGTATCAAGATCGAACGGCGGGAAGCGGAAATATCCGCGATGTTCGTGCGCTTCTGGCGCGCCGGCGGGGCGGGCATCTGGCTGGTGCCGGAGAACCCGGCAGCGCTCGCGATAGCGCGCCGGATGGCGTTTGCCATAGCCGGCATTGGCGCGCTGCTGGCGGCGGCCATGACCTGGAACACCTCCGCAATCAGGGACGAAATCGCCGTCCTTGAAGCGCGTGAAGCCCGCTTGCGCCCGCAGTACCAGCCGCTCGCAGCCAAGGAACGTCAGGCGCAATCCGCTGCCGCAACCGCCGATTCAGTAGCGCGACTCTCGCCAGCGCCGAGCGAGCCGCAGGCCGCGCTGCTGGCTGTGTTCAATGCCCTGCCCCGATCAGCCTGGGTCACCCGATTCGCGTTTGAGGAGGGCAAGGCCAGGGTCGCGGGCAAGGGTCTCGATACCGAATCCGTCATTGCAAGGTTGAAGAACCAGCCCGGAGTCCGTCGCATCGTAGCGGCATCAGGGGACGGACCTGAAGCGACGGATGGCGACGCCGAGCGGGTCTTCCGGGTCGGGTTTCATTGGGCCCCCGTTGCACCAGGGGCACAAGGGGCGCCAGGGGCGGCCGTGCCACCCGTGCCACCAGGGGCGCCGGGGCGCGAAATCACAGACGGGAAGAAGAAGGGTCCGCAATGATGCGTGAATGGCGGCGACTTTATCGACTACGCGGCTTCACCCCGTTCGGCGTTCTGTTGATCGTGCTGTTGGCAGTGCTGGTCGTGGCCGATCGCGTCACGGAACGCTGGGCCGCCGCGGCTCAAAGGCGCGACATGATGGAGCAGCAACTGGCCGCAATGCGCGCGACGGTGGAGCGCAGCCGCGAGATCGACGCGTCGCTGGAGTCGGCCCGCGGGCGACTGGCGGCCGTGGCCGGCCGGGTTGTGACGGCCTCCGATCCCAGGGCAGCGGGCGAACTCCTGGCGCGGGCGACCGAAAAATGGCTGGTCTCCATGGGTGCTACCGGCGGTGCTGCCGGCAGGGGAACCCAAGGACTGGGCAGCGGCGGGCGTGCAGCGTCGGGGATGGCCACAGCCGAAGTCACCGTCCGCGTGATGCCGCAGCAACTGCTGCGCATTCTTGGCGAGTGGCATCAGGCGCCATTGGCGATACGTCTGGTGCGACTTGAAGTGACAGTGGATAATCCGACTGCGCCCACTGCCCTGGAGGCGATTCTGCGCGTGGAAGGCGTTTATCAGCGTCCCCAGTCAACCACGGCGGATCGCCCCGGCCCATCCGGTACCCGACCGGCGAAAGCACTAGATACCCGATGACTCACGTGACACGATGACAACATGCTGAAACCACACGGCCTCCCGCACCCGGCCAAGTCGCATGGCGCCCGGGGCCGCCCCGGCAGCCCCATTTGGCTGATCGGCCTGGCCTTGGCCTCGGCCTGTCTCACGCTGCAGCCGGTCCCGGGAAGGGCGGCCGATGCGGGTCCGGGCATTGCGCCTTCGCTGCCCGCGCGGCCGCCGTTTCCCTTTCCATTCGCACCGAGCGCGCCCACTCCTGCGGCGACAGCGCCCCGGCCGAGCGCCTCCCCGGCGCAGGCGCCAGCGGCAACGGCTTTGCCTGCGCCGCAGTTTCCCTCGACGGTGTCCGTTTCATCGGGCGCTTCCCCGGAGGTCAAGGTGCGCAAGCCCGCACAGTTGAGCGAGGCTCCGCTTTCCGGCACCACCCTGCGCTTCGAAAATGCCGACATCTACGAAGTGATCCAGGTCATTCTCGGCGACATCCTGCATCTGAATTATCTGGTCGATCCCACCGTCCAGGGCAAGATCACCCTCAACACGCAGGAGACGGTGAGCACCGCCGACGTGTTCGGCATTCTCGAAAGCGTGCTGCAGTTGCACAACATTTCCATTGTGCGCGACGGCAAGCTCTACAAGGTGTTGCGCGATGCCAACGCGACGCGGGACGCCATCGGCTTCGTTGCGGCCGGCGAGAATTCGCCGCTGATCCACGTCGTGCCGCTGAAGTTCGTGCAGGCCTCGGCACTGGTCAATATCCTGCGCAACTTCGTCGGACCGCAAGGCGCGATTACCAACGATGCCACCAATCGCTACCTGATCGTGGCTGACCGCGCCAGTAACGTGGTGAAGCTGCTCGGCATGATCGCCTCCCTCGACGTGGATTATTTGCAGCACATCCGCATTCGCATCGTGCAAATCGAAAAGGGCGACGCAGCGGAACTGGCGCGTGAAATGGACGCGTTGTTCCGGTCTTCCGGCCTGTTCAATTGGCCGGGTACGGACGGCAACAAGGTGTTCTTCATGCCTGTGGCGCGCATGAACGCCATCCTGGTGGCGGCGGCCAACGATGCACTGCTCACCGCTGCGGAGAAATGGATCAGGACGCTCGATGACGAACCCAAGAACGGCATCGGCGCGAGCATCCACGTCTATTCGATCGCCAACAGCAATGCGCTGCACATCGCCAATATCCTGCGCCAGATCTACGGCGGCGCCCCGATCGCGAGCGCCACCGGCGATCCGACCCGGGTGGTGGTCCGGGGTAATGTTCCGCCAGCGGCGGGCACTGCGGCTGGGACCACGGCTTCCGGCACCGGCCTGTCCGGATCGGTGCAGATCATCCCCGACGAGGCGACCAACAGCCTGGTGATCAAGGCCAGTCCGCAGGACTTTCTGCAGATCAAGAAAGTGATCGAGCGCATCGACACCATCCCGCGTCAGGTGATGATCCAGGTGATGGTGGCCGAGGTCACGCTCACCGACAACCTGCAGTACGGCGTCGAGTGGTGGCTCAAGAACCGGCGTGCTCCACTCGGGCTGGACACCGGGCTCGTTGCGCCGGCCGGCAACCCGGTGATATCGGTGCCGGCCAATGGCGCTGCCGGCGGACTCAATCTGCTGCTGTTGAATAGCGCCGGCGACATCACCGGCCTGTTCAACCTGCTCGCCAGCAATACCGACGTCAACATTCTGTCGGCGCCTCACGTTCTCGCGAGCGACGGCAAGGTGGCGAAAATCGAGGTCGGAAGCGAGGAGCCGGTGATTACGCAGACGGTGTCGGCGCCGACCACCACCGTGGCCGGCACGCTCACGACTTCCAATTCCGTGCAGTACCGACCCACCGGCATCCTGCTTGAGGTGAAGCCGAGCATCAATGCCTCCGGGCGCGTGACCCTGAGCGTGACGCAGGAGGTCAGCGCCCGGGGCAGCAACGTCGAAGTGGGCGGCTCGGTCTACCCGTCCTTCACCAAACGCCGCGTATCGACCGAGGTCACGCTGGAAGAGGGTCGCACGCTCATGATCGCGGGGCTGATCCAGGATCGTGGCAACAAGTCCTCCCAGGGCCTGCCCAGCCTGAAGGACATTCCCGTGCTTGGCTTGCTGTTCGGCACGAAAAAGCGCGAGACCGACAAGACCGAGCTGATGATGACCATCACGCCCTACATCGTGAACAACAAGGACGAGGGCGAGCGGCTTACGCAGTCCTTTCAGGACAGCGTCGCAAAGCTGAAGGGCCTCATGCAGCAGAGCCCGCGGCCCGCGCTCACCGAACCGCGCGCCGCGCCGTGAGGCGCAATCTTCGTCTGGACTCTCGGCTTTCCCCTCGCCCACACCGATGCGTCCCCGAAACCGATTCAACGTAAGTAGTCGATTCCGTGCCATTGCAATCGGCCTGGCGGCGGGCGTATGGTCGTGCACCGCGGCCGCCGTGGACTATCGGGTGATCGCCGATCAGAACCTGTTCGATCCGCAGCGCAGGCCCTGGCCAGAACCTGCGGCGGCGCCGGCGTCTGCCGCGGCGGTATCACCGCTCGGACTGGAGGACATCGAGGTGCAGGGCGTGGTGGTCCTCGGCGGGGCCAAGCGGGCCATCGTCAGACTTGGCGTCCGCTTGCGCCCGTTTGCGCCCGGCGGCGCGGTCGGACGTCCCAGTGCCGTCCTCAGCGAAGGACAGGCGCTCGGCAGCTACTCATTGGAATCGATCGAGGCGCGGCAGTTGGTGTTCGTCTCCGGAGGCAACCGCTTTACTGTGCCCTTCACGAGGAGCGCGCGGCGCGAACTCGCCTCTGCTCAATCGGCACCGCTGCCGGTGATCCAGTCGGCCACGCTGCCGGTGGTTGAACCGCTCTTCGTCCCGGTCGCGCAGTCGGCCCCTGGGGCAGTGCCGCCACAGTTTCCGCCGCCCGCGTCCTCGATGATGGCGCCGCAGCCGGCCCCAGCGCCCACTCCGGCCCCTGCGCAAGCGGCTGGACTGTTCCCGGGAGGGCAGCCGACGGCCGGCAATACGGCCGCCGCGCCCGCTTCACCTGCCGCCGCACCCGCTTCGCCTGCCGGCGGCATGACGCTGCTGCAGGCGATCCAGGCTGCCGAAGCGGCGCGCAGGGCCGGTCAGCTTCCCGCGGCACCAGCCTTCAATCCGTTTCAGCCCAGACCGCAACCTTGATGCTGCAGCAACGCCAGGGCGCTCGCCTTTCATGGCTGGCCGCTGTGCTGCTACGGGTGCTGGCGCTGTTGTTCGTCGCGAGTGGCGCTCTCGCGGCGCCATCCGACGAACTCGTTCCACGCGAACTTATCGTCCATTTCAAGGAGGGCGCGCATGTCGAGATGGCTGCTGCCGACGGGCGCCGGGTGCGGCCGGGAGTGAGTGTGGTTGCCGTGGACAGCGATGATCGCACCGACCGCGCCGACCACGCCGAAAAATGGCGCCGCTTGCACCAGAGCATGGAACGCTGGCGCGCACGGGCCGGCGTGCGGCTCGTCGAACCCAACTACTACGGCCGATTCGAAGCGGTGCCCGAAGCGGCGCCACCCAACGATCCGGAGTTCGCCAACCAGTGGTGGCTGGGCGCAGTCGGTGCGCTGGGCCTGTGGCCGATCGGCCAGGGCCAGGGCATCAAGGTGGCGGTGGTCGATTCCGGGGTCAGCCTCACGCACCCGGACCTTGCCGCCAACCTGGAAAGCGATGGCTATGATTTCGGCGACGACAATGCCGATCCAAACGACGGATTCGGCCATGGCTCGGGGGTCGCAGGCGTCCTTGCAGCGCTGACCAACAACGGCATCGGCGTCGCCGGGCTGGCGCCCGCGGTGCGGGTGTTGCCGATCAAGGTCAGTATCGCGGACACAAGCCTGTTCACCGCCGATAGGGTCGCGCGGGCGGTGGACTATGCGGTGGACAAGGGCGCACGGGTCATCAATCTCAGCCTGACTTTCAATCCCGATCAGGCGACCGAACTGCTGCGCCAGAGGATCCAGTCGGCCATCGATCGCGGCATTGCGGTGGTCGCCGCTGCCGGCAACAGTGCCGGGCCGGTCGCGTTTCCCGCCAGCATGCCGGGCGTGATCGCCGTTGCGGCCACCGATCGCCAGGGAGGCCTCTGGACTTCATCCAACCATGGTCCAGAGGTGGCGATTGCCGCACCGGGCACCGGCATTCTCACCACGAAGCTGCGAGACGGCTATGCCGTCCAACCCGACGGAACCTCCTTCGCCGCCCCGATGGTGGCGGGCGCGATAGCCGCGCTGATGTCGATCAATGATTCACTGCCCGTGACGACGTTGGTGTCGCTGTTGCGCTCGGCCGCCACACCCATCGCGGGCAAGTCGATCGGCCAATCCTTTGGGCAACTTCAGGCGGGGCTGGCCGCGGCCAGCCTGCTGCCGGCCATGACGCTGCCCGCCGGCGCCTGGACCTCCCGGCGATCGTTCGAGGCCGCGTACCGTTTGCCGCCTTTCGGCTCGCCGGCCGACCTGTATGTGGCCGTTACGACACCTGTGGGAGAGTACGTTCTGCTGCCGGATTGCACCTGGGCCGGCGTCTCCGCTGTCGGCTACCAGCCCTTTGCACGCGGTTACAGCGCGGTCGCCCCAGCCTCAGGAGTGCTCTTCGGGCAGGGCGGTGTGTGCGCGCCCATACCGCTTGTAGGGCTTCCAGCGGGTGCTTACAACTGGCGTGTTGCCGCGACCGATGCCGCCGCCGGCAGCCTCATAGGCGCAGTCAACAGCGAGGCCATGCAAATCGCGCCCTGAGCGACGTTCAAGGGCGATAGCGGGGTTATTCCCCGATATTTCGGTAATGCCGGGAACTCACATCATGTCCGGTACTGAATTCGGGGACCGCTCAGGACTTCGACGTTACGTACTGGCCCCTGGTAGGGCCATAGGGGGCAGGTCATAGGGCCGCTCGGCCCTCCACTTACACCCGCGCTTTTGATTTCCTTCCCGGAGCCGCCGGAGGCACATAGCCGGAGACGCGGCAGAGCAACCCTTCGGTCTTCTTGCCATCGTTGAATCGAGTCAAGCGGCACACGATGATCTCCCCCCTGGCGGACAGGTCCGACACCGTGCGGTTCACGTTTGCAAGCGAGATTCCTGTCGCTGATGCGATCTCCGAGTCGAGTCGCTCACCGTGGGCTTTCAGGTATTTCATGATTTCCTGCATCTTGGATACTCCTCGTCCTTGCCTGTGTTGTAGGACCGTCTCTGTCTTCCACATGGAGAGTAAAGCGACGTCACCGTTGGCGATGTCCGATCAAGCCTTCCGGGTTTCGAAGTGGCCGGCAGCGCACTCGATACTGCAACGGTACCGCTACGGGTCACCAGCGGATCGAAGCGGAGGGAGTTATCCGTTTAACTCCATGATATTGCTGGCTCCCCGACGAGGGTTCGAACCTCGGACCTGCGGATTAACAGTCCGTCGCTCTACCAGCTGAGCTATCGGGGAATTGGGAGAGGCGCGATTTTAAAGGGTCTGCGCCTCTGGGTCAACGCGACACCACGTTCCCGGGGCCGCCCGTCGCCGGCTAACTGACCACCTTTGCGATCGCATCGGAAACGTAGTCGATGTTTTTCGAGTTGATCGCCGCTACGCAGATGCGGCCGGTATCGATCGCATAGACCGAGAATTCCTCGCGCAGCCGCGTCACCGCCTGCTTGGAGAGCCCGGAATAGGAGAACATACCGCGCTGGCGCATGACGAAGCCGAAGTCGTGCTTGGGCGCTTTGGCGCGCAACTGCTCGACGAGTTGCTGACGCACTTTGCGGATGCGCTCGCGCATATGTCCCAGCTCCTGCTCCCAATCGGCGCGCGCCTCGGGCGAAGCGAGAACGGAGGCGACGATCTGGCCGCCGTGGGTGGGCGGATTGGAGTAGTTGCTTCGAACCAGGCGCTTGATCTGGGAGAGGGCGCGCGCGGCCTGGTCGGCGTTCCCGGCCACA
>Ga0315281_10009035_pt1 | contig 13863 bp, 9 predicted proteins | sample YL17G07_0_MG_FD_204540 | JGI IMG/M metagenome (GOLD analysis project Ga0315281, IMG submission 204540) | Sediment microbial communities from Yellowstone Lake, YNP, Wyoming, USA - YL17G07_0 | ecosystem: Environmental > Aquatic > Freshwater > Lake > Sediment | place: USA: Wyoming | collected...
ATTGCCCGCGGGGAAGATGGAGCTTGGTGAAGACCCGCTGGCAACCGCGCAAAGGGAACTGCAGGAAGAATGCGGTTATCAGGCGCGGCATTGGCAGCACCTGACAACGCTGCATCCATGCATAGGCTATTCCGATGAGCGTATAGAACTTTATCTGGCGCGTGAGCTGACGCATGTAGGCGGCGCGCTTGAGGACGGCGAATTTATCGAAACGCTGGCATTGCCCCTCGACGAAGCCATCGGCTGGATCAAAACCGGGCGGATAACCGACGTCAAGACGATTATCGGGCTGTTCTGGGCAAAATCATTTATTTGCACGTGATGGCCTGTCCGCGCCAGGCGGGATGCCATGGCAGACTCATGTTTTGACAAAGGCAAGGGCCAAGCGTAACCTGATTGTCCCCTTAAAACAGATAGATACAAAACGGTGGCGGATGGGCACGCGCCACCGCCAGACGGCGCGTTCCGCTTAGGTTCGTGTGGCGCCCTAACAATCGGAGGATTACATGAGTCCACTGCCACGCCCGGTGTCTCTGGTTCACTCCATTACCAAAGATCCAACCAGGAGAAATACCGTTCTGGTCGTCGACGACCAGTCAACGGGCCGCCTCATTCTCGCCGAGATCGTGCGCAGCATCGATAAATTCGTCGACCCGGTGACCTTTGAGGATGCCGAAGCCGCCCTCGATTACGCCCGTGCGCATCCTGTGGACATGGTAATCACCGATTATCAGATGCCCAAGATGAATGGCATCGACCTCGTGCGTGAATTGCGCAAAGTATTCCGCGATGACACCGTGCCGATCGTCGTGATCACCGTCGATAAACAGCCGGAAGTGAGGTATCAGGCGCTCAACAGCGGTGCAATCGACTTCCTGACGCGGCCTATCGATCGCATCGAGTACGGGCAGCGATTCAAAAATCTGCTGGCGTTGCGCCGGCACGAAATCGAAAACGCGAACCGGCGCAAGTGGCTTGAAGACAAAGTCCGCGTGGCCACCCATGAACTGCGCCGGCGGGAGGTGGATACATTGTTTCGTTTGTCGCGGGCGGCGGAATCGCGCGACAAGGTTACGGGGCTGCACCTTCCAAGAATGGCAAAATATTCTGCGCTTATTGCGAAAGGGCATGGATTGTCGGCGCTGCAGCAGGAAGCCATAGAACTCGCGGCACCGATGCATGATCTGGGCAAGATCGGGATACCGGATCGTATTCTGCAATCAACCGAAAAGCTGTCGGAGCAGGACATGCAGGTCATGAAAACTCATGCCGTAATAGGTTATGAGCTCCTGAAAGACAGCAGCTCCGAATACCTGCAAATGGGAGCAATGATCGCGCTCGGCCACCACGAAAAATATGACGGAAGCGGCTATCCGAACGGCCTCAAGAGCGAGGCAATACCGCTGGAAGCGCGGATCGTCGCGGTCGCCGATGTTTATGATGCGCTGACCTCAATCAGGCCCTACAAGCAGGCATGGCAACCGGATCAGGCTTTCGCCTGGATGAGCGAGCAGGCCGGGCGGCACTTTGATCCTGAGCTTGTTAAAGTACTGGCGCGATCGCGAGATGAATTCATGCAAATCGGGGTTTGCTTTGCGGACACGGGCAGCGGTAGCTATTCCTAACTCGCAGGTATCCGGTCGATGGGGATTGTAGATAAGGTCAAGGCGCGGCTCACGGGCCGCCCCGATACCGAGCACGAACAGGCACTGGTCCGTGTGGTGATCGGCGTTGTGCTTGGCTCCTACCTGCTGCTCAACACAAACCACTCGTCCGGTTGGATATACGCCTCCGGGGCTTACCTGTTGGTGATACCGGCATTCATGCTGGCGGCATTTTCAATCGTCGCGTGCATAATCGCTTGGCCCCAGGCTTCACCCGCACGGCGCGTAATTGCGAACGCGATTGACGTTGTGACCCTTACATTTATCATGATCGTCGGCGAAGAGCTTACTGCGCCGGTATTTTTCATTTACCTGTGGGTTACGTTCGGCTGTGGCTTCCGTTACGGTGCCCGCTATCTGAATATCTCGCTTTTGCTGTCCGCCGTGGGTTTCGCGCTGGTTTTGGGGACCAGCGATTATTGGGCACAGAACCGCGCGCTTGGTATCGGCCTCCTTGGCGGAATGATATTGCTTTCGCTCTACGTGCTGGTGCTGATCAGGCGCCTGCATGAAGCCGTCGAACGCGCGGAAGCGGCAAACCAGGCGAAACGCACGTTCGTGTCATCGGTATCCCACGAGCTACGCACGCCGCTCAACGCGATCATCGGCATGAACGACCTGCTGGGCACCACGACGCTCAATGCGGAGCAGGCCGAAATGGTGGGCACCCTGCGCGGCGCATCGCGGGTCATGCTTTCGTTGATCGAGGACGTGCTTGATTTTTCCAAGATCGAGGCCGGCAAGATCACGGTCAAGTCCGTCGATTTCGATCTGCATTCGTTGCTCCAGAGCACGCTTACCATTTTCTCGCGGCAGGCGGCGATGAAGGGGTTGAAGCTCGGCGTTTTAGTAATGCCTGAGGTGACGCATGCGCTGAGAGGCGACGTCTATCACCTGCAGCAGATACTGGTAAACCTTATCGGCAATGCGGTCAAGTTTACCGAGCGGGGCGAAGTCCAGTTGACCGTATCTTCGCTTATCGAGAGCCAGCAGTCGGTACGGCTTCGATTTACCGTACGCGATACAGGTATCGGGATTCCACTGGAGGATCAGAAACGGATTTTCGAATCATTTGCTCAGGCCGGCACGCCGAGCGCTCGCAAGCATCGCGGTACCGGACTCGGCACGACAATAGCGAAGCAGATTGTGGAACTCATGGGTGGCACCATCGGGTTGGAAAGCGCCCCCGGCGCCGGCAGCACGTTCTGGTTTGATTTGTCACTCGCGAAGCAGTCTGCCGCAGACTCGACCCGTCCGGAACGCTTTAAGCATAGCCGTGTGCTGCTGGTCGGATTCCCCCTTGAAGTTGTGCGAGCGCTGACGGCGGACCTGCAGCAGTGGGAGCTCAACGTGAGCGACGCTGACGACGTCGCGACAGCCGTAGCCCGCTTGAGCGAAGCAGCAGCCCTCGGCCGGGCGTACCACGCAGTGCTCGTCTACGCGGACTGCAGCTACGCCGAAATCGGGGATACGGCAGTTGCGTTGCGAACGCATAACCTGGTCGGCTTGCCGTTGGTCCTGTGCGCGCCGGGGGCGGTTGTGCAGGCATGGGGATCCCGGGTACCCGCAGAATTCACGTCCCTGATCGCGATTCCGGCAGAGAAACGTTTGCTTTATAACGCGCTGCATTCGGTATTGGCGGGAGAGGAGGTCCTAAGCGGCGCGGTGTCGCTCACCGATTACTATCAGCGCAAGGAGCCGACCAGGACGTACCGGATATTGGTGGCGGACGATGACCAGGTCAACCGCAGGGTGATCGAAAAGCAACTGGGAATGGCGGGGCACGGCGTTAAACTGGTTGCCGATGGCGAGCAAGCGCTGGATGCGTTGGGCGAAGCCGATTACGACGTGGTGATCCTCGATTCGCACATGCCGGTAATGACCGGACTCGAGGCCACTCGGCTGATTCGGGTGATGCAGGCCGGGCGCGCCAGCGTGCCCATTATCATGTTTTCGGCAGACGCAACGCCTGAAGCCATCCAGGAGGCTACTGATGCCGGCGTCAACGTGTTCCTGCCCAAGCCAATCGAGGCGGGCAGGCTGTTTGCGACGATAGAGCAGCTTGCTGAGAAACGACGCGCTACGGAAGCAACCAGAGTAGTGCAAGCTATTGCGCCGCCGCAACGGGCGCAGGCCCCATTGCTTAATACCAATACGCTCCGCGATCTGGAGCGTATGAGTCAGGACCCACAGTTCGTGCAACACCTCGTGACGCTGTTCGGTGAAGACAGTTCACAGCTGCTTTTGAAGATAAGGGAAGCACTTTCGCGCCATCGCCAGGAAGAATTTAAAACGCACCTCCACGCGCTCAAAGGCTCGGCCCTCAACCTCGGTGCCGAGCGCTTGTTCGTGTACTGCACCGAAATCGGAGCACTCAACTACCGGGAGATCGCGACACTTGCCGGATCGCTGGTGGCCGATACTCAAGCGATAATCGCGCAAACGCAGTCGGCACTTTCCGAATACGTGAAGAACCGGCGCGAGGCAAGTTCGTAGCTGTCTTTCTTACCCCTTCACCGAGGCCTGCTTCTCACCCGCAGCCAGAGGCTTGGCCGTAGTGCTTTGTTTCCGGTAGCTTTGTGAGTGCACGATCCGCGTCATCACCCGCAGATCTTTCGCCTCCAGCCTGAGTGCCGCATCAACCCAGATGGTCGTGATCTTCATCAATTCCTCGTGCGTGACCGGGAAAACGGTCTGGCGCGCCTGGTAGATTGCCGCCACGCCGTTCCGGCGCTTATGCATCCTTTGCACGTAATCGTAGACCGCCATTTCCCCCTGTCCCTCCGGAACGACCATGTCGACGAGACCCATTTCATGCAGCTTCGTCGCCGGATAAAGATTGCCCGACAGCATCATCGCTTCCGCCAGGCGCGGGCCGACCCGCCGCGCGAGCAGGCTGTAGGCCCCCATGCCCGGGAACAGATTAAAAAGTATCTCGGGCAATCCCATTTTCGCCTGTTCCTCGGCGATGATCACGTTGCTCGCCAATGCACCCTCGAACCCGCCGCCGAGCGCGTCGCCCTGCACCAGAGAGATCGTGATGAGGTTGGGGATGAAATAGTTGTGAACGCGGGGATAGAGATTGTCGACGCAAAGCATGGCGTAGTTCATCAGCGCGCCACGGTCCCGGCGCTCGATGCATTGCAAGAAATACGCGAGGTCACCACCCAGGTTATAAACCCCCTGCATGCGCGAACCCGTAACGTAGTAATTGACCGGGCGGTGTTCCCCTTCGTGAAACACGCGCCCGCCATTGCCCTCGAACAAGCGGTCGTGCGTGCGGACGTCCTCAAGCAGCTTCAGGGTGACGCTCGGCGCTGCCTGCGGGTTCATGAATCCCCACAGTATCCCGTATTCCGGGTCGTACTCCGTTTCGTAATCGGTCAGATTCAAACTGCGTTGCGCTGCGAGGTGCTGGACCGTTGCGGTTTGCATGGCTACTCTCCCTTTACCAAGTTTAAATAGGCGTCAGAGGCTAGGCGCGCAATCCACGGATGATGCGCTTGGGTTCGCGCGACAAGGCTGGCCGGGTCAGTCTAGCGCAGCGCACGGTGGCAAGGCAAAAAAATGTGACAAAAGTCACGTTTGCCGCAGGGGCCAGACGGCGGCTTGGCGTTCAATTACGAAAGTGATTGATCCGCAATGATGGCTGATTCAGCGGTTTCTTAGCCGAATCGCCGTAACACCACGGCCGCGTTATGTCCGCCAAACGCAAAGGACTGCGATATCGCCACGTTCAGATCGAACTGCCTTACGGCACGGACGAAGTTGAGATCGCGCAATGGCGTGTCGAGATTCTTGCAGATGTGTGTTGTTTGGTCGCGCAGGGACAGGGCTGTCACGAGGATCTCGATGGCGCCGCTGGCGCCTATCGTGTGACCCAGCAGCGATTTAGTCGAATTGACCAGCACGGATTTTCCGAATACGCGATCGATAATCTCCGCTTCCGTCGCGTCGTTGTTCTTCGTTCCCGTGCCGTGGGCGTTAATGTAATCGACACTATGCACGCCAACGCCGGCGTCCGCCAACGCGGTGCGCAGCATGCGTTCGATCTGTTCGCCACCCGGGGCAAGGCTCATCATGGAGTGGGCGTCAAACGTTTCGGCGAAACCAATCAGCTCCGCCATGATCGTCGCGCCCCGGCGTTGAGCATGCTCGAGTTCCTCGATCACGAGCACCGCCGCCGCCCCCTGGCTGAACAGAAAGCCCGAGCGTTTCTCGTCGAAAGGCCGGTTCGCTGCTTCAGGCTCCGCGCAGTCCCGGGCCAGCGTCCCAGCGACGTCGAAGCCGCGAAAAATATGGCCGTGTTCGTCATTCAGATATTCGCTGCCGCCGGTGACGGCAACGTCAACGCAGCCGTCGCGCACCGCGCGATAGGCGTTGCCGACGGCGACAGTGCCTGAGGCACACGCGACGCAATAGGTCACGTTCGGGCCGGTGATGGAGAACTTGATTGCCACCGCCGCCGAACTGGCGTTCGGCATCAGCATCGACACCACGAAAGGATGGTAGCGCGGCCCATGCGCCATTTGCGCGAGGACGCCTTCCAGCGTGTCGCGATCCTGCGCCGGGGCGTTTTTTTTCGCATAGCCATTGAGCGTCGCCCGCGCGCGTTGATACAGGTGGTGTGCATGATTCTGAAGAAAAGTGTGCGCACCACCGATACCTGTGCCGAGATAAACCCCGATCCGCGCGGCGTCTACGCCGGCCAGGGTGGATACACGTGAACTTGTGGCGTCCGGGACGAGGTCAAATCCCGCACGTTGCAACGCCTCCCGTGCGGCGCCAAGGGTATGCACGCTGGCCGGGTCGAGTTGTAGCCGTTCTGTTCGCGCGAGGCCCAGGTAATCGGGATCGATGTCGGGTAGAGGCGACCAAACCCGGGAGTGCGGTTCAAAGTAGCGCTCCCAGCTCGCCGGGATGGGCGCGACCACCGATTTGGCTTGCAGGCAGTGGCGCCAGAACTCATCCACACCGACGCCGATGGCGCTGACGACACCGGCCCCCGTGAGTACGACCCGCCGGCTCATGTCGAAGCAGGTTCTTGCAATTTCCTGTTTATGAACTCGACTACATCCTTGACCGTAGCGATTTCCGGCACTTCTTCGGGCAGCATGCTGCGGTGAAACTCGTCCTCCAGTATGATGAAAAGCGTCATCTGCTTTAGCGAGTCGAAATTAAGATCATCGCGCAAGGAGGCATCCAGCCGAATTTCATTTTCTTTTCGCTCCAGAACTTCGGCGATAGCTTTAAACACCCGCTGTTGCACGTCGTCGTTCATAAATCTCCAACCAGAACAGGTTAAGGTAGCCGTGAAGAGAAACTAATCCGTTGATTGCGGGGCGGTTACCAGGGCGTGTGTTTCACTGGGGACCGCACGTGCTATTTTAACCCGACGGTTCAGAGTGTCGTCCTTGCCGGACAGCGCGAGACTGTCCGGCAACGGCGCAAGATCGATGTCATAGGCTGCGCGGCGTAAAGCGGCGTAGTCCGCTGTATTGTCCACCCGCAACCGGTCAAAACCGCCGGACATGGGATGCATCCGTTGCGCCGCCTGTAAACGGTGGAATACGGCCTGACGCTGTTCCTGCAACGACAACCCTCCGGTTTTAAGCAGAAAGCCGCAATAGCTGGAGTAGCAGTGGTACAGCAGATCGTCGAGTCTCTGGGCCGACAACACGGGATGCGACCAGGTCGGATAGGTCGTATCGAAGCGATCCAGATTCCGTTCCGTAATCCATCCGGCCATGCGAAAGTCGTCATACTGTTCGGTGCCCGGGATCGGTGTGAGGACAAAAAAAGACGCGACCGTAGGGCGCAATTCCTTTAAAACTTCCAGATGATGCCGGATCTCCGCCTCGTCGTCATTGGGAAACCCGATGATATTCGAGAAGTGGGGCCGGATTCCAGACTGGCGGCAGAGGCGGATGATCTCGGCATATTGTTGCGGGTGGTTGTGGTGCTTGCCCGCCGCCTTCAGCGTTTTGCGGTTAAAGGACTCGACACCCACGAACATTTCGCAACAGCCGGCGCGGCCCAGCAACTCTACAAGCCCAGGGTCCTTCGCAATCTGGGTATCGCACTGGCAGAAAAACGGTATTCCCAATCGCTCGTCTATCATCGCCTGCAGCAGCGTCCGGACCGTCGGGAACTTGTTAAAGTTGTCCGACACGAAAAATATCATTTCGACGCCGCCGCGTTTTGCCCGCCGGAGGCTCTCGAGCGTGCTCTCAATATTCGGACTGCGCACCTGACGGCCCGAAATCTTGATCACGGAGCAGAAGTTGCATTTATACGGGCAGCCCCGCACGGGGTAGAGGCCGAGCATGGGTATCGCGTAACGTGCCAAATCTGCGGGGCTTGGGGGATCGATTACCGTGCTCGGCAGTTGCTGTGCCCAGCGTTGGTCGCGGCCATAGACGGGCTGTAATTCACCGCTTAGGGCGTCATCCAGTATCTGCTGCCAGATCAGTTCCGCTTCGGCCAGAGCGAAGCTCACGCCGCGCCCCTGGAGCAAGGAGGTATCGCATGTCATGGCATGCGGCCCGCCAATCACGCAATGACGCACGCCATGATGGCGAGCGTAGGCGGCAAGATCGAGCGCCCGATGAAATTGGTGGGACTGAACGCCGACCAGCGCCACCAGCGTGATTACATCCGGATCATCTTGCAACCAGCGAAGGTAGCCGAGGTCTTGCCACACGTACTCGTCCACCTGGTGAACGGTAACCGGCACATCGCCGATTCGCGCAGGCGTCAGACTGGCAATGTGAAATAAAGTGGCATTGGGCAAGAATCCTTTCCGGAAACGTTCCACCGAGCCGTCGATGGCATATTTGCTCGGTTTGATCAGGACCACCCGCAGCCGCGTCATGAAATTCCCGCACAAAAAGTACTGATGAAGTTTACCGTACCATACGCTATGCGGGGCTGTAATCGAAGCCGGGATCCGGCGCGTCAAAAAGTCTGCGCGGCCTACGTGGGCCAAAGTCGCAATAGATTACGCCTGGTGCGATGAAATGTTTGTCCCTGTAATCGAGGCGTCGCAGGCTCAACGTACCAGTTGATTAATCTCGATGATCGGCAGGAGGATTGCGAGCACGATCAACAGCACGAATCCACCCATCACCAGGATCATCACCGGCTCTAACAGCGTGAGGAAGACAGCCAGGCGCCGCTCCAGCGTTTGCGTCTCCAGCTTGGCGGCGCGCTCAAGCATCGGTGCCAGTTTCCCGCTCACTTCCCCGCTGGCGACCAGATGCACGAGCAGTGGCGGAAAGGCACGCGTTGCGCCCAGCGCGCGCGCCAGGCCTGCGCCTTCGCGCACCTGTACGATGGCTTGCTCGACGGCATTTTTCAACACCGTGTTGGTCATCACGCGCGCACAGGAGGCAAGCGCGGTGAGCAACGGCACACCGCCGCCCACCAGGATCGCGAGCGTGCTCGCGAACCGCGACGTATTGACGCCGCGGATCAGCGGACCCAGCCAGGGCAGGCGCAGCAGGAAGGCGTGCCAGCGACGCCTCGCGGCATCACGTCGCAGGGCTACGCGCGCAACTGCGAATCCGCCGGCCATTACGGCCAGGATGTACGGCCACGTCGCGCGCAGAAAGTCGCTCAATGCGATCAGCCCGCGCGTCAGCCATGGCAGGCTTTGCCGTGACTGCTGGAAAACCTGCACGACCTGCGGCACTACGTAGACCAGAAGTCCGGTAACAATCGTAATCGCAACGATCGTGACCAGCATCGGGTAAAGCAGCGTGAGCCCGGTTTTCTGTTTTAGCGCCTGGTGCGCGTCGAGATAATCGGCGAGATGCCGCAGGACGGTCGGCAGCGCGCCCGATTCCTCTCCGCCATGCACCAGTGCCCGGTAGAAGTCAGGAAAACTTTTCTCGTAGGCGCCCAGCGCGTTCGCAAAAGACAGGCCGGAGGTTACTTCCGTTTTGACGCCGATGAGCGTCTCCCGCGTCAGTGCGTCATCCGCCTCTTCTATCAGCGCATTGAGTGCCTGCTCCATCGTCAGTCCGGAGTCGAGCAGTGTTGCCATTTGCCGCGTCACCAGGCTCAGTTCCGCGGCCGAGATGCCGCGCGCCCAGACGCGTCCCGCGCGCGCGCGCGCGCCGACCTTGCCGATCTTCGAAGGCAGCAGGCCCTGTGCACGCAGTTGCATGCGCGCCTGGCGTGGCGTATCCGCCTGCACCACACCGGATACCGTGCGGCCGGCGGCGTCCAGCGCCTGATATTGAAACGCTTCCATGGCGGAGGCCGAATTGTCGTTGCTATTCGCGCGTGACGCGCACAACTTCTTCGAGGCTGATTACGCCCTGCGCCGCCCAGCGCATGCCGTCATCGCGCAACGCGCGCATGCCGCTGGCAACGACGTGCGCGCGCAGCACCTGCTCCGCCGCGCGATCATGAATCAGGCGGCGCAGCTCGTCATCGACGGTCAGCAATTCGTAAATGCCGGTGCGCCCGCGATATCCCGTGCGGTTGCAGGCAGCGCAGCCCTGCGCAGAGTAAAGCGTCCCGCCGGTCGGCGCGAATCCCAGGGAGCGCAGTTGCGCCGCATTGGCGGCCGTATTGGTAAAAGCGGGCTTGCGGCATTGCAGACACAAGCGGCGCACCAGGCGCTGGGCCCCGATTCCGATCAGGCTGGAGGCGAGCAGAAATGGTTCCACGCCCATGTCGACAAGCCGGGTGACTGCGCTGACTGCGTCATTGGTATGCAGCGTCGCAAACACCAGGTGGCCGGTGAGGCTCGCTTGAACGGCGATCTGTGCCGTCTCGAGATCGCGGATTTCTCCTATCATGATGACATCGGGGTCCTGCCGCAGGATCGTGCGCAGGGCGCGCGCGAAACTCATCTCGATCCGGGTGTTGATCTGGGTCTGGCTGATGCCGTCGAGGTCGTACTCGATCGGGTCCTCGACGGTCATGATGTTGAGAGCGGTCGCATCAAGCCGGGAAAGCGCCGCGTACAACGTTGTTGTCTTGCCCGAGCCGGTCGGCCCGGTAACGAGGACGATGCCGTGGGGTTCCCGGATGAGTCTGTCCATGTGCGCGAGCGTTGCGTCGTCCATGCCCAGCCGCGTGAGGTCGAGGCGCCCGGCCTGCTTGTCGAGCAGGCGCAGCACGACGCGCTCGCCATGTCCGGTGGGGATTGTCGATACCCGGACATCGATCGGTTTGCCCGCTACCCGCAGCGTGATGCGCCCGTCCTGCGGCAGGCGTTTCTCCGCGATATCGAGTTGGGCCATGATTTTGACGCGCGAGACGATTGCCGCATGCAGCGCGCGCGCGGGCTCGATCAGGTCACGCAGTGTGCCGTCGATGCGCAGCCGCACGACCGAGCGCGTCTCAAAGGGCTCGATGTGGATGTCGGACGCGCCGTCGCGCAACGCCTGCGTGAGCAGCGCATTGATGAGACGGATGACGGGGGCGTCATCCTGGCTGTCGAGCAGATCCTCGATCTGCGGGATTTCCTGCAGCAGCCGCGACAGATCCACATCCTGCGCGAGGTCGTCAGCCAGCGCTGCCGCGCCGCCGTCGCCCGCGTTGTACAACGCGGATATCAGCTCGTCGAACTCGGCGGAAGCGATGCGGCGTGCGCGCAGCGGTACGCCTAGCGCACGTCGCAATTCCGCGAGCGCGCCCGCCTGGGCTCCATCACGGACTGCGACTTCCGCGAGGTCATCCCGCATAGCGGTGACGACAACGCCGTTTGCTTTGGCAAAGGCGTAGGGAACCGAATTCGTGTTTCTGGTCATCGTGCCGCGGTTATTGCGGCTTGGTCACGTTGGCCGGTGCCGGTTGCTGGCGCGGCGGCAGGGTAGGCGGTGCTATCTCGGGAAGAACGGAGCTGGGCGCGGGCTTTGATCGGGTTTGCTCGCCAAGAATGTATTCGTAACGTTCGCCCGTGAGCGCGTCCGCGCCCTGCGCGTTCCGCAGCAGGGTTGGCCGCAGGAACACCATCAAGTTCGTTTTGGTGCGCGAGCGCGTCTTGTACTGGAACAGCGCGCCGAGCCCCGGGATGTCGCCGAGCACCGGAACTTTCTGGATGCCATCCTTGACCGCGTCCTGGATCAGCCCGCCGATCACCACTATCTGCCCGTCGTCGACCAGGACCGTCGATTCAACCGCACGTTTGTTGGTGGTCACGCCAGCAGTGAGGCTGGTGCTGTCGACGCTGGACACTTCCTGGTAAATCTGCAGCCGCACGGTGCCGCCCTCGGAGATCTGCGGCTTGATCCGCAGCGTGAGGCCGACGTCCTTGCGCTCGATGGTTTGGAACGGCGTCGGTGTGGTCGCCGCACCGGTCACCGCGTAGGAGCCGGTGATGAAAGGCACGTTCTGGCCGATGATGATCCTTGCCTCCTCGTTGTCCAGCGTGAGCAGCGTCGGCGTGGACAGGATGTTGGCGTTATTGTCCGTCTCCAGCGCGCGCACCAGCAGGCCCAGATTCAGAATTTGGGTAGTGGTGCCTGGTATCGTGACAGTGCCCTTTATTACGCCGATATTCAGTCCCTGGCCTATGCTGGCCGGGCTGGGGGGGGTCGTTGCGATGCCGAGGATGTTTTGGCCGGTCGTGCCGAAATTGGTGCCGCCGAACGCTCCAGCGGCGCTGCCGGTGGCGCCGAGACTGCTCAGGCTTTGCCACTGAATGCCGAATTGAGCGGCCTTGTCGGCGGTGATTTCTGCGATCAGGGCTTCGACGTAAACCTGCGCGCGGCGTACGTCGAGTTTGTCCAGCGCGGCGCGCAGATTGTTATAAATCGCATCGGGCGCATTAATGATGATCGAATTGGTCGCCGGGTCCGCCTGGATGATGCCGGGCGACCCCGGAGCGGCTGCTGATGGCGACGATGTGCCCAACGGCGTGCTCGCAGGTGATGCTGCTCCCGTTGCGGCCTGCGCACCGAACGGCGTGGCAGCGCGCGCCGGCGCAAGTCCGGTTTCCCCGAGGTAGATGGCCCGCAGGGTCTCGGCAACTTTCACAGCCTCGGCATTCTTCAGATGTACGACATGGATGTTGCCGCCGGCACTGGTAGGCGAATCGAGCATGGCGACGAGACTGCGCAGCCGGCCGATCCGCGATGGATTTTCCGAGCGCGCGAGCAGGCTGTTCGAGCGCGTATCCGCCACTATCGTGATGCGCTGGGAAGTATCCGCGCCGGCCGCCACCGGAGCCTGGGCCGTTTCCGCAAACAGCCGATTGACCACCTGCGCCACTTCCAGCGCGGAGGCGTGGCGCAGCGGTATCATGACCGGATCGGTCCCGCTGGGCAGGTCGATCGACTCGATGATCTTATCGATGCGCTGCAGGTTGCTCGCATAGTCGGTAATGACCAGTGTGTTGTTGTTAGGATAGGCGGTGATGGTGTTGTTAGGGGCAATCAGCGGGCGCAGTATTGGCACCAGCTGCGCAGCTGATTCGTATTTCAGCGTGAACACCTGGGTCTGAATCTGGTCGCCACGCGCGCGCGGCCGGTCTTGCGGGCCAGGCGCCGCGCCGGCCTGCAGTTTTGCATCGCTCTCAGGAACGATCTTGATGATGCCGCGCTCTTCGATCGCAGCGTAACCCTGCAGGCGCAACGCCGACAGAAATACTTCGTAGACGAGCGCTCGGGACATCGGCCGCGCCGAAACGATGTTGACCGTGCCCTTGACGCGCGGGTCGAGCACAAAGTTCTTGCCGGTGATTTCGCTCACCGCCTTCACCACGCCTTCGATATCGGCGCCGACGAAATTGAGTGTAACGACATCAGGCCCCGCAGGACGTGCCGACGCGCCTGCGCTGCCAGCGGGCGCCGTTTCCGCGGGCCACGCGGGAGCGGCAAAAACAGCCAAGCCTGCCCACAAGGCCGCGACGGGTAACCGGTGACGCTTCATAAGCGAGCCTTGGATGCGCTGTCGGCAGGTGACGCGGATATCATTTGTTGGCGGGCGGCGCCGCGGATTCTGCGGCTGCGGTTTTCTGCGGCCAGGCAAGCGACTCGCGAACCCCATTGCGAACCAGTATGACGTGGTCCGTATGGACTTCAGCCAGCCGAATGCCGGGAGCGACGTCCTCGCCCTCGCGTACGGCGAGTATCTGGCGTGCCTCGAGCTGCATGACGGCGTAGCCGCGGTGGCCGCCGGTGGCGGCCACCACACCAAGCAGCGTGATGGCGATACCCGGTGGGGGCGCCAAGTTCCGGGT
>Ga0315281_10009036_pt1 | contig 13862 bp, 11 predicted proteins | sample YL17G07_0_MG_FD_204540 | JGI IMG/M metagenome (GOLD analysis project Ga0315281, IMG submission 204540) | Sediment microbial communities from Yellowstone Lake, YNP, Wyoming, USA - YL17G07_0 | ecosystem: Environmental > Aquatic > Freshwater > Lake > Sediment | place: USA: Wyoming | collected...
CATGGCGCGCGAAAAAGTGGGGCTGCGCGGGCCAAACTGCTCGGGATAGTTGTAAGCACTGGTCTGACGGGGGTTTTCGATAGAACGGCCCGCCTGCCGGCCAGCCAGAAAATAAATGATCATGTGCCCGCCACTACTCCCCAGCGCACAGGCCGCTGGCACGCTTTGTTCTCCAATAACGCGCCCTTTAGCCACAAAAGCTTCGTGGCGGCCAATGTTGAAGCTACGGTAGCGTTCAAGCCCGCTCTCGTTCGCGTTTATCCCGGGGAAGTAGTTCCAGATACGCAACAGATGGGAATAGCCGGAACGGTCGATGAAATCGAAAATACCGGTATAAGCGCGGAAAGTGGCTGACTCCAAACTTTCCCCAGCCAGTTGCTGCACTTCCAAACAGCCGAAGAGGGTTTCTCTGCTACAGGCGCTGGCTATCCCTGACTCTTTGCCGAGTACGACCGGCTCACTGCTTGTCCAGACCTCGAACACACTGCTGGCACCCAGCACAGGCATATCCACCCAGGCGGATGGATAATCCACCTGGCCCGTGGCAAGCTGGTTGCCAAATGCTATGACGCCCAGAACGTGATCTTTGAACCGGTCGATGTAGGCATCCAGTTCGTCGGGGCGTAGATAAGCGAGTCCGACTGATGTCGATGATTCGGGCTTCATGATTTCTGGCTTGCCGGAATCACTTCTGCTTCCATGGTGCGGATGGAGTGTTTGCGCTTTTTCCATGCCATCAGGCTGGCTTTAAGCGTACTGAGACTGTTGAGATAGTAGATGACCTTGAATAAAAATAGCCTCACACCCAAAGGAGTGCCGCGAAATATGTCACCTGCCAGCATCGCGAGCATGGCTTCCTGCAACCTGAAAATGTTGCTCGGGCGCAGGAACAGGTTGCGCAAAGTGGGCGTAGTGAGCCGGTAGATAAACCATGAAAAAACTTTAGGGCCGCGGCGCATGGTGGCGTCAAAGGCACTCAGCGCGCGCGCGGCTTCCTGCGGTTTATCAAGGCAGGTTTCCACGGCGTCCGCGCCGACGAATGCGCTGTTCATGGCGAGAAAAACGCCGGAGGAAAACACCGGATCAATGAAGGCGAAGGCATCTCCCAGCAGGAGGTAGTTCTGGCCTGCGGAGCGCGTGGAGGCGTAGGAATAATTCCCGGTCGCAGTGACGGGGGAGCTAAGTTGCGCGTCTTTCAGTCGTAGCGTGAGTGCCGGGCAAAGCGCGATGGTGTCGAGAAAGAATTGCGTCGGATCTGTCTTGCGCGTCTTCATGTAGTACGGCCAACATACCGCACCCACACTAGTAGCGCCATCGGACAAAGGGATGAACCAGAACCAGCCGTGATCGAACCAGAACAGGCTGATATGGCCTTCTGCCCTGCCGGGCAAGCGCGTAGCGCCGGTGAAATGGCCGAAGATAGCGGCGCTATTATGCTTCTTGTTGCGCTGCTTGGTGCCGAAGTGATTGGCAAGAAAAGTGTCGCGGCCGGAGGCATCTACAACAAATCGGGTGTGAAATTGCCGGGTTTGCTCACCCTCATCAAGCGCAGTCACCGTCGCACCTGTTCCCTGATGAAACTCGACACCCATGACCTTGCATCCTTCGAGCGCTACGGCACCTTTGGCCACAGCATTCTTGAACAGGATGTGATCGAAGTCGGAACGGCGCACCTGGTACGCGTGGGGGAAAGCCTTGTCCCACGCATCCTTGAATTCGAAGGTGACTGGGTCGCCATGCCAGGGTGAAACGAATTCGACCCCGGTCTTGACCATGCCAATGCGCTCGATTTCATCCTTGACGCCGAGTTGCTCGAATAGTGGCAGATTCAAGGGCAGCAGAGATTCGCCAATGTGAAAGCGCGGATGCGTGGCTTTTTCCAGCAGCAGCACATTGCGTCCACGTTCCGCCAGCAGGGCGGCGATGGTGGCTCCGGCCGGGCCGCCGCCTATGATCAGGGCGTCGTACGTGCATGCGGCGTTCTGGCTGGCAGAATTGTTTGGCATTATCACATCACTGTGCGGCCAGGGCACGTGCGAAAAATCTCGCACGAGTGCCCTTCGGTTATTCGATCAGGCAGATTGGCTGCTTCGCGGCGTAATCTGTCCATACCAACGAAGGCGCATTCGGTGCAATAACGCCAGGCCATTGCATTCGGCGCCGTCTGGAAGTCTCACACTGCTAATGTTTCGCAATGTACTTCATCATGTCGCTGACCACTTCCTGTGTGGCTGCTTCAATCTGACCGCCTTCGCGCGCGAAATGTCTGAACTTGGCAACTGGCTTGTCGTGTTCGTCAAGCAATACCATCTCGATCCCAATGGCAGCCTGCATTTGATGTAAGCCCACAAATGGTATCCATGCCTTGGCCGAGTTCATATTTTGTGCTTCGTAGATGCACAGGTCTGCCGTCAGTGTTCCCGTAGCTCCTTTTGCCGCCTGATCGGCGAATACATCTGAAAATGTGGATTTCACTGATTCGACCATCGATTTACTGCGGATTTCCGACTTGTTTTCTACCTTACCCACTTTCAGTTTGTATTCCGCAAGTTTCTGCGCAGGGTTGGTCCATAGCCACTCAACGTCGTCTCCTGCGACCATGTCCGCATAATCAGCGATGACGCATTGTTTAAAATCCTTGTCCTTGTAGTCCCGGCTGTCTACCAATTGCTTCGGCCCAGCAAAGGATATCGCCGGTAATACTGCAGTGGTCAAAGCTAAAAAGGCACAGCAAAGTAAAAGTTTGCGAGGCATGATGGATCTCCCATTTTAAAGATGTAGCTACAAACTGCCCCCGTTTGCTGACAAGCACAAACAAGAACAGGCTTAAACAGCCTCAGTCAACATATCGAAAGGGGGTTCTGGATCGCGAGCAGCAACTTGTCTTTAGGCGGCCGATATCTTTGTAGCGCAATATCAAATGGCATAGATGCCCCCCTCACCTATAACATCCATTTACTTAGGACTCCTGGCTTTTTTGTCAAAAACAACCGATTGCCCCCAGCGCTACTTGCAGCATTTTATTTCATAAACGCCGGGTTTACTACCGATTAAAAAGAAGTCCGGATACAGTCATCCGATTTACGCTACTCCGCCATGCGCTTTTTTTCCGGCAGCGCGATACCAGCGCCCGGCAACCAGCGCCGCAAGCCCGGCGTGGTAATGACGGTGCTGGCAATGGCCATTAGCACCAGCATGGTGAATACGTTTTGCGAAATCACTCCGAGGTCGTAGCCGACGTTGATAATGATCAGTTCCATCAGCGCCCGGGTATTCATCATGATGCCAATCACCTTGGATTCCTGATGATTCAGGCCAGACCATCGTGCCGCTCCGTAGCAGCCGCCAAATTTGCCCAGCGTGGCCAGCGCCACCAACAGCAGGCACCAGCCCCACAGTGCCGCGCTGTCCAAGCCGCCGATATTGGTACGCAGCCCGGTGTAGGTGAAAAAAATCGGCAGGAAAAATACCATCACGAATTCGCCCACTTTCTTTTTCCACGCACGGACCACCTCATGCTGATCGTGCAACAGTACGCCCAACATGAATCCGCCAAAAATCGCAAAGATACCAATCTTGTAGGTAGCCATGGCCGAGAGAAAAATGGCGGCGATAAGCAAGCCGAGCAGATTGGCTGAAAATCGGTGTTCGCTCACCACAGAATGACGGATGGCTTTGTGCAGAGCGGGCCGCACAACCCACCAGCACACGATGATGTAGAGTCCAAGTAGTGCAAGTTTCTCGACGAAATTTTCAGTTGAAAAGTTGGACGTAGCGAGCGCCGTAACAACTGCGAGCAGCAGCCAGCCAATGACGTCGTTGATGGCCGCCGCGCTGATGGCGATGACGCCGAGCTGCGTCCGGGTCATATCGAACTCCATCATGATGCGCCCGAGTATGGGCAGGGCCGTGATTGAAAAAGCGGTAGCAATAAATAGTGCAGAGGCAAATGGGTTGGAATTGGGCGAAAGTATCGGTGCCGAATAATATCCGAACGCCAGGCCGAGTCCGAACGGAAAAATGAGACCCGCTGCGGCGATGCGCATGACCGCGCTGCGATTGCGCGCTGCGCTGAGGTGAGAAAAATCGAACTCAAGGCCAATCTGGAACATCAGCATGATCAAACCGATCTGACTCAGGATGATCATGGGCTCAGGCGAACTGGAACGAAATACGAAGTGAAAAACATCTGGCGCCAGCAAACCGAATAATGAGGGCCCGAGCAGTATGCCGATGATGATTTCGCCGACCACGCGTGATTGAGAAAAACGCGCAGCGATCTCGCTGCCGATCCGGCTAAACAACACAATCACCGTAAGTTGCAGCAGCGTAAAAAACAGCAGCGCCTCGGTTGTGTGGACGGAAGTTTGCATGGGCGCAGTGCCGACCATTTTATTATTCCAGTTGGTTATGTAGCCTGCTTGCTGCGGATGAGCTTATCCAGGATTTTGCCCCCAATTTTGGAAGCAGGCCAGTAGCACCTCCATAAAAAAGGGGCGGGGGGTTACCCACCCCGCGCCCATACCTTCTACACCTGCGGATTCACCCGCTCCAGCTTGCTGTGCAACTTATTGAGGGCGTGGATATAGGCTTTGGCGGAAGCCACGACGATATCTGTATCCGACCCTTGGCCGTTGACGATACGTCCACCCTTCTGCAAACGCACTGTCACCTCACCCTGTGCATCGGTGCCACTGGTAATATTATTTACCGAATAGAGTTGCAGCTCCGTACCGCTTGCGACAATCGCCTCGATCGCTTTAAAAGATGCGTCCACCGGGCCGCCGCCATCTGCTTCTGCCTGTTTCTCTGCGCCTGCTTCAGTAAGCACGATCCGGGCATGAGGGGTTTCGCCAGTTTCCGAGCAGACTTTAAGCGACACCAATTTGTAGTGTTCATCTTGCAAAGCAGCTGCCTCATCTGACACCAACGCATGCAAGTCCTCGTCGAAGATTTCATGCTTCTTGTCAGCCAGTTCCTTGAAGCGGGAAAAGGCCGCGTTAACTGCTTCTTCCGAGGCAAGCACGATACCCAATTCCTGCAAGCGGGTGCGGAAGGCATTGCGCCCTGAATGCTTGCCCAGCACCATTTTATTGGCGCTCCAGCCGACATCCTCGGCGCGCATAATTTCATAGGTTTCGCGGTTTTTCAGCACGCCATCCTGGTGGATGCCCGACTCGTGTGCGAATGCATTGGCTCCGACAATGGCCTTGTTGGGCTGCACCGCGAAGCCGGTGATGCTCGCCACCAAACGGCTGGCTGGAACGATTTGTGTCGTGTCGATACCAGTGTCACAGGTAAACGCATCCTGACGGGTGCGCACCGCCATCACCACTTCTTCCAACGAAGCATTACCCGCCCGCTCACCTAAGCCGTTAATGGTGCACTCCACCTGCCTGGCCCCATTCATCACCGCAGAAAGGGAGTTAGCCACTGCCAGGCCGAGATCATTGTGGCAGTGCACCGAAAAGATGGCCCTGTCCGAATTCGGGATACGCTCGCGCAAGTTCGCAATCAACGCGCCGAACTGAGCCGGCATGTTGTAGCCGACTGTGTCCGGAATATTGAGCGTGGTCGCGCCCGCATCGATCACTGCCTCGAGCACGCGGCAGAGAAAATCGAGGTCGGAGCGGCCGGCATCTTCCGGCGAAAACTCCACGTTGTCGGTATAGCGACGCGCCCACTTCACGGCCTTCACCGCCTGCTCCACCACCTGATCGGGTGACATGCGCAGCTTCTTTTCCATATGGATGGGAGAAGTGGCAATGAAGGTGTGAATACGCCCGGATACGGCGCCTTTCAACGCCTCGCCGACACGGTCGATATCTCGTTCCAAGGCGCGCGCCAAGCCACACACGGTACTATCGCGGATAACATCGGCAACCGCCTTGACCGACTCGAAATCGCCATTGGAAGCAGCCGGAAAACCGGCCTCGATCACGTCCACGCGCATGCGCTCCAGTTGCTTGGCGATGCGCACTTTCTCTTCCCGCGTCATGGAGGCGCCGGGGCTCTGCTCGCCGTCGCGCAAGGTGGTGTCGAATATGATTAACTTGTCTTTCATGGTGTCTCCATGCTTGTGCGTTCCCGCCGCGCTACTGTAAATGCGACGTTCGCTATCAATAAACGCCGGAAGCAAAATTGCCGATTCCGGATTCTAAAACCTAATGAAGCTGTTTGGGGAGAAATCGAGTCGTTAGCGCGCGGGGCGCAGCAGCGGACTGCCCAACAGAACGTTGGCCAGGTAAGAAACAAACGATGTGCAATGCTTTTCCATGGCCTAAATATAAAGGGTTTCGTTTACGCTGGCAAGCGCGAACGGTTCACTCCGATCCGTTTCCCGGTTCTATCTGCCGCACTTCCTGCGCGGTTGGTTTGGAAGAGAACCTGCGCCACACCCACATCACGTAGGCTGACAGTGCATAGGCAGAAGAAATACCGAACAGGACGACAGGAGGGTCACTGGATATGAAAATAAATATCAGCACAATAAGCGGCACCACCATGAACGGCACGCTCTTGCGCAAGTTAATTTCCTTGCCGCTGTAATAGCGCAGATTACTCACCATGGTAAGACCGGCGAATATCGTGACCCCCAAAGCCAGCCAGCGGATGTCCCTGCCCAGCACTTCATAATCATGCATCACCCAAACCAGGCCAGCGATGAGCGCAGCCGCTGCCGGGCTGGGCAAACCCTGGAAATAACGCTTGTCTGCCACCTCGAGTTGGGTGTTGAAGCGCGCCAGGCGCAGTGCGGCACCGGCGCAATAGATGAATGCGCCGATCCAGCCCAGCTTGCCCATGTCCTTGAGCGCCCATACGTATATCACCAGAGCCGGGGCCACGCCGAACGAGACCATGTCGGAGAGACTGTCGTATTCTGCGCCAAATGCACTTTGGGTGTGGGTCAAGCGCGCTACGCGGCCATCCAGCCCGTCCAGTACCATGGCGATAAAGATCGCCACAGCGGCGTGCTCAAAGCGCCCATTCATGGCTTGAACGATAGCGTAGAAACCAGCGAACAACGCACCTGTCGTAAACAGATTAGGCAGCAGATAGATACCGCGTTTGGGTATCTTTTGGCCGATCTGGAATTTAGGATTTCTGAAATCGGGCATATCACTCACCAAGAAGTTTGTGCCATGCACAGGAGCATATCACATGCCCCTGCTTACTATTCAGTGGCAGGCAACTGCGCCAGAATGGTTTCGGTTGCAGACACGATGTCGCCGATGCTCACCTTGACCTGCGCAGTGAGGGGCAGATAAACATCCAGCCGCGATCCGAAGCGGATGAAACCGTAACGCTGGCCGCGCTCCAATGTAGCGCCAGGCTCCACGTAGCACAGGATGCGCCGTGCCACCAACCCGGCGATTTGCACGCAGGTAATGTCTTGGCCGTCAGCGGTCTGAATCCACAGCGCATTACGCTCATTTTCCAACGACGCCTTTTCTACTGCTGCGTTGAGAAATTTTCCGGGGTTGTACCAGCGGCCCTTGATGATACCGTCCACCGGGCTGCGATTGGAATGCACGTTGAATACGTTCATGAACACGCTAACCTTGATCGCTTCGCGCTGGAGATAAGGATCCTGGGTTCGCTCCACCACCACCACTCTGCCGTCCGCAGGCGAGACCACCAGATTTTCCCCCTGCGGCACAACGCGCGCCGGGTCGCGGAAAAATTGCAGGATGAACAAGGTGATGAACCAGAAGAAAGCCGCCACGCCCCAACCCGCCAACTCGGTAGCCAGCACGGAAACGATCAAAGATGCGGCCAAAAAAGGCCATCCTTCACGAGCAATAATCGGATGAAGATATGAATTATTCAATATATTGTCACCACAGAGAACACAGAGGCACAGACCACTTCAAAAACCAGGATGCAGTGGTTTTCTCCGTGTCTCTGTGCCTCTGTGGTTAAGCTTGTATATTAATTCTTGCTCGAATCAACCAGTTTGTTTTTCTTGATCCACGGCATCATGCCGCGCAATTTCTCGCCCACGATCTCGATTGGATGCTCGGCATTCAAACGACGACGCGCATTGATCACTGGTGCGCCGGCGCGGTTTTCCAGGATGAAGCTCTTGGCATACTCACCGGTCTGGATATTCACCAACGCTTCCTTCATCGCTGCGCGGGCCTGGTCGCCGATCACTTTGGTGCCAGTGACGTACTCGCCGTACTCGGCGTTGTTGGAGATGGAGTAGTTCATGTTGGCGATGCCGCCTTCATACATCAGATCAACGATCAGCTTGAGTTCATGCAGGCATTCGAAGTAGGCCATCTCTGGCGCGTAACCGGCTTCCACCAGCGTTTCAAATCCAGCTTTGACCAGCTCGACGCACCCCCCGCACAGCACTGCCTGCTCGCCGAACAGATCGGTCTCGGTCTCTTCGCGGAAATTGGTTTCGATCACGCCACCCTTGGTGCCGCCGTTGGCGGCTGCGTAGGACAGCGCAATGGCCTTGGCCTTCTTGGAGACGTCCTGGTACACGGCGATCAGTGAAGGCACGCCGCCGCCCTGAGTGTAAGTGGAACGCACCAGATGGCCGGGGCCTTTGGGCGCAACCATGATCACGTCCACATCGGCACGCGGCTTGATCTGGCCGTAGTGGATGTTGAAGCCATGGGCAAAAGCCAGCGCTGCGCCTTTTTTCAGGTTTGGCTCGACTTCATCACGGTAGACATCGGCTTGCGTTTCATCGGGTACCAACATCATGATCACGTCGGCATCCTTGACTGCATCGGCAACTTCCTTCACCACCAGACCAGCCTTCTTGGCCTTGTTCCAGGAAGCGCCACCCTTGCGCAAACCCACCGTCACCTTGACGCCGGAATCTTGCAGGTTGTTGGCGTGGGCATGGCCCTGGGAACCGTAGCCGATGATGGCGACCTTCTTCTTCTTGATGATGGAGAGGTCAGCGTCCTTGTCGTAATAAACTTTCATGTCATTCCTTTCTACAGGGTTAGTTATTCGTTATCAGCAACCAGCTAGCAGCTCTGGTCGCTCCTTGATCAAACTTTCAGAATCCGGTCACCACGTCCAATGCCGGAAGCACCGGTACGCACCGTTTCCAGAATCGCATCCCGATCCAGCGCCTCCAGAAACGCATCCAGCTTGGAGCCAGGCCCGGTTAGTTCAATGGTGTAGGACTTCTCGGTCACGTCGATGATGTGGCCACGAAAAATATCCGCGGTACGTTTCATTTCCTCACGGTCCTTGCCGATCGCGCGCACTTTCACCAGCATCAACTCGCGCTCGATGTGGCTGCCATCGTTGAGATCCAGCACCTTGACCACGTCGATGAGCTTGTTCAATTGCTTGATAATTTGCTCGATCACATCGTCCGAACCGCTGGTGACGATGGTCATGCGTGACAGGGTAGCGTCTTCGGTCGGCGCCACCGTGAGCGACTCGATGTTGTAGCCGCGCGCCGAAAACAGGCCGGCCACCCGTGACAGGGCGCCCGCTTCGTTTTCCATTAATAGTGAAATGATATGTCGCATAGTTTCGTTTGTGAGTGCTTAAACCAGAATCATCTCGCTCAGACCCTTGCCGCCCGGAATCATGGGGTAGACGTTCTCGGTCTGGTCGGTGATGAAGTCCATGAACACCAGCCGTTCCTTCATGGCAAAAGCTTCCTTCAAGGCGCCTTCGACATCTTCCGGCTTTTCGATTTTCATGCCAACATGGCCGTAGGCCTCGGCGAGTTTAACGAAATCGGGAAGCGCATCCATGTAGGATTCGGCATAGCGCTCGCCGTAAAAAAATTCCTGCCATTGCCGTACCATGCCCAGATAGCGGTTGTTGAGCAAGATCACTTTGACCGGCAAATTGAACTGCTTGCAGGTAGACAGCTCCTGAATATTCATCTGGATGCTACCCTCGCCGGTGACGCAAGCCACGGCCGCACCAGGGTGCGCAAACTGCACCCCCATCGCCGCCGGCAGGCCGAAGCCCATGGTCCCCAGACCACCGGAATTAATCCAGCGCCGCGGCTGGTCGAACTTGTAAAACTGTGCCGCCCACATTTGATGCTGTCCCACATCGGAGGTCACATAAGCGTCGCCACCCGTCACTTCGTACATTTTTTCCAGCACATACTGCGGCTTGATGATGGGGCTGGTGCGGTCAAACTTGAGACAGTCGCGCGAACGCCACAACTCGATCTGCGTCCACCAGGTATTCAGTGCATCCTGCTCCGGCTTTTCCTTGCTGGCCTTGAGCAATTTCAGCATCTCGTCCAGCACGCCGCCAACATCGCCGACGATAGGCACGTCCACCTTGACCCGCTTGGAAATGGAAGAGGGGTCGATGTCGATGTGGATGATGCGCCGCCCTTCGTGGAAGAAATGCTCTGGATTGCCGATCACCCGGTCGTCAAAGCGCGAACCGATTGCTATCAGCACGTCGCAATGCTGCATCGCCATATTGGCTTCGTAAGTACCATGCATGCCCGGCATGCCGACCGATAATGGATCAGTGGCCGGAAAACCGCCCAGGCCCATCAGCGTGTTGGTGCAGGGAAAGCCCAGCTGGCGCACCAGTTGCGTCAGTTGCGGCGCAGCGTTGGCGAGCACCACGCCTCCGCCGGCGTAAACCATGGGGCGCTTGGCCTCCAGGATCATCTGCACCGCTTTTTTGATCTGCCCCGGGTGGCCCTTGGTCACCGGATTGTAAGAACGCAGACTGACACTCTCCGGATACTCGAAGTCACATTTGTGCTGGGTCACGTCCTTGGGCACATCCACCAGAACCGGGCCGGGGCGGCCGGTCGCGGCCAGATAAAAAGCCTTTTTAATGGTGACAGCCAGATCCTTGATATCCTTGACCAGGAAGTTGTGCTTGACACAAGGCCGCGTGATGCCTACCGCATCCACTTCCTGAAACGCATCCTGGCCGATGGCGGGAGTCGGCACCTGGCCGCTGATAATCACCATCGGAATCGAATCCATGTACGCGGTGGCGATGCCCGTCACGGCATTGGTCGCCCCCGGCCCGGAGGTCACCAGCGCGACACCGACGCTACCCGTGGAGCGGGCATAGCCGTCTGCCGCATGCACCGCTGCCTGCTCGTGCCGCACCAGAACGTGCTTGAATTTATCCTGCTTGAAAATCTCGTCGTAAATATTTAGCACTGCGCCGCCGGGGTAGCCAAAAACGAACTTAACCCCTTCTTCCGCCAAGCAGCGCACGACAATTTCAGCGCCCGTCAATTCCATACCATGCCTTAAAAATCTCAACTGTCTTTGTTTTACAGAACGTTGAACAGTAACGGTTGCCGCGAATTTGGTCAAGTCCATTCAAGGCGCCACCTCATCGGCTGTCAGCGGGACTTGATCGAACTCTATAATTAGTGGATAATCCGCGTTTTTTATGGCGAAGTTGGCCAGTGCTTGCAAGATATCGTCAAGGAAAGATCATGAAACCGGAAATCCACCCAAACTACGCAGAGATCAACGTGACCTGCGGTTGCGGCAACAAATTCAAGACGCGTTCCGCAATGAGCAAAGACCTCAACATCGAAGTCTGCTCCGAATGCCACCCTTTCTACACTGGCAAACAGAAGGTCGTGGACACCGCTGGCCGCGTAGAAAAGTTCCGCCAGAAATACGGCATGAAGTAAGTGCGGTTGCAGGAAATTTTCATAAAAAGGCAGCTTGGGCTGCCTTTTTCTTTTAGTGCTATACCCAAGTCGTGGCAACACTAAATACCCTAAGAAAGAAAGCGGTTCGCGTAGCGGGTTTTGCTTTTAGCCTCGCTACGCTGCTGCTTCTCGCCAACTGCGCGCAGAACCCGGCAACCGGGCGCCAGAGCCTGGCGCTGATGTCGGAACCAGAAGAAATCCAGCTCGGTAAGAAAAGCGACGCCGAGGTACGGCAACAATACGGTGTCTATGATCTGCCCGCCCTGCAGCAGTACGTTGACCGGGTGGGCCAGCGCTTGGCCGCCAAGAGTCACCGCCCGCAACTTTCCTACCACTTCACCGTGGTGGACAGCCCCGAGATCAATGCTTTCGCTCTGCCCGGCGGTTACATTTATATCACGCGCGGCATCATGGCTTACCTCAACTCCGAGGCGGAACTGGCAGCGGTGCTGGGGCATGAGATTGGCCACGTCACTGCGCGCCACAGCGTGCAACAATACAGCGCCAACATGGTGACCAGCATCGGCGTCACCCTGGGTGCAATCCTGGTGCCGCAACTGCGCGGACAGGGGGCGCAACAACTGTTCAGCGTGCTGAACAACGCGATCCTGTCCGGCTATGGCCGCGAGCATGAGCTGGAAGCCGACCGTCTGGGGGCAAAATATCTGGCCCAGGCTGGCTATGATCCGCGAGCCGTGGTGCGAGTATTGGGCGTATTAAAGAATCAGGAACTGTTTGATGCAGACGTCGCCAAGCAGGAAGGCCGCCAGCCCCGCGCCTATCATGGCTTGTTCGCGACGCATCCGGACAACGACACGCGACTGCAGCAGGTGGTGGGCGAGGCAACGCTGCTGACGCAACCCAATAGTGAGGAAGGGCGCACGCCTTATCTGAAGCAAGTAAATGGCATGATTTTCGGCGACAACCCGGCGCAGGGCCTGGTGCGCAACGGCAGCTTTTATCATGAGGCACTCGGCTTCGTGCTGGCATTTCCGTCCGGCTGGAAAATCCAGAACCGCCCCGACACCCTACTTGCACAAAGCCCTGCCAGCGATGCGCAACTTGAACTGCACATGCAGGAACAGCCGACCGTTCCACCTGCGCAATTTTTGCGCAAAACGTTGGCGCTGGATGGCAGCAGCACGATCGAACCGACTACCGAACATGGCCTGAGCGGGGCCATCATCATCGGCACCAAGCAGGGTCGCCCGGTCAAAGCCAGTGCGATATACCACAAGGGAAAAGTTTTCGTTCTGATCGGCATCGCGAACTCTGCCCCAACTTTCAAAAACCAGCAAGCTGCAATGGACAGCGCCATGCGCAGCTTCAGGCCATTTACCGAGAATGACCGCAAACTGGCGAAGCCGCTGCTGGTCCACACCCTGGCCGCGCAAAAAGGCGCAACCTTTGCAGAACTGGCGCGCAAGTCGCCACTCGGGCAATATGCAGAAGGTTACCTGCGCCTGTTGAACAACGCCTACCCGGACGGCGAGCCGCAATCAGGGCAAACCTTGAAACTGATTCAGGATTAAATACAGCATGGACAAACGACAGCAAGCCCTCGACTACCACGAGTTCCCCAAGCCCGGAAAACTCTCGGTGGAATCCTCAAAATCCTGCGCAACCGCAGCCGATTTGTCGCTCGCCTACACCCCCGGCGTGGCCGAGCCGGTGCGGGAAATTCACAAGGATCCGGAAGCCGCCTACCGCTACACCAACAAGGGCAATCTGGTGGCGGTGATCACGGACGGTACCGCAGTGCTGGGCCTGGGCAATGTCGGGGCGCTCGCCGGCAAGCCGGTAATGGAAGGCAAAGCGGTGCTGTTCAAGCGCTTTGCCGGCATCGACGTTTTCGATATCGAGGTCAATGCTCCCAGCCCCGAGGCGTTCATCGAAACCGTGGTGAACATCGCTCCGACTTTCGGCGGCATCAACCTGGAAGACATTGCCGCGCCGCACTGCTTCGAAATCGAAAAAGCCTTGCGTGAGCGCCTGGACATCCCGATTTTCCACGACGACCAGCACGGTACCGCAGTGATTATCTGCGCCGGCTTGCTCAACGCGCTGGAACTGCAAGGCAAAACGCTGGCGCAAGCCAGAATCGTCTGCCTCGGCGCAGGCGCGGCAGGATTGGCCTCGATGCGCCTGTTAATCGCGATGGGCGCCACTGCCGAGAATATCCTGCTGGTGGACAGTAAAGGGGTGATCCACG
>Ga0315281_10009037_pt1 | contig 13862 bp, 7 predicted proteins | sample YL17G07_0_MG_FD_204540 | JGI IMG/M metagenome (GOLD analysis project Ga0315281, IMG submission 204540) | Sediment microbial communities from Yellowstone Lake, YNP, Wyoming, USA - YL17G07_0 | ecosystem: Environmental > Aquatic > Freshwater > Lake > Sediment | place: USA: Wyoming | collected...
CATTTCGAGAGTGCCGAAGTGCTCGGACACGAGCGTCGTGAGCCGCTGTTACTCGCCGAGATCGCCCGCGAGCGGGGCGAGCTCTATCGACGTCAGGGCCGTAACCGCGAGGCGTTGCAGCAGCTCAATCGCGCGCATCGAATGTTCACGGAGCTGCGCGCCAAGCGCGACATCGCGGACTTGAACCGGATGACGGGACGCCTCGAGCGCTACTTCCTCGAAGTCGTCAAACACTGGGGCGAGTCGATCGAAGGCCAGGACCGGTACACACAGGGTCACTGCGAGCGGGTCGCCGACATCTCGTGCGCTCTCGCGGCGCGGACGGGCATGAATCCGAACGAGCTGTTCTGGTTTCGCATCGGCGCCATGCTCCATGACGTCGGCAAACTCATCATTCCGTCGGAAGTGCTCAACAAGCCGGGCAAGTTGACGCCCGAAGAATGGGATTTGGTCAAACGGCATCCGATGGCCGGTGTCGACATGTTGTCGGAGGTCGACTTCCCGGGCGACACGTTGAAGATTGTTCGCTCGCACCATGAGCGGTGGGACGGCGCCGGATATCCCGACGCGATCGCCAACGACGTAATTCCGCGGTCGGCGCGAATTCTGTGCATTGCCGACGTGTACGACGCCTTGACATCGCGCCGAAGCTACAAGCTTGCAATTCCGCACGAGAAAGCGATGGTCATCATGCGCGAGGAGGCCGGTCATCAGTTCGACCCGGAGCTCTTCGCAATCTTCGACGAGATGATGCAGTCGCCGCAGGGCCTCGCGATGGCACGTACGTCTCCGGACAGTCGCGCGTCGGGTCGGTTCACGACGATCGACATGGACCTCGGACCGACCGATGACCTCACCGGCCTCAAGATGCGTCGGCCGTTCGTCGATGCCGCGAATCGCGTCCTCAACGAACGGCATCAGTACGCGAACATCACGCTTTTTGTAATCGACGTCGACGAGTTCAAGACGGTGAACGATAGCCACGGCCACCTTCAGGGCGACGTGGTGCTCAAGACGATCGGTGAGGCGCTGCGCGTCCAGATTGGCGGCATGGGCATGGTCGGCCGGTACGCCGGTGACGAGTTCGTCGTGCTCCTCACACAGGCGACCGAATCGGAAGCGCGCGAAATCGCGGACCGCATCGTGGCCTCGATTCGTGACCTGAAGATTCCACTGCGTGACCGCGCCGGCACGATCGGTGTCACGCTGTCGGTAGGGGTCGCCGGGGCGGAACCGGATCAGCGCGATTTCGAGTCCTTGTTTTCCGCGGCCGATCGCGCCTTGTACGAGGCGAAGCGTCGCGGACGCGATACCGCGGTCTGGGCCGAGGAAACGTCAGCCGCGAACCGCGATCCGCAGTTGCATGTCCGCCAGTTCGTCGGACGAAAGGATGAAACGCGTCGCCTCGTCAAGTTGCTTGAGACGACGCTCGAGTCCGGCCCGCAAATCGTATCTGTCGTTGGCGAAGCGGGCGTTGGAAAGTCGACTCTCGTTCGCCAGCTCGCACCTGAGCTGCGGCTGCGAGCCGGATCTCTCGTCGGCGGCCGCTGTTTTGAGACCGAAGTCAAGCGCCCATACGCGCCGTGGGCCGAAGCGCTGACCGCGATCAATCAACTCGGCGTCGGCGGCGGCCAGGCGTGGAGGGAACTGCCGAAGCTGGTCCCGGAACTCGGCGTCGCGAGTGGCGCCGCAGCACAACACAAGTACGTGCTCTTCGACGAAGTCGTGAGCTATATGCGGATCGCCGCTGCGTCACGTCCGCTGGTGGTCGTGCTCGACGACATGCAGTGGGCTGATGCCGCGTCCTGGGATTTGCTCGAACACGTGCTGGCGTCGCTGGAACGCGACCGGATTCTGATCTGCCTCACCATTCGCGCCGAGGATGCAGAACGGTCAGTGACCGAGCGGTTGCGACGGATGAGCCGCGATGAGCGCTACTCCGAGATTGCATTGCGCCGCCTTAACGAGCGTGAGGTCGCGATCTGGCTCGATCACGTTTTTGCGCACCAGGAGATCGATCCTGCGATTTTGCCGTTGCTCCAGCGGTACTCCGAGGGCAACCCGTTTCTCACTACCCAGATTCTGCGAACGCTGCTCGACGACAAGCTCGTCCAGTTCAACGGCGGTCGGTGGGAGCTCCGTTCGCGTGGCGATATTCAGCTGCCCGCGGCCGTCGCCGGCTTGATGGAGCGTCGTCTCGAGCGGCTGTCGCCCGACACGCGCCGGATGCTGGCCACGGCCGCGGTGATCGGCCGCGTATTTGATGTCGATCTCGCGTGCGCGTCGGGTGCAGGGACCGAGGACGAGCTGCTCGACGCCGTCGATGAAGGTGTCTCGTTCGCCGTGCTGGAGGCGGTCGGCAACACCGGATCAACGTATTCGTTCACGCATTCACTGCTGGTCAATGCCGTGACGCAGACGATCAACGCGCGCCGCTTGTCGCGCATTCATGAGCGAGTCGCAGAAGCCCTTGAAGTGCGCGCACCGACGCGGCTTGCCGAAATTGCGGTGCACTACGATCGCGCAGGGAACGCGGAAAAAACCTACTCCTTCGCGATGGCGGCCGGCCAGGCGTCGGTTGACCTTTACGCCCATTCCGAGGCGCGGACGTTCTTCGAGCTCGCGGGACGCTGCGCCGCGGACGATGCGCGGCGGGCGACATCGATGTTCCGGCTTGCCGAAGTCGCCGAGACCGAGGGCAAGTACGGCGAAGCTGACCGACTTTGCGAAGAGGTCATTGAGGATCTCGGACCGCGCGCCGGTGTTGCTCAGTATCTGCCGCTGCGCCGGATGCGCGAGCGGATTCGCGCCAACCTCGGCCGTGCGTCGGCTGAGACCATCAAGGCATGTCAGGCACTTCTCATCGAGGCGATCGCACTTGGCGAGCGTGCGGAAGAAGCGGCCCTCCTCGGTATGATCTCACAGGGTCATAGCCGGCTTGCCAACTGGGATGAGGCGGAAGCGGTCGCGCGGCAGGCAGCTGAGGCGGCGCGCATCGCCGGCGAATCGCGCGCGCTTGCCGACGCGCTGACCCGTCTTGGTAACACTCTGCTCGATCGCTCACCGACCGACGCACTCGAGTATTTCCGTCAAGCCTTTGATCTGTTCCAGCGTCTGGACGATCGCGGCGGTCAGGCCCGATGCTCCATCAACATGGGCATCATTCACGGGCTCGCCAACGACACCAATGAGGCGGAGCGCGCCTACACGCGGGCCCTCGAGGGCGCGCGAAACGCCCACGCATCCGATCTGGCCGGGCTCGCGTGCGTCAACCTCGGTGTGTTGTATCTGAAGCGCGGTCGATCGGAACTTGCCGGTGAGCGCTTTGAGGAAGCCCTCCAGGCGTTCGTTGCCGCCCAGCATGAGCCGCACCGACTCGGCACGTTGCTCAACCTCGCGCACCTTGCGCGCGAGAACGGGCACTGGGACAAGGCAACGTCCCTCTACACGGAAGTCATCGCTCTCGCCGTACACACGGGGCAACCGGACGTGGAGTTGGGCGCTCGCGCCGGGTCGGCGCTCACAGAGCTTGCGCTGGGGAAGACCGCCGCTGCCTCGGATCAAGCGCGGGCAATCACCGCTCGCATGGACGGCCGGCCGGGCTGGTGGTTTCAGGGACGCGAGATTGTCGAGGCGCTGCGTATTCGAATCGCCGCGGCGCGCCGTGACTACTCCGAGGCGGTTTCGCTGCTCAAGGAAAATGTCGAGGCCCTGCAGGGACGCGACCTATATGCGGCTGGATGGCTCCTCGGAGAATGCGCGCAAGCGCTTCCTCCAGACCGCGTGCCGTTCTCGTTGATCACCGAGCTGTCGCCCCGGATCGAAGCACATGGCTACGCTGGACTAGCCCTCCGTTTCGCGACGCTCCGGCTCATACTGAACGAGGGGCCGCGCCCGAGCACCGGAGGCGCGCCGCTTTGGGCGCCGACGGGCAGCGATTACGAGCCGACCACTCACTCGTTCGAGACGCCGGGCTCGGACGACGCGGACAAGCCGCCCCCGGATCGAAAATAGAAACCAGGCTGGAACGGCAATCGATATTTCCTGTTGTCGGGCAGTAAACCGGGGCAAACCACGGTTGGCCAGTGATTGACTGCGCTGGGGCCATGTCCAATATTGATCACGTCGTCTGCCTCGGACGAGCGTGGGTGGTGAGCCGGCTGCGGTTTTGCCAATTCATCGAGCGGAGGTCTGGCCTTGCAAGTGCATAAAACGGCGGCGACGCAGCCAGCCGGCCAGCGGCGCGCTGGTTTCGAGTCCTTTCAAGGGAATAGCACCGCCGTCGAGCAGGCGATTCGGATGGCGATGCGGATCGCCACGAGTCCGATTCGCGCAGCTCTGCTGACTGGCGAAGGTGGCACCGGGAAGGAGCTTCTCGCTCGCTGCATCCATAACGCCGGACCGAACGCGACGGCTCCATTCGTCGCAATCAGTTGCGCCGCGCTCCCGGCACCGATTATCGAGCTTGAGCTCTTCGGTCAGGACGCGTCGCACGGCTCAGGACACCCGTCGCACAAGATGGGGATTCTGGAACTCGCTGGCGCAGGGACCGTCCTGCTCAAGGACATCGGCGAAATCGCGACGAGCATCCAGGCTCGCCTCCACCGCACCATCCAGGTCAGCAGGGTTCGGCCGCTCGGCGGTCTGGAGGAACTCCCGATCCACTGCCGGATCATCACGACCAGCAAGGTCAACCTTGAGGAGCGGGTTGCGACGGCTGGTTTCAACGCGGATCTACTTGCCGAGGTCGCGAAATTGCGAATCGAGCTGCCTCCGCTTCGCGACCGCGGCACAGACATTCGGTTGATGGCCGACTATATACTTGCCGAACTCGCACAGTCGCATGGCGGCGAGCGCAAGCACCTCGGCATCGACGCCGATGAAGTGCTCCGCGGCCACCGGTGGCCGGGCAACGTTCGCGAACTTCGGCACGTGCTCGAACGGGCGGTGACCCTGAGCGACGCGGGTCTGATCACGGCCGCGCATATGATCATTCAGCAGCGTCGAGCCATTGGCGGCTCAGCGCCGGCCGGTACCTACGCGGAAATTCGTATCCCGATGACCGGGCGCCGCCTTCGCGACATCGAGAGGGAGGCGCTCGAGATCACGCTCCAGTTCACGAACCAGAACCAGAGCGCTGCCGCGCGGTTGCTTGGTATCGCACGGCCGACCCTGGCGCGAAAGCTTCGGGAATACGGACTGCAACAGGAACCGACCCGCGTGACCGCCTGAGCGCTAGAGCGCTCGCCGCAGAAAGTCGAGGGTTCGGATCCATGCCATCTCGGCGGCCGCACGGTCATAAACTTGCGGCCGCTGGTCGTTGAAGAAGGCATGTTTGGCGTCGTAGGTGTACGCCTCGACCTCTTTACCGGCATCCTGAATTTTCGCGACGAGCGCGGCGACGGCTTCGGCGCTCACCGACCGATCGTGGAGCGCAAAATGACCGAGGACGGGTCCCGACAGGCGGGAGACGTCTGGATCCACCTTTGGGTGGATGCCGTAGAAGTCCACGGCCGCGCAGATGCGATCGGGGAACTCGCAGGCCGCATACAGCGCAAGCTGGCCGCCCATACAGAACCCGATCGCCGCAACACGTTTTGGTCGGACGTTCGCGATTGCGATGAGGTGGTCCGCCGCACCGCTGAGATCTTTCGCCGCTTCAGCAATGTTCAGCGCCATCATCAACTTTGCGGCGTCGTCGGGGCTTTTCGCTTCGGCGCCATGGTAGAGGTCGGGCGCCAGCGCAAAGAATCCTTGCGCGGCAAGCCGGTCGCAGACGTCGGTGATGTGTCCGACCAGTCCCCAATACTCCTGGAGGACGATGACGCCGGCACCGTTTCCGCGGGCTGGACGCGCCAGATACCCTGACGCCATTCTCCCGTTCGCGCGAAACTCGATCATGTCGGACTCGTGGGTTAGTACCAGCGGAGACGTGAGGGCGGCATCGAAATGCCGTCGCGGCTACGTCGCCGCGGGCTGTTGCTGGGTCAAACAATGCAACGTCCCAAGGCCCCACACCAGATCGACCGAGTGAATTCCGACGATCTGTCGGTCCGGAAACAGGGCAGCGAGGATATTCAGTGCGACGCGGTCGTTGCTGTCGTTGAATGTCGGAACGAGAACGACACCGTTCGCGATGTAGAAATTCGCGTAACTTGCGGGGAGTCGTTCGCCGTTCATCATGACCGGGTGCGGGCACGGAAGCTTGACGATTCGCAGCGCGCCGCTCGCGCCGCCGGCGAGTTGGAGGCGCTCCATGTTGTCGACAGACCGCCGGTGATTCTCGTCGTCCGCCGGATCGGCTTCGAAAGCGAGAACGATCGTGGTCGGGCTCGTGAACCGCGCGACATCGTCGATGTGTCCGTGCGTGTCGTCGCCGACGCACCCTTCGCCAAGCCAGATCGTGCGCTGAATGCCGAGGGAGTCGTGGAACATGCGCTCGTACCCCGCGCGCGTCAGGCCTGGATTCCGGACTTGAATCGGTGACAGAAGGCATTCTTCGGTGACTAGAAGCGTGCCGTCGCCGTTCGTTTCGATCGCGCCACCCTCGAGCACGACGCGCCCGCTGTCATCGGGCCTCAGCGGCTCGATGCGATCGAGTCCGGTAATGTCGGCGATCGCGCTGCCCAGGCGCTGGTCGCGGGCGCAGTTGTCGTACTTCGCCCACCCATTAAATCGCCAATTCACGAGCTTCACGCGCCCGTCGTGAATGACACCGGTCGGCGCTGAATCACGTAGCCACCCGCGATCGCTGGGAACGAGATGCAGTCGGAAATTGGACGTGACGCCGTGCGCCGCGAGGTAGTCCGTCGCGGCCTCGCGCACAGCCTCATCATGGCAAAGGATTTCAACGCGTTCGTGTTGGTGCAGGACGCGAACGATCTCTGCGTACACCCACGGGATCGACGCGAGCTTGCCCGGCCAGTCAGGCTCGTGGTGCGGCCAGGAAATCCATGTGGCCTCGTGGCGAGACCATTCCGGGGGAAAGATCATGGGTCTGTTGATCGACCCATCGACGCCGCGACCACGTCACCCACCGAGATACCGGCTGAGTATTGGCCCATACGCGTCAATCCTCCTGTCCCTCAGGAACGGCCAATTCCGCCGTGTTTCTTCGATGACCTTTGAGTCGCACGTAGCGACGAGCACCGCCGGGTCGGTTCCGGCTTCCGCGAGCACACGGCCGAAGGGGTCGGCGATGAACGAATGGCCAAAGAACTCGATGCCGTCCGTTCCAGGCTCGGGCTCGTGGCCGACGCGATTTGGCGACGCCACGTACACGCCGTTCGCGATGGCGTGCGAACGCTGAATGGTCTTCCAGGCATCGACCTGCGCCGGACCAAAGTCGGTTTTCTCCTTTGGGTGCCATCCGATCGCGGTCGGGTAGAACAAGACGTCGGCGCCAAGCAGGCTCGTGATGCGTGCCGCCTCCGGATACCACTGATCCCAGCAGATCAACACGCCGATGTTGGCGAATCGCGTTTGCCAGACCCGAAATCCGCTCGCCTGCGCTGCCAGCCGTGCAACCGCGTCGGTGCTTTCGTCCGGCGCGGCGTCACCGGGCGTGAAGTAGTACTTCTCGTGATACAGCGGATCATCCGGGATGTGCATTTTCCTGTACACACCCAGCGTCGACCCATCAGCGTCGATGATCACGGCTGAATTGCGATACACGCCTTTTGCCTGCCGCTCGAAGATCGGCACGATCAGCACGATACCGAGCTCTTTCGCGACCTTTTTCATCGCCTGAGTTGTCGGGCCCGGGATCGGCTCCGCAATGTCGAAACGGTCGCTGCTCTGCGATTTGCAGAAGTATGGAGCGTTGAACAACTCCTTGAGACAAACGATCTGGGCGCCGCGCGCCGCCGCTTCGCGGATGCGAGGGACGGTGGAATCGACCGCCTCACGGACATCGACCGGTGCGGCATCCTGGATGATGCCGACGGTGAACGACGACTGGGACATGAATAGAAAGCTAGCGAAAAGAGTTGACCGGCTTGCGAGTTTACGCCGGGGAACTCATGGACCGTGGGGCGTTCCCGGGGCGACCCCGTCGGTTACTCGACGATTCCGATCGCGATATCCATGACGTTGGTTCCGGTGCGCCGGCGCGGGATGAGCGCATTGGCGATGGAGAGGGCGCCCGTCGATTCGTGGTGCTCGAGGGCGAACCCGGGATCTCCGCCCGCGTCGCGAATCGCCGACCAGGTCGTTGCATCAACGATGGCGCCCGCGGCATCGGTGACGCCGTCGCGTCCGTCCGTGCCAGCCGCAAGAAGCCGGATCCCGGCAGCTGACTCACCGGCGTCGCCAAGGATTCGCGCGGCGGCGAGCGCGAGTTCCTGACAGCGGCCGCCCCCGGTCACGCCCAGCGCAGACCCCGCGCTGGAGACGGTAGTCTCTCCACCCCAGATGATGCACTTCGGACTGCCGTCTTTTCTTGCGCGGGCGGCGATCAACTTGCGCGCCACGGCCTCACCGGCCGCCGCGGCAGGTCCGCCGAGTGGGCTATCGATGACCTCGACGTTCATGCCGCGCTTGGCGGCGGCGTTGGCGACGCCATCGATCGCCGTTCGATTTGTCGCGATGACTCTGGACGTAACGTGCGCGAACGCGGGGTGCTGTTGTTTTGGTGTTTCTGGAGCGACTCCACGAGTGACTGCGGTCAGGTAGTCGCGATGCGCAGACGCCAGGTGACGCGTCAGCCCGACGGACTCGATGATGGCGCTCGCTTCTGCCGCCGTCGACGCGTCTGGTGTGCATGGTCCTGAGCCGATCACCGACAAATCGTCGCCTGGGACGTCGGAAACCGCGAGACAGTGTGTTGCCCCGGGCGCGAGGGCGAGCGCAAGACGCCCACCTCCCCAGCGAGAGAATCGCTTGCGCACCGCGTTCATCGCGGTGATGTCGAGCCCTGAACCGAGGAGCATTCGGTACAGAGTCGTCAGGTCCCCTTCAGTGTGCCCGCGGAGAGGAGCAGCGATCAGACTCGACGCGCCGCCCGACACGAGTACGACGGCAATGTCGGCGGCACGTCGCCCGGCGGAGAGCTCACCGATCTTGTCGGCGGCCATGAACGACGCCCGATCCGGGATCGGGTGATCCCCGCGAAGTGCGGCGACCGTCGGATACGGGGAGCGATCGGCGTCGGGAGTGACGATCGCGCCGCCCGCGATCTGGTGCAGTGACTTGAGGAGCACGTCAACGGCCGCGGCCGCCATCGGCGACGCAGCCTTGCCGACAGCGAAGAGCAGAATGCGGCGCCCGGGTGGAAGGGTCAGCGAGCTGACCGCGCGCGATGTCGCCGCCCCTGGATCGGCCCCTATGATCGCGGCGTCGTACAGCGAGAGCAGAACTTCCGGAAACGCAAGCACCAGACTGAATGACCCCACGTACTGCGTAAGGGAATAAGTTCGGACCGGTTCAGGACGCCACGAATCGTCACCATCGATCCAGGGGATCGCAATCTCCCGCGGCCCCGGACGCGGCATCCAGGCAAGGGTCAATCGGGTTCCGCAATATGGACGACGCAAGGGGTGAACCGTTCCGGTGGGGAGCGGTACCGGTCTGGCTGAAACGCAAACTCATGCCGAGAAACGAACCGGCTCGCGATGGAATGATGCTCGTCGGGCACCCGTGGACTACATCTTGCCATCGACCCTTCGACCGACTGCCGTGACCATGCCATACACGCTCTGGAGCCGCGGACGACTATTGGGCGAAACCGACCTCGGCTTCGCCGAGATGAACCCCAATCACCGCATGGGGTGGTTCCGTCCGTCGCCGCTGGGCGAGGTGCTGATGCCGATTCTCGTCGGCCCGGGCCCGGCGATGAAGGCCGTCGGCAGGTTGATGCGAGATCCTGTCCGCTCCGTGATGCGGCCCAACGATTCCGAGACGCCCGGAGACTGGCCGGCGGACATTCGCACGACCACGGAGTATGCCGACCTCGTTTCGAGTGTCGATGAGCTCGCCAGTATGGAGCTACAACTGCGCGATGCCAACGGCATGATCATTGTGGTCGAGCACGTCGGGGTCGACGACATGGAGTTCAAGAAATCGCTTCTCTCGAAGCGCGAGCGCAAGCGGTGGGACCGTCTCAGCACGCCCGAACCGTGGGAGCCGCCGCTCGATCCGCTCCCGCGTTATCAGATCCAGGTTTTCTTTCCGGGCCAAGAGTTGGCGGACGAACCGGACCCGCCGGTCCCGGGCTAGGTCTTTTTCGACACGAGTTGCCTCAGGACGTACGGGAGAATCCCGCCGTTCTTGTAGTACTGCATCTCTTCGGGGGTGTCGATGCGCGCGAGCACGTCGAACGTCTTCTCCGCACCGTCTCCCGATGCGCGGACTTTCAGGCGGGCGTGCGGCCTTGTGTTCTCGTCGAGGCCGATGATCTCGAACATCTCGAAGCCGGTCAGGGCAAGTGATTGGCGCGTCTCACCATTGACGAACTCCAACGGAAGGACGCCCATGCCAACGAGGTTCGAGCGGTGGATACGCTCGAACGATTCGGCGATAACCGCTCGAACCCCGAGGAGCACGGTGCCCTTGGCAGCCCAATCGCGGGACGACCCGGTGCCGTATTCTTTGCCGGCAACGATGACAAGCGGCGTTCCCCGCTTCTGATATTCCATCGCGGCGTCGTAGATGAAGATGTTCGCGCCGCCTTTCGCAGTTGTGGTCCAGCCGCCCTCTGTTCCCGGCGCGATCTCATTCCGCAGTCGGATGTTGGCGAACGTGCCTCGCATCATCACCTCGTGATTGCCGCGGCGCGCACCATACGAGTTGAAATCCTTGCGCTCCACGCCATGCGCGACGAGCCATTTCCCCGCGGGACTGGCCGCCGGGATGTTGCCGGCTGGTGAGATGTGATCGGTCGTGATTGAATCGCCGAGCATCGCCAATGCACGCGCGCCACGAATTGGTCGAATGCCCGGTGGCTGCATGGTCATACCGTCGAAGTACGGCGGGTTCTTGACGTACGTGGAGTCCGCCGCCCAGGCATATGTTTCGCCGCTCGGGACATCGAGTTGTTGCCATTCGGTGTCACCGCGGAAGACGTCCGCGTATTGCTGGGTGAAGAATTCGCGCTTCACGCTGCGGGCAACCTCCTCCTGCACGTCGGCGAGTGAAGGCCAGATGTCGCGCAGGAACACGGGGCCGTCGGTCCCGACGGCGATTGGTTCGCTCGTGAGATCGATGTCCATTCGCCCGGCGAGCGCGTACGCGACGACGAGCGGCGGCGATGCGAGATAATTGAATCGCGTCAGCGGATTGACGCGCCCCTCGAAGTTGCGGTTGCCCGACAACACGGCGGCGGTCGCGAGCTTGTGCTTCTCGATCGCGGTGGAGATTGGTTCTGGCAATGGCCCCGAATTGCCGATGCAGGTCGTACACCCGTAGCCGACGAGCTGGAAGCCGAGGGCGTCGAGCGACTTCTGGACACCGGCCTGATTCAGATAGTCAGTCACGACCTTTGACCCAGGGGCAAGGGACGTTTTGACCCACGGCTTGGTCTTCAACCCCTTCTTCACCGCGTTGCGCGCGAGCATCCCGGCGGCAAGCATCACCGACGGATTGGAGGTATTGGTGCAGCTCGTTATCGCCGCGATGACGACATAGCCGTGGTTGATGGCAAACGTCTCTCCCCGATGCTCGATCTGGACCCCGGCGTCCTCGCTCGCACGTGATACGTCGGTCGTCTGCTTCCCAGCCGCGGCGACGCCCCCGCCTTTGTTCAGCTCCGCTCCGATTGCGGCGCGGTACATGTCTTTCGACCGCGAGAGAGGGACGCGGTCCTGTGGACGCTTGGGTCCGGCGAGACTCGGCTCGATGGTCGACAGATCGAGTTCGATGGTGTCGGTGAAGACGGGGTCGGGCGTGGTGTCGGAGCGAAAGAGTCCCTGCGCCCGGGTGTAGGCCTCGACGAGCGCGACGTGATCCGCAGCGCGGCCGCTGAGGCGAAGGTACTTGAGCGTCTCCTCGTCCACCGGGAAGAAGCCCATCGTCGCGCCGTACTCCGGCGCCATGTTGGCGATTGTCGCGCGGTCAGCGAGCGGAAGATTGTTCAGGCCTGGACCGAAAAACTCGACGAACTTTCCGACGACTTTCTTCTTGCGCAACATCTCGGTGACGGTGAGCACGAGATCGGTTGCTGTCGATCCAGGAGGGAGCGTGCCGTGGAGCTTGAAGCCGACGACCTCCGGTATGAGCATCGAGACCGGCTGGCCGAGCATCGCCGCTTCGGCCTCGATACCGCCGACGCCCCACCCGAGGACGCCGAGGCCATTGATCATAGTTGTGTGCGAGTCGGTTCCGACAAGCGAATCAGGGTAGGCGACCTTCTCGCCGTTTTCTTCGCTCACGAACACCGTTCGACCGAGATACTCGAGGTTGACCTGGTGGCAGATTCCGGTCCCCGGGGGAACGACGCGGAAGTTCCTGAACGCCGTCTGGCCCCAGCGGAGGAAGACGTAGCGTTCGATGTTGCGCTCGAATTCCAGCTCCGTATTGATCAACAATGCCGCCTGCGAGCCGTATTCGTCGACCTGCACCGAGTGGTCGATGACGAGGTCTACCGGTTGCAGCGGGTTGATTCGCTGAGGGTCGCCACCGAGCTTGGCGATCGCATCGCGCATCGCGGCGAGGTCGACGACGGCGGGAACGCCGGTGAAGTCCTGAAGGAGAACACGGGCGGTGCGGAAGGCGATTTCCTTGTCGACTTTCCCCTTCACATCCCAGCGCGCCAGCGCTTCGATGTCGCCGCGTTTGACAAACGCGTCATCTTCGTTGCGAAGAAGATTCTCGAGAAGAATCTTGAGCGAGAATGGCAGGCGATCGGCGGTGCTGCCGACCAGGGAGCGAAGTGCGTCGAGGCGGTAAATCGTGTACCGCGCTCCGCCAACATCGAGCGTGGCACGGCTACCGAAAGTGTTGGTGTTTTTCATCGGGAGTGGTCTCTCGTGCGCGGCATCGGGGCCGACGACGGTGACGAATGGAGCCACTGGCGGGGCACGCGGGCCCGGCACCAGGCTGATCGAGAATCTAGCGAATCCACGCACAGGTCGGTCGAATCCGGCACCCCATCGACTGCACAAGACGCTCTGCTCTTGATGTCATGGCTACCATACGACCCATGTTGAACGATCCCGTAGCGCTCGCTGAGCAATTGATGGCCGTTGACTCAACGAGCGGCAGGGAAGGGCACGCGATCAGCCTCCTGGAAGGGATTCTGGCAGGGGCCGGCTGGCTGGTCACGAGAATCCCTGTCGCCGCGGGCCGCGACGATCTCTATGCGCGGTCGACCAACGGCCCGTGCCCGGTCACGCTGTCAACGCACATCGATACCGTTCCGCCGTTTTTGCCGCCGAGGCGACACGGCGGCGTCTTGTACGGGCGCGGCGCGTGCGACGCCAAGGGAATCGCCGCGTCGATGATCGTCGCGGCCGAGCGATTGCGGGTGCGGGGCGTCGCCGTCGGGTTGCTGTTCGTCGTCGGTGAAGAGGTGTCGCACGACGGCGCCCACGCGGCGAACCTGTGGATACGGGCGAACCCAACGGGGAGTCGGGTCATCATCAATGGTGAACCGACGGAATCCACGTTGGCAGTGGGGACGAAAGGGGCAATTCGCGTCGTCGTGCGCACGACTGGCCAGGCGGCGCACTCGGCGTATCCACACCTCGGACGGTCGGCGACGCTCGACTTGGCGAAAATGCTTGCTGAGCTGGATGCGCTCGCGCTGCCTACCGACGATCTCCTTGGCGAAACGACAATCAATATCGGTTCACTGTCGGGTGGCGTTGCCGACAACATTGTCGCCCCCGCGGCCGAGGCTCGGCTGATGATCCGTCTCGTTACTCCGG
>Ga0315281_10009038_pt1 | contig 13860 bp, 18 predicted proteins | sample YL17G07_0_MG_FD_204540 | JGI IMG/M metagenome (GOLD analysis project Ga0315281, IMG submission 204540) | Sediment microbial communities from Yellowstone Lake, YNP, Wyoming, USA - YL17G07_0 | ecosystem: Environmental > Aquatic > Freshwater > Lake > Sediment | place: USA: Wyoming | collected...
TAGTTTTCTTTTGAGTCTTCCTGGTATTCTGCAGATTCTTGTTTTGCCGTCCATGCATCTTACTCTCATTCTGCTGCCGCCGACTCTTTGGTCGCAGATTCCTAGAACTTGTCTGCCTCGAGGAATAGGTGTTCTTCTGATTTCTTCTTCCTGCTGTTGTTGCTGTACTGCTACTTCTTCTTTCTTGTTCATGTGGGGTTTTCTTTCAGAAGGCGGTTTATAAGTCTTTCGCACTTCCCACTGGACAACCGCGCGCAGCTTTTATAAGCGGACTCGTCGGCTATTCCTGAATGATTCGCGAGTCTTTTGTTTTTCTGCCTAAGGTTGGCGTTGCTACAGAGCGGAAGCTTTGGCGTTCTGTTAATTCTTGGGATGATTTTTTGTGCGCGCAGAAAATTAAGGGTTTGAGCGGCGCGAGAAAGGATTCTTGCGACTGGCTGTTGCGTGACGCGAAGCAGCACTTGCGCGATAACAATTCTTCTTTTTTCGCTAAAATGCCTCACCAATGGCGTTTGTTTGATGAGTTCAAGGATGAGGCTGTTTATCTGGACATTGAGACTAATGGTTTCTACAGCGGAATCACCGTGATCGGAATGTCTGATGGCGTTGACGCGAAAACTTTTGTTCGTGGCTTTAATCTTGACCGCAATTTGATAATGAAAGAACTCGAAAAATACAAGATGATTGTTACTTTTAACGGCGCTTCATTTGATTTGCCGGTCATCGAGCGTTATTTCAACATTAAGCCGAATATTCCTCATATTGACTTGCGTTTTGTCTGCCAGAAAGTCGGCTATGTTGGAGGCTTGAAGTCTATTGAAAAACAGCTGAACATCAAGCGCCGTGCTGAAGTCGAGAACGTTTCTGGCGAAGACGCTGTTTATTTGTGGGAGATGTGGAAGTCTACTGGCAACAGGGAATATTTGGAAAAGCTTGTGATGTATAACGAGGAAGATATTCTTAACTTGCGTCCTTTGGCGGATAAGATGATTCCGGCGTTGTGGAAGAAGACGCGTTTACTTGACTAAGCTTGCCGCTTTTCCCGCCGCGTCTACTGTTGCTTTTGCTATTCCGAACGGGTCGTTTCCAGTAAGAACGTAAATCAGGAACGCGATCGCGATTGCAAACAGCGCGATTGAAATTATCGTCTTGGCCGCTCCCGCTAAGAATTTGAGCGCGGCTATTGCGAGTAATATCAACGCGATGATTATTAGTAAGCTGAGTATGCTCATGCTGTTAAGTTTGGTTCTTTATTATTTAAGCATTTCTAGTAACCATGCGAATAGATAGATTCGCTGGGCTTTGAAATGCTCGGGCATTTCAAAACCTTTTTAAACGTCTATTAGCGCTCTAACAGTATGAAATTAATGCACGTTCACGCCAAGAGCAATATTGACGTTAAATTGCCAGAAAGCAAGCTAAAGCTCTTGCCAAAAGTGCGCTGGGGCGTTATAACAACTATCCAGCACGCTCACAAGATTAATGACGTGATTAATCAGCTGAAAACCGCAATGCTTGCTGGACAAGTATTGGGCTGCAACGCTTCCGCCGCTGAAAAGATTAAAGACAAGGTTGACGCGTGGTTGTTTGTCGGCTCTGGTGAATTTCATCCTGTTCAAGTCCAGCTGAAAACCAATCAGCCTGTTTGGCTTTGGAATCCTGCGGCAAAAGAGCTTGGTGAATTGTCAAAGGAGCGTGTTGACGCCTGGAGAAAATTAAAGCAGGGCCAGCTAAACAAGTTCTTGCACGCGAAGACTGTTGGCATTATCGTCACGACAAAAATCGGGCAGAAGAACTTGATGCGCGCTCTTGAATTGCAAAAGAAAGCTGACAAGGAATACTATATTTTCGCCTGCGATGAATTGGACATGGCGCAGTTTGAAAATTTTAACTTCATAGATTTCTGGGTGAACACCGCTTGTCCCAGGATTCCTGATTCAGCGAAGCATATGGTTAACATTGATGATTTGATTGACGCGGGAATCTTGAAATTGGAAAAAGAGCCGATGGCGTATGAAGTTCCTATCTGGAAGAGCAGTATGGGCCTGAAGCGATGAAAAAAGTCTTTCTTTTGCTTATTCTTTTATCTTGCACGATAATTCCGTCCGTGAAATTTGATAAAGTTTCTTTCAATGTCGAGCTTGCCCGCACTGTTGAAGAGCAGGAAAAAGGCTTGATGTTCCGCGATTCAATGCCGGATAATCATGGAATGATTTTTTTGTTCAATGCCGAAATGGAGCGTTCTTTCTGGATGAAGAATACTTTAATTCCGTTGGATATGGTTTTTCTTGACAAGAATATGACTGTCAAAGAAGTAAAAGCGAATGTTCAGCCTTGCAAAGCCGACCCTTGTGAAGTTTATAATTCAAAGCCGGCGATGTATGTTTTAGAAATTAATGCAGGTCTCGCTGATAAATATCAAATAAAAGAAGGCGCTAAAATGATTTTACGTCAGTGATATTTTTGTGTCCGCTTCAAACACGCTTCCTATGCCTTTTCCTATCTGGTAGAAATTGTTCGCGGTTACGCCTGCGAGTTTTTCAAACACGCTTTTGTGTTCTTTGTAATCTACCGGTTCTGCTGTGATATTCAAAGTCTTCTCGATATATTTTAGCGCGTCTTTCTTGTTGCCTAGCTCATCTACTAATCCGAGTTCTTTCGCTTCGCTTCCTAAGTAGACAAATCCTGTTGCGAGCTCGCGAACTTTGTCTTCCGGAAGATGCCTGTTCTCCGCCACGGTTTTGATGAATTCAGTGTGAAGGTCATCCAATATTTTCTGGAATAGTGTTTGTTCTTCTGAAGTCATGTTTCTGAATATGCTTCCCGCGTCTTTCAGCCGTCCGGCTGTTAATCTTCTGTAAGTTACGTTGTAATCTGAAATTAAGCCTCCAAATTCAAGGTGGCTTGCTGTTACTCCAATGCTTCCTGTTATGCTCATCCTGTTGGCGAAAATCTTGTTTGCCGCTGTCGCAATCCAGTAAGCTCCTGACGCTCCTGTCTCGCGAATAACTGCCACGGTTGTTTTGTTTGACGCTTTTATCGCGCTTGCTATTTCGTCTGTCGCGACCGGAGTTCCTCCTGGGCTGTTTATTTCAAACAATATTGCTTTAATCGCGTCATTCTTGTCGGCTTTGTCGATTAATTCCACAATTGACTGGCTGTTGACGTTTTGCGTGAAGCCGTCTTCTCCTGTTGATATTATTCCTTCAATTGGTATTACCGCGACGTTTCCAGCTTGAATTGATTCAGGGAGAAACGCTCCGAATACGCTGATGAATATCATCGCCAAGAATATGAACATTATGACGCTGATGCAAACGCTTACTATTTTCCAGCTTGTAGAAAGTATTTTTCCCGCCGTCCAGCTCTCTTTTTTTGCCATTCAGAACACTCCCGGTATTATTCTTTTTGTGTCTTCTTTGTAATTCATCCATCTGTCTCCGAACTGGTCAAGCAATGCTCTTTCTTCCTGGCTGATTCTGTACAGCACGCTTGGGATGAAGAGGAACGCGAATACCGCTAGCCCCCAGATGCTTCCTAGCGCGAAGCAGTATCCCATAATCATCAGTAATAGCGCTGTTTTGCTTGGGTGCCTTAGTTTCGCGTAAATTCCTGTCTGTGCCGCGTCGAAACCGCTCATCAATCGTTTTTCAAATGTTTTGTCTTCGTATAATTGTCTTCTCGCGATGAACTGCATTATTCCCCCAAAGAAGAATACGATGATGCCTGCCCACATTGTTGGGTCAGCTTGCGGCGCTTGCTTGATGTAGTACGCAAATGATAACCCGACCACTAGTACTCCGGTTATCCATTCGAGGATTGTGCTTTCGTTGCTTTGGGTTTTTGCTGTTTTGAATATCAGCGCTCGTGTCAGCTTCTTTCCGAGCATCGCGATGCCGATAATTATGAGCAGGACGATAACTAGCACCAGAATTTTGAGCATGTTTACCATGTTTGTCTTTATTTTGGCATTCCTTATTAAAAGTTATGTTACATAAGTCCTTTCTTGATAAGCGCGGGGATTACGTTTAATGAAAGCATTTGCGCGACTTTTACGCTTTCCGCGCTATTAATCCACGCGCATTCTTCTATTTCTGATTGGGGCTTTATGTTTCCTTCAAGCTCGCAGAAATAACAGGACATTCGTATTGTTTTGGTGTTGTCGTGATTCATTCCTTCAAATGTGGCGAAATGCTCGGGATTCTTTGCGATGCAGCCTACTTCTTCCTTGACTTCCCTGCGCAGGCATTCCAGTTCTGTTTCTCCGGGTTCTATTCTACCTCCGAGCGCGAAGAACATCGATTCGCCTTTCTTTCTTACGATGAGCAATTTTCTGTCCCGGATACATAGCGCGGCTACTTTATTAATTTCAGCGATGTTTCTCAACTCCCTTTCTTTTGCAGTAGATATATATCGGGCATTTTGAGCAGAATGGCGATACCGGCGCGCATATTGTTTTGCCGTGTGAAACAAATGTGTCGTTTAATATTTGCCAGTGCTTTTGTGGAATTAATTTCATCAGCTCTTTTTCAGTCTCTTCTGGATTTTTCGTTTTTACCCAGCCAAGTCTGTTTGAAATCCGGTTTACGTGAACATCAACGGGTATCGCGTCCTGTTTGTACGCGTATACCAGCACGCAATTAGCAACTTTTCTTCCAACGCCCGGCAGTTCAATTAGTTGTTCCATTGTTCGGGGAACTTTTCCGTCAAATTTCTCAAGAAGCATTTTGGCAGCATTAATGATATTTTTGGACTTCGCGTTGTAAAATCCAATTCGCCGTATGATTTTAATCACTTCTTTTTTGTCAGCGTGGGCTAATTTCTCGGCGGTCGGGTATTTCTTGAACAAATCTTCAGCAATGACTTCCGTCACCTCATCTTTCGCCCTTGCGCTCAGTATTGTTGAAATTAATACTTTGAACGGCTCGTATTTCTCGCTCATTCTGCTGAGCATCGTGCTTCCTTGCTCTTTCGCAAGGATTTTCAGCACTTTGTCAATTTCAGCGTGCCTAATCATGCATTCTTCCCCAATGGAAAATAAATTGCTGGGCGTATCCCGCGTTTTTTCCCCATCTTTTGTCTGCGAATTCTCTTATTTCTTTTATTTTTGTTTTTTTGTCAAAATAGAGTTTTGTCATCATTCTTTCTATCCAGACGTCAACTGGGAACGCTTCCATTTTTCCCAATGAGAACAGGCAGATGCAGTCCGCTACTTTCTCTCCAATGCCGGGCAGTTCCATCAGCGCGGTTTTCGCGTCAGCGTAATCTTTCTTTTTTAATGTCTCAAAATACTTGTCATTCACCATTGAATTTACAGCGTATATATACTTCGCCCTGAATCCTGTCGCGCATTTCTTGATTTTCTCTAAATCATTTATTTCGCCGGGATTTGGAAATTTGCCGTTTCCAAATTCTTTCGCCAGGCAGTTCACGTTAAGTTTTATTTTCTTGATGTTTGAGAATATGCTGCATTGGAATGATACGAGCGTCTCCCAAGGGTCTCTTTGCATGACGCGCAGCCCGCGGTATTTTTTGATTGCCGGAAGCAGTGTTTTGTCTTTTGAAAGCTCTTTTATTATTTTGTCATACTCCTGGTCAAGCCCAAATAATTTTCTGATATGTTTTGCATCGGTTCCCTCAAACTCGAGCTCATTTCCCTTCTGCCTTATTTTGAAGCTCTTGTCTCTTTCCTGGCAGTGGTACCAATTATCTTTTTTCTCGTATCTGAAGAACTGCCCGCTATCCAAAGTGTGCTGTAGGCTGAAGTCGTCCACCCTGATTTTCATCATATGCATTGGTGGCTTTGGCATTATATGCCTTTTGATGCTATTAATAGTCACTAAAGAGTGGCAAAATAGGAAACATTTATATACGCGCATTCATAGCTTAGTGATATGGTATATACTACGGCGGACTATAACACGGACAGGCAGTACGTGCAGATGCACGATTCCTTGCCTAAAGGCGCTTCTCCTGAAGCCAAGCTTGATGTTCTGGTTAACTCTGGCGTGGACAAGCTTTTTATTAACGTTCCTAGCATTGTAAGAAGTCCTCGCGGGTGTATTCTTACTCGGGAGGCTCTTGGCATACTGAAGTACGATGCGGTTATGGTGAGTAAACTTCATGAAAAAAACCAGAATCTCCCAGTCAGCGAATTGAATCAATTAGTGAGCGGGCTTCGGAACGAAATCTCCCTGCGCGTAACTGAGGTGTTTGAACAGAAGTATAACGGCGCGCGAAAAAGGATGCTCGCGGGAGTTGAGAAATATCTTAAGCTTGCGCGCACAGCTGTCGGAGCCGAACTCGAGGACCTTATGTGCGACCGTTTGCCTATTATGCTGGAAAATCTGCCTGACGATCATCCTCTGGTTAAGAAGTATGATCGTTTGTATTCGCGCTTTGTTAAGCAGCGGGCAAGTTAAGAAAGTTTTATAACATATATCTTACTCTTTGTGTTTATGTCTTTTGCTGATAAGTTGAAATTCTGGAAGCACGAGGAAGCTCCTGAAGAGTCAAAATATGAGGCGCAGCCTCTTCCAGATCAGCAGATGCCTTCTGGAATGGACTCGATGGGTATGCCGCGGCAGATGCCCGGCCTCACAGAACCTCCCTTTGAAGCCCAGACGAGCAGTCCGTTTGCGCAGCCTCCGCAGTCATTTCCGCAGACTCCGCAAGCGTTTCAGCAGTCAGCGATGACTTCAGACCAGCAATTGCAATTAATTTCGTCAAAGCTTGACACGATTAAAGCTCAATTGGAAACTGTTTTGCAGCGCCTTGAGCGTTTGGAGAGAAAGGACGAAAGTCCGTATCAGCAAAGATGGCGAACAAATACATAACTTTTTGGAGTGTCGCAATTTTTGTTTTTGTTCTCGACATAGTTACCAAGCTTCTCGTCGCGAAAAATATTCCTTTGAATCGCTCGATTGATTTTCCTTTTTTTTCAATTTCGCATATTCTTAACACGGGCACCGCTTTTGGCGTGTTGAAAAACGCGTCGTGGTTTTTCGTTGTTTTCGCTGTCGCGGTCAGCGTTTTCCTGATTTTGAAATACAAAACATTCGCGAAAAACATTCAGCCAATTCTCGGCCTTATTCTCGGGGGCGCGGTTGGAAATCTTGTTGACCGTTTATTATACGGCGCGGTTATTGACTTTATTGACTTTCATTTTTGGCCTGCTTTTAACGTCGCTGATACGGCTATTTCAGTCGCGGTCGTACTTATTTTGCTTAGAGAATACTGGCCCCAGAAAAGAAACATTTAAATATATCTAGTATACATTATCCTATATTAGTGTAAAAGAAGTATAACTTTCATCAAAGAGGTGAGTATAGATGGCTAACGAACACAAAGGAATTGCATTAGTGATTCTCGGCATCGTTGCGGTTATTGCTATTGTAGGTCTTGTCTTGCTCTTTACAGGAGTCAAGCAGGCGACAGGCAATGGCATTTACGGCGGTGCTATCAAGCAAATTGAATATCCTAACTGGGTCGGAAGAGGAGTTCCTCAAAACGTTCCAGGCGTTGATTTTATTCCAGGACAAACTTCAAGCAGTGATATGCACACAAGCTGGAACTATTACGGCAACCCTGAAAGAAACCCGATTGGAGACGTTCCATCGCCATTAATCGGATGCGGTGCGGGCGCTTTCCTTACGCCAGTAACGCCTGAACAAGCAGGATATTACGCGACCATCGGCTACAAAGTAATAGCCACAGGTGGCAGTAAGGCGGGCGTTTGCGTTTACCCGCAAAGTCCAATGGTCGGCGGAATCGCGGGCCAGACTCAGTATGGCTCTTACGGAAAGAATTTCGGTTAAGTTTTTTTTAAAGTTTTTTTATTTAAATAATCGCAGAACGGATGTACGTTTTGCAAAACGAAAAGTATATAAAGAGTGTGTGTCTAACAGGACACAAGACGATTAAGTACAACTAAACGAGGTGATCAGTTGTGGCAGAAGAAAGCGGAAAAGGAATAGCATTGGTAATTCTCGGAATCGTTGCGATTATAGCAATTGTTGGTCTAGTGCTCTTGTTCACAGGAGCAAAGAAGGCGGCAGTTGGTGAGTTCGCAGTTCCAGGCGCCAAAGAATATGGTGGTGCAATCAGAGGAGTCTATGACCCGTACTCGAGATCATTCTCAGGGCGAGCATCAGACGTAGCGAATGTAGCTCCTGGGCAATTTAGTCAGGACTCATGGTATGACTTGAATGACGCTAGCGGTGTTTACAGCGGTCAAGGTCAGACAGATGTAGGACAAGGACTGCCAAGAACTGGTTCATTTAACCAGTATGGCGAATCAGTACCTGCATCGACTGTTGCCAACACAATCACGTATGGCAGAAACTTCGCATCAACGCCAGGCGCACAGACATACTGTCAGGGTATCGTTTGGTACAACCACGACCCAAGTGACGACTATATGACTGAGAACATGGACGCAAACCACGTCGCGAACAATGGCTGGACTGTAATGTCCGACGGTCGAATTTTAGACGGTCAAGGTAACACTGCGGGTAGAACATTGGAAAGCATCAGGAACATTGAATACAGAACCACTGGCTTCCCATTGGATGACAGCTATGTTCCTTACCAGGCAACCGGCGCCTTCGCGTGCACCAGAATCCCAGATTTGGGCGGTCTAGCGTAAATTTTTTATTTTTTATTTTTTTAATTTTCTTTGACCATGGAAGCTTTTGAACTTTATTCTATCTATGTTGTGATTACTGTAGTTCTTTGTCTTTCTATTCTGATGTTATTGCCGTATGTTTAGATGCGGAGAAGATTAAGTTACTTGAGAGTAGTGTGAAACCTTTTTTAACAAACGTGTAAGAGTGAGCTATATGGATTCCAAAGCAGACCTTCTTTTTGAAGTATCGTGGGAAGTGTGCAATAAGGTTGGAGGCATTTTTACTGTCATTCAGAGCAAGATTTTGCCCATTAAGGAGCATTATGGCGATAATTACTTTTTGATTGGCCCGTATTTTCCGAAGAAGGCGTGGGGCATTTTTGAGGAGCATTTGGCGCCGGAGCATTGCCGTGGCGCGTTGGAAGCTCTCAAGAAAGAGGGCATAGACGTGCACTGTGGCACTTGGATTACAAAAGGCAATCCGAACACGTTGTTAGTCGATTTTACTAATTTCTCCGCTCAGAAGAACGACATTAAGCGCAGGCTGTGGGATTGGTACAAGATTGACAGTTTGAATACGGAATGGTTTGATTTTGATGAAGCTGTTGTTTGGGCGTACGCTGTTGGCAGGCTGTTGGAGGAATTCAGCAAGGTGTTTTCTGACAAGCGTATTGTCGCCCAGTTTCACGAGTGGCTTGCCGGAACTGCCTTGCTCTATTTAAAGCGTCAAAACGCCAAAATCGGGACTGTTTTCACTACTCACGCTACAACGTTGGGGCGCGCTTTGGCGATGCAGGAGCGCGATATTTACGAAAATCTGGAAAAAATAGACTCGGACAAGGAAGCTAAGGCTCTTGGAGCGTCTGTTTGGGCTAAGCACCAGCTGGAAAAGCAGTGCGCGCAGAACGCGGGTGTTTTCACAACAGTGAGCGAAATAACCGGCATTGAAGCTTCTCATTTTCTTGGAAGAAAGCCTGACGTTCTCTTGTTCAATGGCCTTGATATGTCCAAGTTTCCGTCTTTTGAGGAGGCTTCTTTGAAGCACAAGTTGTTCAAGAGCCGTATTAAGCAGTTTTTGATGTATTATTTTTTCCCGTATTATAGTTTTGATATTGATAACACGCTTATTTACTTTATTGCCGGCAGGTATGAATTTCACGATAAGGGCGTTGACGTTTTCATCAAGGCGTTAGGAAGGCTGAACGACCAGTTGAAGGCGGAAAAGTGCGAGAAAACGATTGTCGCGTTTATCTGGATTCCTGGCAATGTCAAGTCTATTCGCCCCGAATTGCTTGAAAGCAAGACTTTTTTCAATGACATCAAGCTGAGCGTTGATGACGCTCACGAGGACATTCATAACCGCTTGCTGCACTTGTTGATTTCCGGCAAGGAGATTTCAGATGAATCGTTGATGACTGCCGATTTCCTGCAGGATATGAAGCCGAAGTTTAAGCGTTTGAAGCGTTCCGGTCTTCCTCCTGTCAGCACTCATTTCCTTTATGATGAGGACAAGGATTCAATTATGAGCGCTTTGCGCGAGTCAGGCCTTGATAACGCTGAGGATGATATTGTGAAAGTTGTCTTCTATCCTATTTACTTGTCAGGAGCGGACGGCTTGCTGGACACGAGTTACTACGAGAGTATGCAGGGCAGTCATCTTGGCGTGTTCCCGAGTTATTATGAGCCGTGGGGTTACACTCCGTTGGAAGCCGCGGCTTTGGGCGTCAGCAGTCTCACAACTGACCTTTCAGGATTTGGCCAGTATATTTGCAAGGAATGCACTCAGGGCAAGTATCCGGGTGTTTTTGTTCTTCCGCGTTTCAAGAAGTCTAATGAAGAGATTATTTCTTCCTTGACTGACATGATGTCCAGTTTCGCTCATTTCACTACAAAAGAGCGTATTGAGAACAAGATTGTGGCGCAGAAGATCGCCGCGACCGCTGACTGGAAATTGTTCATAGAAAATTATATAGAGGCGCACAATTTGGCGTTAGAAAGATGAAGTGCTGCATCTATCTCTTCCGCCACGGCCAGACGCATTTTAACAGGCAGAAAAGATTTACTGGCTGGCTGGATGCTGATTGGACTGCGGAAGGCGTTCGCAATGCTCGCAGGACCGCGAGAAAGCTGAAAAACAAGCGCATTGACGTTTCTTTTGAGACGAGCTTGAAGCGCTCGATACACACTTTGAAGGAAGTTCTCAAGTATCATCCCGAATGTTATCTTAAGCTGAAAGACGACCGTATGATGGAGCGTTGTTATGGCGAACTGCAGGGGCATTCGCATTCTGCTTTTGTCAGAGAGCAGGGCAAAGCGTTGTTTGACAAGTATCATCGCGCGTACAACTTCCCGCCTCCGAAAGGCGAGAGCGTCAAGATGGTTGAAGGCAGAGTGAGCTCTTTCATTAAGGACTTGCTCGCTTTCATAAAAAAGTATAAAGTCAACGTGGCAATTTCCGCTCACGGCAATTCTATGCGTCCTTTCAGGCGTTATTTTGAAAAAGCGTCTATTGCGAAAATGATGAAGTGGGAGATGCCGTACGATACTTATTTTGAGTATTCAATTGACGTTCCTTCCGGTTCTTCTCTCAAGCCGACAAAAAATTCCTGGACGAGTGTTCGTTTGCCTGCTCACGTTAAACTCGCGTCGGACAGCTATAATGTCTTTAAGAAATATTATTGAACACTTTTGAGTACGCTGCTTTCGTTTCTTCCTCAATGCGCAATAGCTGGTTGTATTTCGCCAGCCTTTCCCCTCTGCAAGGCGCTCCCGCTTTTATTTGCCCGGCGGAGATTCCAACCGCCAAATCAGCGATGAAGCAGTCTGGTGTTTCCCCGCTTCTGTGCGAGACCATTATTCTCCAGCCCGCTTTTTTCGCCATTTGCGCCGCTTTCAGCGCTTCTGTTATCGTTCCTATTTGGTTCATTTTTAATAATAAGCAGTTGCAGCTGTTGCGCGCTATCGCTTTCTGTATTCTCTCGGGATTTGTGCACAACAAATCATCTCCAACTATTTGCGTGTTTGGCAGTTTTTTGCTTAATTTCGCGAAATTGCTGAAGTCTTCTTCGTAGAATGGGTCTTCTATGCTGACTAGAGGATATCCATTCGCAAGCTCTTCGTATTTGTTGACGAGCGCGTCCGGCTTTAAGTCCTGTCCTTCTAGGTAATACGTGCCGTTTTTCCAGAATGTTGTTGCCGCGCAGTCTATTGCGAGTTTTACTTTTTTCCAGTATCCTAATTTTATGATGGCGTCTGTGATGTAGTCAAACGGTTCTTCGATGCACGTCAATGGCGGCGCGAACCCTCCTTCATCGCCTACATTTATTGCTGTTCTGCCGAACTGGTTCTCCAGATTTTTTTTCAGCACGTGGTAAATCTCGCTTCCCATTCGCAATGCTTCCGTGAAGTTTTTTGCTTTTGTCGGCATTATCATGTATTCTTGGAAGTCTAATTTGCCGCCCGCGTGCTTTCCTCCGTTTATTATGTTGAATGAAGGAACTGGCATTGTGAATTTTTTAATTCCGGATAGTTTTCCCAAGTAGGCGTAAAGCTGCATTTTTTTCGCGGCGGCTCCCGCTCTCGCTGCCGCCATGCTGACTGCTAAAATGGAATTTGCTCCTAATTTGCTCTTATTAGGGGTTCCATCTAGTTTAATCATGAACTCGTCAATGTCTTTCTGTGCTACCGCTCTTCCTTTCAGTTTTTTCGCCAGAATGAGGTTTATGTTGTTTACGGCTCTTTGGACGCCCATTCCCAGGTATTCTTTTCCGTTGTCTCTGAGTTCGTGCGCTTCGTGCGCGCCAGTGCTTGCTCCTGAAGGGACGCTTGCTCTGAACACGCCGTCATTTGTCTTTAAATCGCACTCTACTGTTGGATTGCCTCTGCTGTCTAGAATGCTGCGTGCTTTTAGTGCGAGTATTTTTGCCATATTCCTCTTTTTATCCAAGAATGAGTTTGTGCATATTTAAACGTTAGCGTTCATAAGCTTTTAAAGCTGGCAATTATTACACACTGATATGCGAAAACTGTTGATTGTATTGCTTCTCGTGCTGCCCATCGTGTACGCTCAATCTTGTGTTTCAGGCCAGACAAAGTGTGATGGAAGCTCTTTTATGGCGTGCTCTAAGAGTGTCTGGCAGGTTAGTTCTGAGTGCAAGTATGGGTGTGATTCGCGTTCAGGCTGCTTGCCTAAAGATGCGCTTGCGGCTCCTTTGAAACAGCAGGTTTACAATCAGTCCAAATGGAAGGTGTGCCCTGAGGGCGATACGCGTTGTGTGGGAATATATTTTCAGGCGTGCAAGAATGACGCGTGGAAGACTCAGATGACTTGCGGCAATCAGCAAGTTTGTTATTTGAATGGCTGCGCGAACAAGCAGATAGAGCAGTCTAATCTTTCAGCGCTTGCCGTGCGTAATTGCATGGCTTGTCCTGAATTTGAAGCTTCTGACTTCCAGCTGCCGCCTTTTGATGAGACTGGCGATTGTTCGTTGATTGGAAAGGACGTCGCTTCTTATGTTAAGTCTCTTGAAGGGCTTTCTGTCCAGTGCAATCTTCGGTTGCCTGACGTGATGCAGCACGTTTTTATTGTGAAGGCTGGCTTAATTGACCAGCTCAGCCAGCTTCCTGTTGGCACGGAGCCCGCTCCTGATTTTTCGTGTTTTGTCAATGGTCCGCCTGCGGTGGAGCCTCCCTGTCCTTCTGAGCTTATAGTGGAGCCAAAAAAGTCGGTTATTGTAGATGAAAAAGGCAGGGAATATTCTGCCTGGCTGGAGCGTTTGCGTGATAATACTTTGGAATACTGTAAGGCGACTCAAGAATTGGAAAAGCCGTTGATTGATGAGTGCGGGAAAATCAAGTTGTTTTCTGAAACGTGCAGGGGCACTCGTCCTGGCACAATTGCCGAGTATAAATCAGGAATTGATTCCGCTTTTAAGAGATTGCAGGACAATTCCGCTGAGGCTGATTCGTTGTTTGATAAAATGAAAGCTGATTTTGCAAATTTTAGGAATTCCTATAAAGAGGAATCGCTCGATTGTAAATCGAAATCAGAATCGCTGCCTGCCGCAATTGTTCACGAGGACACTATTGTTGACAAGATTGTCAAGTTCTTCAAGAAGATTTTCGGGTTTTTGGGCTAGCCGATGTAATTAACATCGCCTTTCTTCGGTTTTTTCTGCAATGCTTGCGTTCTTCTGCCGAGTTCTTGTTCTATTTCCGCTATTTCTCTGTCAAGA
>Ga0315281_10009040_pt1 | contig 13857 bp, 16 predicted proteins | sample YL17G07_0_MG_FD_204540 | JGI IMG/M metagenome (GOLD analysis project Ga0315281, IMG submission 204540) | Sediment microbial communities from Yellowstone Lake, YNP, Wyoming, USA - YL17G07_0 | ecosystem: Environmental > Aquatic > Freshwater > Lake > Sediment | place: USA: Wyoming | collected...
ACGGCAAAGTAGTACGCCTTGCCGTTTTTCAGTTTTTTGATGATCGATGGCATAACTCTCCTTTTTTGTAGAGGGTCTAAGGTAATACATATCTTTATTTATGTGAATAGAAAAATATATAAAAAAGTAGGTAATACATTTTTGAATACTGAAAAACAGAACTCAAACGATTGGGGGTATGTAGGTTATGATGAAAAGGTTTTGGAAAAAATTTCGCTAACTTGTAAAGTCAGGCTAAGAGCGCCAATCAAACTGAAAGATAATCCCGCTAAAAGTACCAGACTGTCGGATATAGACTGTTGAAAATGCGGCCATTTTCATAATTTCCACATTCGCCACCCCAGTAACGGCGCTCAAGCCGCCTGATTTTCTGACGCTTTTTGAGCCCACAACTTCACTCGGTTTCGCGGCCTGACCCAAGGTCGCATCCATCGGCTATTTAAAAAAATAGCCCGTTATAGCAAATTCTTTGGTTGCTTAAGACTAAAGGTTTGAGAGAACGAGCTATGGAACCAGTATCTTCCACCGAAACAAAAAAACCAACCCGATACTTCATCATCGATCGAGTCAAACAGGCAAAAGCGGCCCGACAAGTCATCGAGGAGAGGCGAACTCAGCAAGAAGTTGCCACCGAATATGGTGTGTCGAGAGACGCAGTTCAGGGGTGGGTCAGCAGGAGTAAAGGCCTCCAGAGTCATGTGGATCACAAAATTGCGGTATTTTACGAGTCGCCCGAGGGACTCGCGCACTTGCGCGGTATCCTAGCGGGTGCATGTCTTGTGTTTCACTCAACTGGCGGTTGCGGACTGCCGCTTCTGCAGAAATTTCTAGAACTCAGTAAACTCAATGCATTCGTCGGCTCCTCCATCGGTGAGTTGCATAGGATGTCCACACAGATGGATCAAAAAGTAATCGAGTTCGGCAAGCAGGAGAAAGAGCGGTTGGGCAAAGACATGACTCTAAAAGAGATGACCGCTGCCGTCGACGAGAACTTTATGTTGCAAAACATGACTCTCATTCTAATGGATCCAGACTCGGGCTTTATCCTCGCTGAACAACAAGAGGACAAACGAGACGCTGTCACATGGATGAAGGTCGCCCAAACTGCCACCAACGGACTGAATGTGAAAATCGTGCAGGTCACAGGAGATGAAGCAAGCGGCATCACCAAATTTACGACCGAGCTTTTGGGGGCTCAGAAAGCATCTGATTTATTTCACGTTCAGCAGGACATCACGAGAGGGCTGACGAGTGTACTGGCAAGAAGGGTGCAGCAAGCTGAAGCGGCTGTTAAAGCCGCTTCGGAGGAGAAAAAAGTGCAGCTTGAAAAACTCAAGACGCTCGCGCAAAACACAGGCGCAACGATGGGTGCCCCCACTCCGCAGCTCGCAAAAATCGGCACGCGGCTCCTCAAGGAAGATAGCAATGAGCAAAAGTGTCAACAACAATTAGACGAGGTCAAGCGGGACTACAAGGCCGCGCAAGATGCCAGACGGGCGATCACTGCCTGCTACCATCCATACGACCTCGTCACAGGCAATAAACGGCCCCCTGAGCGGCTGAAGAAAGAGCTGGAAGCGGCACACGCGGCCCTGGAACAAATATCCGAACGTGTTGGTAGCACAGACGGTCAAAAGAAAAAACTCGGGAAGGCCAAAGCTTCGATTGAATCGATGGTGCAAACCATGACATTTTTCTTCTTCTATTTACAGCAGATCATGCGGGGACTTAATTTGGATGAGCAGTACGAGAGGGCGTTCGAGATCCTGGTCTCCATGGAGTACACGAAGATGGCGTTGAAACGATGCACCGATAAAAATCAAAAAGCCATCATTGACGAAACGCTCTCGCGTTTAGCGGTTCGTCAAAGGGATGGACCTTGGAGCAATCTTGCTCCACATGAGCAGATGGTCTGGGGCAAAAAAGCCAGGCAATGCGCGGCGCTGTTCCAAAGATCCAGCTCTTGCGTCGAGGGTAGAAACGGCATTTTGTCACTGAAGCATCACGCTCTGCACAAGCTCAACGTCAACAAATTGCAAGCCCTAACGGTATTGCACAATTTTTTTTCCTCGCGCAGGGACGGCACCACGGCAGCGGAGAGGTTCTTCGAGAAAAAATCACGAGACGTGTTTGAATGGTTGCTGGGCGTGATCGACCTGCCCGTCAGGCCGCGAAACCGAGTGAAGTTGTGGGCTCAAAAAGCGTCGGAAAATCAGGCGGCTTGAGCGCCGTTACTGGGGTAGCGAATGTGGAAATTATGAAAATGGCCGTTTTTTTGTTTCGGTGGAAGATACTGGTTCCATAGCTCGTTCTCTCAAACCTTTAGTCTTAAGCAACCAAAGAATTTGCTATAACGGGCTATTTTTTTAAATAGCCGATGGATGCGACCTTGGGTCAGGCCGCGAAACCGAATGAAGTTGTGGGCTCAAAAAGCGTCAGAAAATCAGGCGGCTTGAGCGCCGTTACTGGGGTGGCGAATGTGGAAATTATGAAAATGGCCCATCAAACCAAGCAGCTTCCGCAATTTCAGCTGGGTCGATTCGGATTTCCCCCTCTTGCCATTCACAAGTAAATCCAATCATCAGAGAATAAGAAAAAGGCCATGGCTGACTACCAAAATACTGCACGTTTTTTACTTGGATCCCTACCTCTTCCGACACTTCTCGGATGACGCATTGTTCGAGAGTCTCGCATGGATCGACAAATCCAGCCAATGTGCTGTAAAATGGCTCTGGAAATTGTGGGCTTCTAGCTAAAAGAATTTGATCCCCACGCCTCACTAAGGCGAGTATTGCAAGAGATAGCTTGGGGTAAGCGAGATGCCCGCACGATTTGCATTCGCGACATCGCTCACGTTCACGAGAGACTGTTAGCTTGCCACAAGTTCCACAAAACTTATTCGAGCGATCCCAATGAAGCAGCTGCATGGCACATCCTGCAATCGCACATTCTGCTTGATCGAGAGTAGTATAAAGCGGTCTAAGGGGGCTCCACAGCCAACCGGAAGGCGCTGGTATTCCCGCCTCGACTTCTCCAGCAAAAAGATTTATCCCTTTCAAGATCCCCAGATAAAGAGTCCTTTGCAAAGTAAACTCATGATAGGTGGGAAGGGTCTTCTTATCATGTCCAACCAGCAATTGATTCCCCGAAAAAATAAACCAGACGGCTTCTCCGCCAGCTGGAGGATACACGGCGCTTGTAAAACCTTTTGGAGTAGCAAATGGCGGTAAAATCATATCTTTCTCATGAGACCGACCGTTGTAGGAAAATAGGATACCCATTTCAAAAATGGATTACAAGAAGAAGTCCAAGTTGCAAAAAAGTTGCAATCGGGCGCAAAACATGGCAAAATATTGCCTTACTTCACGACAGGTTTGCTCGATTTATGGGATTGATCCTCACGTTGTTAGATGTCGCAAGGCGATGCCAGATATCGAGAGAGAAAGCATTCGTAATGCGAAGGTCATCGGTTCGATTCCGGTTTCAGGCAATTTGCTTCAAATTGACTGAAAGGAAGCCAACAGTTTGGCTCCCGAGTGGTGAGAACTCACGTGCCATAAACGTCTTGCTGTTTTTATCCTGAAACTTCTATAAGTTTTGTCATGACTCGATGGAAAAAGCTTTTATTTTTGTTCTGTGTACTGGGATTCGGTATTTGGATCGCTTCTTATTTTGATTTTAGAAAACTACCCGCCTGCGCTTTTTGTGAACAAGAAGTTCTCAACGCACAGGAGTTCGACAGAGAAAATGGCATCATCGCTCTCCTCACCTATAAGCCCGTTGCTACCGGTCACGTTTTGATCATCCCTGAACGACATGTTGAAAACTTTGAAGATCTGACTGATCTTGAAATTGCTTATATGGGAAAAATGATCAAGAAAGTAGATAAAGTCATTAAAACACGATATGGAAATACAGGCTATCTGCTACTCAGTAAAAACGGAAAGAGCGCTGGCGCCACCGTGCCACATCTTCATATTCATTACCTGCCTAGGTACCCGAAGGAAAGTCACCTATTTTTCGCTCTGCGCTTCTGGTTTCTCCCCCTGCTTCACCCGATCAGCAAAGTAGAAATTGCGAAAGAACTGGCTTTCCTCCATTCAGCCATGCACTCGTCATCCAAAAAACAGTACCGTTAAAGAATTGTCTCGTTTTTCTAGACGACCACGTCGACGAATTGATGGTTGGGATTTTGCTTCATGCAATATTGCTTTTCCCATTGCGTGGTGAAAAGGGCCATGGGGCGATCATGTAGATCTTTGACGAGGAGGCAGGAGGTGGTCTTCTCAAAGGCGGCCATGTTGCCGAGGATCCAGGCACTGCATTGATAGGGAAGGGGAGTGAGAATGGTCTCCACGCCATATTCATCCTTGAGCCGGTATTGCATCACCTCGAATTGGAGTTTGCCGACCGCTGCGAAAATCCGATCCCCTTCCCGCTCGTAGCCATGGAGGAGCTGAATCGCCCCTTCGCCGCTGAGCTGGAGGACCCCTTTATCAAACGATTTTCTCCTTCCAACGTCCTTTGGGTGGAGTCGGGCGAAGATCTCCGGCTGAAATTGGGGCAGGGGCTTGAAGTTGAAGCCGCCAGTGACCGAAATCGTATCGCCAATAGCAAATAGGCCCGGATTGATCACCCCAATCACATCGCCCGGATAGGCGTAATCGAGAGTGGTCCTCTCTCCGGCAACCATGCCGTGAGGACGGGAAAGGCGAATTTCCCGATTCAGCCGGTGGTGCTTCACAACGAGGTCTCTCTCAAACCTGCCCGAGCAGATGCGGATGAAGGCCATGTTGTCCCGATGGCGCCGGTCCATGTTGGCTTGGAGTTTGAAAATATAGCCGCTAAATGGGGTCTTGATCGGATCAATTTCGACTTCTGTCCCATCAGGGCGGTCGGCGAGGCGAGAGTGGGGACAGGGAGCTAGATCGATGAAGGCGTCAAAGAATGGCTCAATGCCAAAGTTCGTCAGGGCGGAGGCAAAAAAGACGGGGGTCACCTCGCCCTTGAGAAAACGGCCTTTGTCAAATGCATTTCCCGCCAAATCGAGTAGCGCCAGTTCTTCGATGACTTGTGCCCCCGCTTCCTGAAGCGGTCTCCGGCTCATCGCTGCTTTTTGGGCGCCGCCAATCGATGTTTTCGTGAAGAAAATGCACTCCCTCGCTTGCCGGTCGACGATGCCGCGGAACTCCTTTCCCAAACCAATCGGCCAGTTGTAGGCATAGGATTGGATTTGCAAAACGTTTTCCACCTCATTCATCAGATCGAGCGGCTCTCTGCAGGGCATGTCGAGCTTATTCATGAGGGTGAGGACCGGGATTTTTCTCAAATGGCACACTTCAAAAAGCTTGCGCGTCTGCTTTTCAACGCCCTTAGAGGCATCGATCACCATGATCGCGCAGTCGGCCGCTGTGAGAGTTCGATACGTATCTTCGGAAAAATCTTCGTGGCCCGGCGTGTCGAGGACGTTGATGATCACATTTTTATAGGAAAATTGCATCGCCGATGAGGTGATCGAAATCCCCCGCTCTTGCTCCATCGCCATCCAATCGGAGGTGGCCGCCTTGCGCCCTTTGCGCCCCTTCACCATCCCAGCCGTCTGGATCGCTCCGGAGTAGAGGAGCAGTTTTTCCGTCAGCGTCGTTTTCCCCGCGTCGGGATGGCTGATGATGGCAAACGTCCGCCTCTTGGCAATCTCTTGTTTCATGGGGATAATTGTAACCTCTTCCTACTTATGTGGAAAGGGCTACCAGTTATAGAGGACGCTGAATTGGCCTGTGACGAAATTAAGACTATTGCGGCCATAGACAGAAAACTGAACGCCGCCCAAGACTCCGAAGTTTGAATTCCAGTTGTACTCGATCGCAGGCGCTAGGCTCAGATTGTCGCTGTAGCCGGTTCCCACACCAGCAGGTGTTCCCGCTGCTGTGATGCCCGGATTGCCGTGGAATTTCGTCCGATTCGTCGCCTGGTAGACGACGTCGAGAGCAAAGACCCAGCGTTGAGTGAAGCTAAGCTCCATCCCAAGATCGGTCGTAAACGTGTTGCCCGGACGCACTTTCCCCCTTGTGCCAAAACCCCCGCCGAAGGAGTTGAAATTCCTCACATGGACCGTCGTGGGGATCTGGTAGCCGATAAACATCCGGAGGTTCATCGGATAGGGATAGGTCCACCAAATGACTTTCCCGATCGTATAACCGAATGTCGTTTGATAGGATCCTAGTCCTGTCGAGTTGAGATTAAAGCCATTGTGGCTCAGGTTTTTATATTTTCCCGTGGGAAATGTCTCTTGGATGGTGAATCTCATCCCAGGGACATAGAGAGTTTGCCTGGTAATCGGGAATCCAATTGTGATGCTGAGGTCGGAAAATCCTCCCCCGCTTTTCCCCGCTTGCCAATTCGCCTCTGCTGTTGGGCTGAACACAACGTCCATCGTGTTGGTGATGCCGATTTGCATCGGGGGGTTCACCTTGAGAGAATAGGCGTTGTGGAGAAGGGGAACCGAATGGCGATCCTTGTTGTACATGGCGTACGCGCCGGTGATGAAGAGGTATGGCTGGATGTTGGCTTGGCCGGGCGGCATCATCGACGCAGAAGGGGTGACCAAAGGCCCTGTATACCAGGGGTTAAACATCTCCTTCGATTTCTGATATTGGTCCTCTGCCTCGTTCAGCTCTCGCTGGATTTGTTCTGGAGTTACATTGTTTTGAGCGTAAGTGAGAAAAGGCAGAAAGAAAAGAAAGATGAAATAGCGCATATGAGCCTCTGTTAATTTTTTTATTTAATTATTCCCCCATTTTTGGCAAGAAGAAGAATATGGCTGAGATTCATGATACGGGACCGATCACTCCGCGCGAGAAGAAAATGTTCGAACAGGAATACAAGCACGGCGCTGCTCTTTTCCAGAAGGCGCTCGACCAATGTGCCAAATCGCACAATCCCTACCAACAAGAGCAGTTCGGCGAGGTGATGCACAAGGCGATGCAGGTTTTAAACCAAGCAGCGAAAGAGCTGAAACGTAAAGACCTGATGGAACAAAATAAACAGATCGCTCAAGACTACAAAGCGTATCAAGACCATCCCACCGGTTCTGCCAAAGATAAACTCAATCAGGATCTAGACAAGGCGAAAAAAGCCATCGGGTGATTACTCGGAGAAAAAAACCTTGATTTTGTCTAAGAAGGTTTTTCTGCGCGGGTGATTCTGGGGCACATCAAGCTCTTCGAAAGTGCGCAGCAGAGCCTTTTGTTTTTCATTCAGCTTCACCGGCGTTTCTACAGAGATCCGGATCAAAAGATCGCCATGCCCTTGCCCATGAACGTTGGGAAAACCCTTGCCACTGACCCGCAGCAGCTTGCCGTTTTGCACTCCTTCGGGGATTTGAATGCGGCACGATTCTCCGTAAGGGGTTGGCACCTCTTTCTTGCAGCCGAGAGCGGCTTCTGGAAAGGTGATCGGTAGATCGAGAGAAACATCGTCCCCTTCCCGCTTAAACGCTTCATGGGGCTCCACTTCGATGTTGACAAACAGATCCCCCGGGGGGCCTCCCGCCTCGCCTGCATCGCCATACCCGTTCATCTTGAGGCGCATGCCCGTATCGACGCCCGCGGGAATCTTGATTTTCACTCTCTGCTTTTCTTTGAGGCGGCCAGCACCTGAGCATGTATGGCAAGGATCGGTGATCACTTGGCCTGCGCCTCCGCAATGGGGGCAGGTGCTCGACATGCTGAAAAAGCCCCGGTTTTGGTAAATCTGCCCTTGTCCCTGGCAGGTGGAACACTTTTTGATCCCATTTTTCGATCGGGCGCCTAAGCCGTGGCAAGTTCCGCAAGAGATGTAGTTGCTGATCGCCAGTTCTTTTTCGGTCCCACGAGCCGCTTCCTCAAACGAGATCTTGATCGAGACTTTTTTGCTCGTTCCTCTGTGTCCGCCCCCTTCTTCAGGGCCCCCTCCGAAAAAGGAATCGAAAACAGATTCCCCGCGTCCTCCGCCGCCTCCGCCTCCGAATGCACCCATGAAGGTCCGGAGCGCTTCTTCCATCGACGAAAATCCTCCAGCGCCTCCTGGGAAGCCCCCCGCCCCGCCCATGCCAGCGCCGCGCAGCCCCTCTTCGCCATATTGGTCGTAAGTGCGCTTCCGATTGTCGTCGCTAAGGACTTCATAGGCCTCGGAAACGCGCTTAAACTCCTCCGCGGCTTTGGGGTCGCCCGGATTGCGGTCGGGGTGGCACTCAAGCGCCCTTTTCCGGTAGGCTTTTTTGATCTCTTCCGGAGTCGCCTCGCGCGCAATTCCAAGGGTAGAATAAAAATCTTTCATAAGAATGCATCATAGCAGAGGGAGGAATTGACGGAAAGTAAATTTAGCAGATCAAAGATTTGACTGCTAATAGCCTCGGCGCGCGGCGATCTTATTCCGCTTGATGGCGGCTTTTGATTTTAAGCGGCTTTTGACAGAAGGCTTGTCGTAGAAGCGGTGGGCTTTCGCCGATTTCATGATCCCTTCTTTGTCGAGTTTTTTCTTGAGGGCGCGAAGGGCTTTATCGATGGGTTCTCCCATCCGGACTTTCACACTGGGCATTTGCTTATCACCTGATCGGTTGTGTTCTTAAGAAACTCTATCATAACGGATCTGAGGGCTTTAGATCAAGGTACTGCAAAAATCAGCAGGGGGTCTCAGGGGGCAACGGGCCGCGTTGCGAATAGGTGAGCCACAAAACCCGTGTTGTTGGCTGCATGCAGAACCATCGGGGGTATCAGGCTCAGTTTTTCTTGCTTCATCTTTCCAAACAAATACCCCATGTAGCTCAAGATCAGGAAGATATGGATCTCCAATCCGTCTTTGATCGCTGATTTGAGGTGAATTGCGCCAAAGATGAGGGCCTGAGCGACGTTACTGATCTCTTGCCCAGCCTTTTGAGAAAGAATGCAAAATGTGTGGCGATTGAGCAATTGGGTGGCATCTTCCAATCTTTCAAGCAAAAAGCCACGGAATAAGATTTCTTCAGCCACCGGCGCGATGATCGTGGCGATGGGAATCATCCTCCATGGATTGGCTAGAAGAAGGGTGACGACTCCCTCTTGCGCTGGGAGAGAAAGGGGGATTCCCAATGCCCAGAAAACAATTTGGAGAATGAGCGGTTTGAGCAGAACGAGCGCGGCAAAAAAGGCCAATTCTTTTTTATCGATATTGGTATTGAACCAATCGTTTTGCTGAGGAGGCTCTGTCCGGATATATTTTTCAGAGAGATAGGTCAACGCGGTAATCACCAATGTCGCTACGAGTGTTATGGGGAAGGAAAGACGCATTTGAAGGCCAAAAAAGACCAGAGACGCAATCGCCACAGACAATATCTTTTTATCAAGTGCGGAAAGTTCGAATCGAATGCCCAAGAATGGGATTTCAATCGGTGTGGGTCGAATTGCTACTGCCATGCGGAGATTGTATTGGGGCTAGTCATTTGAGATCAAGATAATCGAGCTTAAGAGGGGCGGGGTTGCCTCTAGCGGCCATCCGGGCCAGCAAAGAAGGATCGGGGGATGTTTCCAACCAGGTGCCTGGGAGGGAGAGCCGTTTTTGGATGAGGGCGGGGTGAGGGGAGGCAATGAGGGGCATAGAGCGGAGGGCAGTTTCGGCCTCCGGGATCGACAGGAGGGCCGCCTCGTTGTCGGGCGTCCATGCGTAGACCCCGCCCATTTTGGCGTCGAAGAGGACGGCGAATCGCTCTTCCGTGGCCGGGGCGAAGGCGTGGAGGCTGCAAAATCCAACGAGGGGGATCTTCCACCCGAAGGCGAGAGCTTTGGCGAGGGCGGCGCCGACGCGGATGCCGGTGAACGATCCCGGCCCTTGTCCGACGGCAATTCTCTGGGGGAGAAATGAGTTTTTCTCTAGGAGAAGGGAGACTTCCAGTGCGAGCCGTTTTGAGAGGGTGGGTCCGCCCGTCAAAAAGAGGGCGTCGACCACTTTTCCCCCTTTACTCAAGATGAGACAAGACTTTTCTGTAGAAGTTTCCAAAATGAGAGTCTTCACAGTCCAAGTCTACCATTTGCGAGATTTGTCCGTCGCTGATAAAGTATACCCAATCTACCTCAAGAATTGGGAATTTTGCAAGGAGGCGCCCTGGATTTGAACCAGGCCTTGCTGGCGCCGAAGGCTTGGGGTCCCCGGACAACGCCTCGTTGTTTGGGGTGAGCCGTTGCAGCTCAACTTGAATAAGTTGAGCGATGCAGGCCGGGGTCCCCACCGACGCCTCGTCGGAAGGGGTGGAGGCGGGTTCAAAGGCAGTGGCTGCCCGACGCAGCCGGGGGTCCCCGAACAACGCTTCGTTGTTTGGGGTAAGGCGTCGCAAAAAACCGATTCCTGAGGTTGTTTGGGTATTTGTTGCATTTTGGGTATGAGACGGATAAATAAAGAGATTGAGACGAGGTCGACTTGGAAGACGAAAAAAACGAAGTGATGCCTCCAGAAGAGGCAGTGATTGAGGACGAGATCGGAGCGCCGCCGAAAGAGGAAAGAAAAGCCCTCATTCCTGGTTTAGCCTATCCCGATCAGCTCTATGTGCTGCCCCTCAACCGGCGTCCCTTCTTCCCTGGAATGGCCGCGCCGATCGTGATCGAGCCGGGCTCCTATTACGAGGTATTGAAGATGGTCGCGAAGTCGGACCATAAATGCCTCGGTTTATTTCTCACACACAATGAAGACGCCAACATTTACAAGATCGGCATCGACGATCTCCACAAAGTCGGCGTTGTGGCGAGAATTTTGCGGATCATTCCCATGGAACAGGGGGGCGCTCAGGTCGTCCTCAACATGGAAAAGCGGGTGGCGATCGAAAAGAGCGTGAAGAGCAAATATCTTCTCGCCCAAGTCAAATATCACGACGATCCTCCTCTCGAGCATATGTCCCGCGAGTTGAAGGCCTATTCGATCAGCATCATCACGACGATCAAAGAGCTTTTGAAGCTCAATCCGCTCTTTAAAGAAGAGCTCCAGATCTTCCTCGGCCATTCCGATTTTACCGAGCCAGGGCGGCTCGCCGATTTTGCCGTTGCGCTCACGACGGCAACCCGCGAAGAGCTCCAAGATGTATTGGAGACTTTTGACATCGATAAGAGGATCGATAAGGCGCTCCTCCTTTTGAAAAAAGAGCTCGATATCAGCAAGCTCCAAAGTACGATCAACCAGCGGATCGAAGCCACGATCTCAAAGACGCAGCGAGAATTTTTCCTTCGCGAACAGCTCAAGGCGATCAAAAAAGAACTCGGGATGGAAAAAGACGACAAGACACTCGATGTCGAGAAGTTCGAAGAGCGGCTGAAAAAGAGGACGGTCACCGAAGACGTCATGAAAGTGATCCGCGAGGAGATGGACAAGCTGAGCGCCCTCGAGATCCAATCGGCCGAGTACGGCGTCTGCCGCAATTACGTCGACTGGCTGACGATTGTCCCGTGGGGCATTTACAGCAAAGAGACCCACAATCTGAAAAAGGCCGAAAAAATCCTCGAAGAGGATCATTATGGATTGAAGGACATCAAGGAGAGGATCCTCGAATTCATCGGCGTCGGAATCTTGACCGAAGGGGTGAAGGGGAGCATCATCTGCCTCGTCGGCCCACCTGGCGTCGGAAAGACGAGCATCGGCAAAAGCGTGGCCCGGGCCCTGAACCGGAAATTCTACCGGTTCTCTGTCGGCGGCATGCGCGATGAGGCGGAGATCAAAGGGCATCGAAGAACCTATATCGGCGCTATGCCTGGCAAATTGGTCCAGGCGCTCAAATATACCCAGACGATGAACCCCGTCATCATGCTTGACGAAGTCGATAAAATGGGAGCCAGCTACCACGGCGATCCTGCGTCAGCTCTTTTAGAAGTTCTCGATCCCGAGCAGAATAAAGAATTCCTCGACCACTACCTCGACGTCCGGTGCGACCTCTCCAACGTCCTCTTCATTGTCACCGCCAACGTCCTCGATACGATCCCCGAGCCGCTCAAAGATCGGATGGAGATGCTCCGCCTCTCCGGCTATATCCAAGCCGAGAAGATCGAAATCGCGAAGAAATACCTCGTGCCGCGCAATCGCAAAAATATGGGGCTTACCCTCACGAATGTGAAATTTACAGACGGAGCTCTTAGCTCTATCATCAATGGATATGCCAGAGAAGCGGGAGTTCGCTCTCTCGAGAACAACATCAAAAAGATCATGAGAAAAGTCGCCGTCAAAATTGCCCGCAGTCCGAAAAAGGCCAAGAGAACGGTTGTCAGCGAAAAGAATCTGGTCAAGTATCTCGGCAAGCCGATCTTCACCACCGACCGCTACTACGAAGTCAATCCTGTTGGCGTCGCCACCGGTCTCGCATGGACTTCTCTCGGCGGCGCGACTCTGTATGTCGAGTCAGTCAGGTATCCCGCAGAGAAAACCGAAATGAAACTCACCGGCCAAGCCGGCGATGTGATGAAGGAATCGGCCCAGATCGCATGGACTTTTGCCCAGAGCAACATCAAGCGCTTTGCCCCCGATGTCATCTTCTTTGAAAAATCGCAGGTACATATTCACATTCCCGAAGGAGCGACTCCGAAAGACGGCCCCTCCGCTGGGATCACGATGGTCACCTCTCTCCTCTCCCTGCTTTTCAATAAACCGATCAGGCAAAATCTTGGGATGACCGGAGAGCTCACATTGACGGGGCGCATCCTCCCCATCGGAGGACTCAAGGAAAAATTGATCGCCGCTCGCCGCTCGAGCGTGAATGTATTGATTTTTCCGAAAGAAAATTTGCGCGACTACGATGAACTGCCCGAGTATCTGAAAAAAGATCTCGAGGTCCATTTCGTCGATTCGTACGATGAAGTATATAAAATCGCATTCCCCAAAGAGAAGATCTATGAACCGTCCATCCTGGCTCCAACAAAAACTCATCGAGCCCGAGCACATTGAAAAAAAGATCGCCGAAATCCGGTCCAAGAAGCGGAGAGGGTGTCTACAATGTATCAATTCGTCAGATTCGAAAGTCATTTTCGATGAGATTTCGCTTGTCGGAGAGTCGACATATTCCGAAGGTGACATAGGCGACGAGGCGTCAAGCGAAAGGTCGCGAAAAGGACCCGAAGATGACGGATTCAGACTTTGTAGACACCCTCTAACTCTTGCGACCCTCAACGGATCGTTTGATCTGTTGCATGCCGGCCATCTTTTCATCCTCCATCAAGCCCGGCGACAGGCAGACAAGCTCCTCGTCGCCCTCAATTCCGATGCGTCTATTCGGCAATACAAAAGCTCAGATCGCCCCATCATCCCCCTCCAATACCGCCTCGAGTTGATCGCTGCCCTGGAATGCGTCGATTACGTCACCTGGTTCAACGAGCCCGACCCGCGCGCACTCCTTGCCAGAATTAAGCCTGACGTCCACGTCAACGGCGCGGAATATGGCGAAAACTGCCTCGAGGCTGCAACCGTTCGAGAAAACGGAGGCCGCCTCCATCTCGTCCACCGGATCCCCTCCCTTTCCACCTCCGCAATCATCGAGAGGATCAAACTCGTATGCGTTTGATCGGAACCCTCCAGAATGAGAACGATGCCCGCCGGTTGGCCTCGCACCTGACAAGAAAAGGGATCTCCAACAACTGCGACGTCGCGTTTGACGCCCAGTCCGGTCATATGTCGTATCAACTTTGGGTTTTGGACGAAGACCGGCTCAATGAGGCCCAAGGCGATTTTGACCAATTTCTCGAACGCCCGTCCAATGCCGCATTTGATACCCCCATCACCGAGCAGATACCCACCCAGGAAGATGTCCCAGCGAGCGAAGAGGCCGCGATTCGTCCCCGCGTCCGGACGCCGTTCACCACCTTCATCATTTCTCTT
>Ga0315281_10009041_pt1 | contig 13856 bp, 11 predicted proteins | sample YL17G07_0_MG_FD_204540 | JGI IMG/M metagenome (GOLD analysis project Ga0315281, IMG submission 204540) | Sediment microbial communities from Yellowstone Lake, YNP, Wyoming, USA - YL17G07_0 | ecosystem: Environmental > Aquatic > Freshwater > Lake > Sediment | place: USA: Wyoming | collected...
GTTCACCGGCATTCCGTATTTCGCGCCGGATTTTTTCCGCTCGGTGCGCATCCGCAATCCGATCAAGGTCAAACAGCTGTACAAGGGCCTGCAGCAGCTCGGCGAAGAGGGCGCGGTGCAGGTATATAAACCCGCCCTCGGCGGCGATCTGATCCTGGGCGCGGTGGGCGTGCTGCAGTTCGAGGTGGTTGCGAGCCGGCTGCAAAACGAATACGGCGTCGACGCGGTATTCGAGGGCACTCCGGTCACCTGCGCGCGCTGGGTGACCGGCGAGGACAAGCGCGTGCTGGCCGAGTTCGAAAAGACGCTGGCGCATAACCTCGCCCGCGATGCTGCCGGCAATCTCGCCTACCTCGCGCCCAACAACGTCAATCTGCAGCTGACGCAGGAGCGCTGGCCCCAGCTCGCCTTTCATGAAACACGCGAGCACGCGATAAGGCAGGATTGAACACGGGCGCGGCGGGGGGGCAAGCCCGCAAGCCAAAAGAGTAAGTACCCGCTCGAGACCGGGTAAAAAGCAAGACCCGCCTGAGCGAGGATAAAAACGAAACCCCGCTTGACGCGGGGCAAAAAAGGTAGCCCCGCTTGACGCGGGGCTTGTGGCACCCGATTGCCGGAGTGCCGATGCCGTAGTTACGGCGCGTACGGGGCTTTGCCCCGTTGATAGATGGACTTAAAAGTCATGTATCAGTCGATGGGCCTCCTTGTTAACCTCAATTAATTTATAGACTCGGCACGCGCGGAAGTCAAGCTTGCGACGACGCGGACCGCGGTCCAGCCTCGGCGCGGTACCGGCGGGCGGACGTTGCCTCGGTCGCGGCCTTGGAGTAGATTGGCCAATTACAAGAACAACAATGCATGCTAGGCGCGCCGGAGTTTGTCCCGCCCGGAGCGTGGTCACGAAGGAGGCAGAACATGAAATCCGCATGGATCGCAGCAATCGCGCTCGCGCTGGCGGGGAGTGCGCTGGCGCAGGGCAGCTATCCGGCCCGTCCCCTTACCATGGTGGTCGGATTCGCGCCGGGAGGCGGCACCGATACCGTGGCGCGCATCATCGCGAAAAATCTCAGCGAGAGCCTGGGCCAGCAGGTGCTGGTCGAGAACAAGGCGGGTGCAGGCGGCTACATCGCGGCCGAATATGTGGCTCGCGCGGCCCCGGACGGCTATACGATACTGCTCGCCAACGTGGGCTCGCTCGCGGTAACGCCGCACATGATTGCCAACCCCGCTTACGACCCGTTGCGCGATTTCGCGCCGATCACCATGGCGGTGGTGTTCGCAAACGTGATCGTGGTGCCGTCCCCGGTGCCGGCGCGCACCCTGGCCGAGTTCGTGAAGCTGGCGCAGGCGAAGCCGGGGACGGTCACCTATGGCACCTCCGGCATCGGCGGCGCCGGCCACCTCGCCGGCGAGTTGTTCAATGCCAGGGCGAAAATCGACATCGTCCATGTGCCCTACAAGGGCGGCGGTCCGTCGATGCAGGCCCTGCTGGGCGGCCAGGTCACATCGAGTTTCGCAACACCGGTGTCGGTAGTCGAGCACATCAAGGCGGGCAAACTGCGCGCGCTCGCCACCACCGGGCCGAAGCGGGCGGCGCTGCTGCCCGATGTGCCGACGGTGGCCGAGTCGGGCTATCCCGGCTTCGAGGCGATGAACTGGTATGCCTACGTTGCGCCGGCAAAGACCCCGAAGGAGATCGTCGAGCGGCTGAACCGCGAACTGGTGAAGGCGCTCAACAATGCGGGCGCCGCGGCCCTGCTGCTGCAGCAGGGGCTCGAGCCCAGCCCCGGTTCGTCTGCGGACCTCGGGCGCTACATCGAGCGCGAATACCAGACCTGGGGAAGCGTGGTGAAGCGCGCCGGCATCAAGGCGCAGTGACGGATATCGCAGCCCATCTGACGGCTTGGGGGCATCCATGGACAAGACAGAGGAACGCAGGCGCGAGATCGACGCCGCCGTGGCCGATATTCGCGCGATCGAGCAGCGCGACGGCGTCACGCGCTCCAGCCTCGCGAAAATCCGGCAGCGGCTGATCCGGCTGGCCGCGCGCACGGATCTGTTCACCGAGCGGGATTTTCCGCCGCCCGCCCCCGGCGGGGCGCGCAGCTCCTGCCTTTATCGCCTGGCCGAGGACGCGGACCACCGCTTCGCGCTGTATGCGAATTCCTCTCTCGGAGGTTACGCCACGCCCGCGCACAACCACACCACCTGGGCGGTGATCGTCGGCGTGAGCGGCGAAGAGCTGAACCGCTTCTACGACCGCACCGCCGACAACGGCGTGCGCGAGAAAGGCCAGCACGTGGTGTGCCAGGGCTCGGGCGCGTCCTTCATGCCCGACGACCTGCATTCCATCCACATCGACGCGCCGCTGCTGAATTTCCACATGTACGGCCTCGCGCTGGAGCAGTTGCACCGGCGCGAGTTCTATAAGCCTGACGAGCACGCCTGGGGGATATTTCCGCCGCATTCCGACATTCGCGAAGCGCGACCCGGCCGCGCATGACGGACGTCATCTCGCCCTCGGCGCTGCGCGAACTCCTGCTCTCGACTGCCGAGTTCGCGCTGCTCGACGTGCGCGAACAGGGCGTGCATTCCCAAGGGCATCCTTTTTTCGCCTGCGCACTGCCGCTGTCGAGGCTGGAGCTCATGGCCGGCGACCTGGTGCCGCGGCGCAACGTGCCGCTGGTGCTGCTCGACGGCGGCGGCGAGGGCCTGGCCGAGCGCGCCGCGGCCGAACTCGCCCAGCTGGGCTACACCGACATCGCGATCCTCGAGGGCGGCTGCGCCGGCTGGAAGGCGGCCGGCGGCGAGCTGTTTTCCGGGGTCAACGTTCCATCCAAGGCCTTCGGCGAATTCGTCGAGCACCATTACGACACGCCGCGGGTGCCGCCGCAGGAAATCAGGCGGCTGATCGACAGCGGCAGAAAGCTCGTCATCCTCGATTCGCGGCCGTACGAGGAATACCACCGCATGAGCATCCCCGGCGGCATGGACGCCCCTGGCGCGGAGCTGGTGTACCGGGTGCACGAGCTCGCGCCCGACCCGGATACGCTGGTGGTGGTGAATTGCGCCGGCCGCACGCGCAGCATCATCGGCTGCCAGTCGCTCAGGAATGCCGGCATCGCGAACGAGGTCGTGGCGCTGAAAGACGGCACCATGGGCTGGGAACTGGCCGGCTACCAGTGCGCGCGCGGCTCTACCGGCGTCGCGCCCGCGCCCGGCGCCGCGGGCGCGGCGAAGGCGCGCGCCGCCGCGGACCGTGTGGCGCGGCGCTTCGAAGTGAAATTAGCGACGCGCGATCAGGTCGAGGCCTGGCAGCGCGATCCCGGTCGCACCCTGTACCTGCTCGACGTGCGCACGCAGCAGGAATTCGAGCAGGGCCGCGTCGCGGGTTCGCGCCACGCGCCGGGCGGACAACTGATCCAGGCGACGGACGAATTCGTCGGCGTGCGCGGTGCGCGCATCGTGTGCATCGATCCGGAGCGCGTGCGTTCGGTGATGACGGCGTCCTGGCTCAATCAGATGGGTTGGAGCGAAGTCTATGTGCTCGAGCCCGAGGGCAGGGACGGTTTTGCCGGCTGGACGCTAGAGACCGGACCGCGCAGCCAGATCCCGGCCGGCTTCAAACCCTGGCCCACGGTCACCGCACGCGAGTTGGTGCAGCGCCGGCAGCAGGGCGGGGTGACCGTGCTCGATCTTTCGACCAGCCTGCGCTTTCGCGAGCGCCATATCCCGGGCGCCTGGTGGGTCGTGCGCGCGCGACTGGACCAGGCGCGCGCGAAGCTCGCCGACGCGCCGGCACTGGTGCTTACTTCGGAGGACAGCACGCTCGCGCATCTGGCTGCGCCCCAGGCGGCCGCGCTCTGGCCCGATGCCGAGGTGCGCGTGCTCAAAGGCGGCAACGCGATCTGGTTCGCGGTGAAATTACCGGTTGAGACGGGGACCGGGAATTCGACCACCGCGCTGGACGACGTCTGGTATAAACCCTACGACCATGATCATGCCGGGGACTACGAGAAGCGCGCGCGCGCTTATCTCAGCTGGGAAGTCGCCCTGGTCGAGCAGATCAAGCGCGATCCGGCCATCCGCTTCCGCGCTTACGACTGACGCCGGCGCCGCCGCGGTTGGCCCGCGGTAGAATCGCCGCGGAAACTCCAAAGGTTCCGCAAAGCCATGCGCGCCATGCCTCTCGTCACGCCGCGGGTCACCAAGGTGCTCAAGCACCCGGCTGCGTTCGCGCTGCAGGTGCTGAGGGGGTTTCGCGCCAACCAGGGCCTGTTGCTCGCCGGCGCCGTGGCCTATTACACCCTGCTTTCCCTGGTGCCGCTGCTCATCCTGGTGGTGGTCGCGCTGTCCCACGTAATCGACGAGGCGGTGTTGCTCGGGACACTGGGGCGCGCGCTGGAGCGGGTGGTGCCGGGGCAATCGCAGGCGATGCTGCAGGAGACAGCGGTTTTTTTTGCCCACCGCGGTGTGATCGGCTGGGTGCTGCTTGCGACCATGCTGTTCTTCGGCTCACTCGCCTTCCGTGTGCTGGAGAACGCGATTTCGGTGATATTTCTGCATCGGGTGGCGGAGCGCAGGCGCCACTTTCTGCTCTCAGCGCTGCTGCCCTTCGGCTATATCGGATTCATCGTCGCGGTGCTGTTGGTGGAGACCTTCGTGTTCGCCAACCTGCTTGCGATCGGCGGAGAAAACATCGCCGTCCTTGGACATAGCTGGTCACTCGGCGAGTTCGCCCGCCTGCTGGCCTATCTGGCCGGCGTAGCGGTCGAAATCCTGCTCATTTCCTCGATCTACTATTTCATGCCGGTGGGGCGGATTTCGCCGAGCCATGCGCTGATCGGCGGTGCCTCGGTGGTTTTGGTGTGGGAAATCGTCCGTCGCGCGCTGGCGTGGTATTTCGACACGCTGTCACAGGTGAGCGTGGTCTACGGATCGCTGGCCACCGTCATCGTCGTGCTGCTCAGCCTGGAAATCGCAGCCACGCTGCTGTTGTTGGGAGCGCAGGCGATCGCGGAATACGAAATCGTCGGCGAAACGGCTGCGCAGCAGCCGCCGGAGGCGCTGCGTACGGCGGCGGCGGGCGACCCGGATGCGCTTAGCTAACCATACTAACCATATAGTGTTTGCGGCGGGTCTCCTCCCCTGGGTTCCTTCCGGGACGCAGGACTGAGACTACAGCGTAACCTTGGTGCCGAGTTCGATCACGCGTTCGGGGAGCAGCTTGAAATACTCCCCGGTTGCGGGACTGTTGCGCTGCATCCAGCGGAACAGCTCCCGGCGCCAAGTGAACAAGCCCGGTTTCGCGGCGCGTGCGAGCGTGGTCTTACCGAGGAAGAAGGTGGTCTCCAGCGCCTCGAATTTCAGCCCGTGGCGCTCGATAAGCTTCAGCCCTTTCGGCACGTCGGGTTGCTCCATGAAACCATAATGCAGATTTGCCTGATAGACGTGCCCGCGCTCTATCACGCGCAGTTCGACCCGCTCGCGGTCGGCGACGCGCGGCAAATCGGCGTTGACTATGGTCAGGAATAGGATGCGCTCGTGCAGGACCTTGTTGTGCTTGAGGTTATGCAGCAGCACGACCGGAACGGATTCAGCGTCCGGCGACAGGTACACCGCGGTGCCCGCAACGCGCGGAATGCTGGCGTCGCACAGCGCCGGGAATGCGTCCAGCGGTACGCGCCTGCTTCTCTCGTGCGAAGTGAGGATGGTCTCGGCGCGCTTCCAGGTCGTCAGCATTACGAACAGCGCCAGGCCGCACACGAGCGGGAACCAGCCGCCGTCGGCGATCTTGGTCGCGTTCGCGGCGAAGAACACGAGTTCCACCACGCCGATCAGCGCGAGCACGGCAAGGAACAGCGGATTCGGCCGTTTCGGCAGCGACACCGCAACCACCGCGATGAGCGCCGTCGTCAGCACCATGGTCCCCGACACGGCGATGCCATAGGCCGATGCGATTGCGCTCGAATTCTTGAACCCCAGCACGAGCAGGATGACCAGCACCAGCATGGTCCAGTTGACCTGCGGGACGTAGATCTGGCCGCGCTCGGTTTCGGAGGTGTGCCGGGTTTGTATCCGCGGCAGATAGCCCAGGCGGGTGGCCTGTTGCGTAACCGAGAACGCACCGGAGATCGTCGCCTGCGATGCGATCACGGTCGCCGCCGTGGCGAGGAACACCAGCGGCATCAGCAGCTCCTCCGGCGCGAGCAGATAAAACGGGTTTTTCATCGCTGCGGGATCGCGCAGCGCGAGCGCTCCCTGGCCGAAGTAGTTGATCATCAGTGAAGGAAACACCAGGCCGAACCATGCCAGCCGGACCGGAGCCGCGCCGAAGTGACCCATGTCGGCGTACAGTGCCTCGGCGCCGGTAATGGCGAGGAACACCGCGCCGAGCACGAGAAAGGTGAGTCCGGGTGACTGCCAGGCGAAGCCAAGCGCATGCCTCGGGTCGAGCGCCGCGAGCACGGCGGGCGTCTGCACGATCGAGACGGCGCCGAGCGCCGCAAGCGCGAGGAACCAAATTACCGTAATCGGACCGAATAGCTTGCCCAGTGCGCCCGTGCCCTGGGCCTGAATGGCAAACAGGCCGACCAGGATTGCCATCGTGATCGGCAGGATCCAGCGCTCGAACGCGGGCGTGGCCACCGACAGGCCTTCGACCGCGGAGAGCACCGAGATCGCGGGCGTGATGATCGCATCGCCATAGAACAGCGACGCGCCGAAGATGCCAATCATCGCCACTGTCCAGGCAAGGCGCGGACGCTTGCGCGTCAGGCGCGAAGCGAGCGCGAGCAGCGCGAGAATGCCCCCTTCGCCGCCGTTGTCGAAGCGCAGGACTATGGTCACGTATTTCAGGGAAACGATCAGCGTGATCGACCAGAACATCATCGACAGCACCGCAAGCACGTTCGCGTCGGTGAGCGGCAGGCCGTGCGGTCCGTTGAAGGCTTCTTTGAATGCGTACAGCGGGCTGGTGCCGATGTCGCCGTAGACGACGCCGAGCGCGGCGAGGGTCAGCATCGTCAGCGGGGATTTGGCATTCGATCCGGTGCCGGTGCGGGGGCTTGAAGCCATGGGTAACCTCGGAAAGGTTACGAGAGGAAAGTGACTATATGCCTTTTTTTGCTGCGTTGCAACATAGTCGGTCAAATGGGTATTCCAGCACGACCAAACGCGAAATTCGAGCGTGCGCCTTGAGGGCCGCGCTATCGGCTCTAGAAGCAGCGCTTGAAACGCCGGCTGCGGCCTATTTGTTCGGCGCTACTTCTGCCGGTGTCAGAATTCGTCTCACGCCGCCTTCAGCATGAAATCCACATGCAGCGTATCGAACGGGAAAATTATCTTCCCGGTATCTGTTTTCTGAAGCACGCCCGCATCAAGCAGTGCTTTCACGTCACCATGCACCGCCTTCACGTCGCGCCTGATACGGCGAGCGGCCTCGCGGATGGTCATGGCGCCGGCGCCGGTCATGGCGCGGAGCAGGTCCCAGCGCTTGCCGGAAAGCACCTTGAACAACCGCGTTGGAGTTTCGAAGCTGATTCTAGGCGTGCCGGCCTTGCCGGATTTCCAGGTCCCGGAAAAATCTTTGAGAGATTCCGACAGCGGTCGAACGTCGATGATTGCTGTCTTAGAGGTCATTTTCATTGCGCCACCTCGTAACGTCATTGAAGAAATCTTTCACCAGCGTGTCAACTGAAGCGAAGGCATAGCTTGTTTCGCTGCCTGAACGATGCCTGTGATCGCGCCTGCCTGTTTCGTTGTCGTACCGCAGGACGCATTCCCGGTCTCCGAACAGTGCGGCACGGGGCCGGTGTTGCTCCGGCTGCGGTGCACGCCTATCCGCCTTCCTCGCCGTTGCGGCCGAGTTTGAATTCCAGGTGCCGCTTCACCGCCGGCCATTCGTGCGCGAGGATCGAATACACGCAGGTATCGCGCAAGCTGCCGTCGGAATGCCGCTGGTGGCTGCGCAGAACGCCGTCCTGCTTCGCGCCGAGGCGCTCGATTGCGCGGCGGCTGGCATGATTGAAGAAGCTCGTGCGGAATTCGACCGCGATGCAGGCCAGCGTCTCGAACGCATGCGTCAGCAGCATTAGCTTGCATTCGGTGTTGAGCGGCGTGCGCTGCGCCGATCGCGCGTACCAGGTGGAGCCGATTTCAACGCGGCGGTTGTTCGCGTCGATGTTCATGTAGGTCGTCATGCCGACGACTTTGCCGCCGGCGCGGTCGCGCACGGCGAACGGCAACATAGTGCCCGCGTCCTTGAGGCCGAGCCTGCGTTCGATTTCGGCGTGCATGCCTTCCGGCGATGGAATCGAGGTATACCAAAGTTTCCATAACTCGCCGTCGCGCGTGGCTTCGAGCAGGTCTGCGTGATGAGCGCCCGAAAGAGGTTCGAGCGCCGCATGCTGCCCCGAGAGAGTGACGGTTTCGGTGAAAGAATTCATGACGGTATCTCCGGGGTGCTGGACGAATGGGCTATGCGCGCCGGCAACGGGGGCGACGGGCGGCGCAGCGACCGCGCCTATTGTCGCGCATTTGTGAGGCACGGCGCGTTGCATTGCGCCGGATGCCGCTCGATGCCGGGAGCAGGCGCATCCGGGCTGGTGCGCACGGCGGCCGAACAGATCCGCGCTAGCGGGCTGCCCTCGTGCGCCCCGCAGGCTCCGCCGCGCCGGTATCGTGGCGCGTCGCGGCCTGGACTGGACTGGCCCCCGCCGTGGATCCGCCGGCGTGCGGCGCCATATGGCGTGCGCCCGGCTCCGGGTGCGCCGCCTGGCGGTTGCCGTGCCATGGCGGTGCCGCTTGCGTAGAGGGTGCAGGTTGACGGGGCGGTGCAGGCTGCATGACGGGTGTGGATCGCATGACTGGGGCGGCCTGAATGATCTGCACGGCGGGCACGGGTTGTACGGTGTCGCGCATTTCGCGCCGGTGATCGAATCGCGGAGCGGGCTGCGCGGCGGGTACGGGTTGCCACATCGGTGCAGGCTGAATGGCCGGAGCGGGTTGTATGACCGGTGCTGCGGGCGCAGAGTGTACGCTGTCGCGCAGTTCGCGGCGATGATCGAATCGCGGGGCGGTTGGTGCGGAAGGCATTGCAGGCGCGGGCTGCGCAGGCGGCGCTATTTGCACCATGGCGCGCGTCTCATCGGCAGGCCGGATACCGGACCTGCGGCCATCGGGACGGACCTCGGGCGGAGGCGAGGGGCGTAGCTCCAAGCGCCTGTCGGCCCGGGGCAGATCGGCTGGACTGGCGCGATTGCCCTGGTCTCGCGGCGCGTTTTTCGCGTCGAAGCGCCGCTGCGTCTCGATGCCTCGATACACCAAGCCTCTGCGGTGCTCCGGCTCGTGGCGCCAAGTGCCGGGAACGCGATTTGCGATCACTCCTCGATTCGCCGCCACGCCGTGCCTGTAATAGTAATTACTGACCTGCACCACCCGGACCTGGCGCCGGGGCCAGTCGAACGTGCCGAAGAAAAATCCCGCAGAAATGCCGATCGCGGGCCCCCAGTAGAGGCCGCTTACGTAGCCGGGCCGCGCGTAATAACCTGGCCACGGCCGCCAGTAGACCGGCGGGTAGGCGGGCCACCACCATGACCCATATACCACCAGTGGATCGTAGTAGGGCACATAGACGAACCGGGGGTTGACCGGTTCCAGCAACAATCCCGACCCGGTATCGAGCACGCGCACTTGATCATCCGAGCGCAAGTTTCCGGCGGCGTCGGCCCTGCGCCGCAGGGCCTGCACCGTATCCATCACCTGCGCCTGCTGGTCGAGGAAAGCGTCGCCCAGCGCTTGTGTCCACTGCGGGTTCTGCTCCATGCGCTCGAGCACCTGCGGGAATGCGACCAGCGATTTCACGCTCGGGTCCCAGTTTTCGCCCGCACCCGCGCGCACCGCGTCGTCGCCGGAAAGACCGGGGCGATCCCTGGACCAGCGCGCGGCCTCGGCTACTTCGATTGGGTAGGTCGCCGCCATCAGAATTTGCGAAAGCAGCGGGTCCGGATAAAGTGCGATCGGCGCCAGCATCTGGTCGAGTTCCTGTTGCGAGAACGCATATCCGGTCCGGGCTTGCGCGCCGTTCTGTGCCAATGCCAGCAAGATGGCGGCGAGCACGGCCAGGACGCCGGAGGCCAGATTTTGCAAGGACGTTCTCACATGTACCTCCTATCCGGGGCCCGGGGCGCCAACGCCGGAATCCGCGATCCCGCCATGTCTGCCCCGATATAGGTGAGAACGTCTAGCCGGCGCCGCGGTTCACGGCGAGAGTGCAAGAAAATGTAACAGACGCATGAAAGGCGTTTTGCGAACCTATTGATCGACTGATTGCGATTCAGGAACAAGTATACTTGCGGCGAGGGAGACGCCCGCCGTGCGGCCGTGAACGAAAGGAGGCGCATATTGTGCATGCCACTACAATGATCGACAAAGTGCGCGGCTGGGTCGCGAAGGCGCAGCGGGTGGTGGTCCTTACCGGCGCCGGCATCTCGACCGAGTCCGGCATTCCGGATTTCCGCGGGCCGCAGGGCGTGTGGACGCGGGATCCGGCGGCGGAGAAGTTATCCGACATCCGCTACTACATGGCCGATGCCGGAATACGCAAGAAAGCCTGGCAGGCGCGACTGGTGCATCCGGCGTGGGAGGCGCGGCCGAACGCGGGCCATGAAGCCATCGCCGGGCTCGAGCGGCGCGGCAAACTGCATGCGCTCATCACGCAAAACATCGACGGCCTGCACCAGAAGGCGGGCAACTCGCCCGAGCGCGTGATCGAGGTGCACGGCACGGTGCTGAAAGTGGTGTGCATGAGCTGCGGCTGGAAGGGGCCGATGCAGGAGACGCTGGTGCGACTGCTGACCGGAGAGGACGATCCGCCGTGCACGCTCTGCGGCGGCATCCTGAAGAGCGACACCATCTCCTTCGGCCAGAACCTGGTGCCCGAGGTGATAGAGCGCGCGATGCGCTCGGCGGCCGAGGCCGACTGCTTCATCTCCGTCGGCACCAGCCTGCAGGTCTATCCGATCGCGGGCGCGGTGTCCGAGGCCAAGGCGGCCGGTGCGCGCGTGGTGATCGTGAACGCCGAGCCGACACCGTTCGACGACATCGCCGACGCCGTGCTGCGCGAGCCCATCGGCAGGACGCTGCCGCGGATTTTCTAGCGGGCGAAAACCTTCCGCGTCTTCGGGAGGTTCCAGCCTTGCGCCTGTGCGCACGGTCGCCAGTTGTGGCCCCCCGCCAATGGCAGGCGGTTCCTAGCCGCGCTGCGGCCCCGGTCTGCCGTCCTCGACGATGAAGCGCGCGAGCACGCTCGCCTTGGGGTCCTGCCGCTTCACCGTGTCGAGCGCGATCAGCTCGGCGCTGAACCTGCCGCCGCCGACGCTGGCGCGCACATAGCCGCGGTGTTCGCTGCGCGCGAGCTTGATGTGGGGATTCTCCGGCAATAGGGCGTCCACGCTTTTCTGCGTCGGGCCCTGCGAGGTGATCGAGGTACCGCAGAATTCGCTCGCCACCACCGGCGAGTTTTCGTCGTCGAAGTCGGGCTTGAGGTCGGCGACGAAATTCATGTGCACGTCACCGCCGATCACCACCGGATTGGCAAGCTTGCTCGCCACCATCGCTTCGAGCAGGCGCCTGCGCGCCGCCGGGTAGCCGTCCCAGCCGTCGGTCCAGAAGCGCTGTCCTGCGCCGGGTTTGCGGTCGAGCTGCGCCATCAGCGTCTGCTGCGCGAGGATGTTCCACTGCGCGCGCGAAGCGGCGAAGCCGCGCGCGAGCCAGGCCTCCTGCGCGGCGCCGAGCAGCGAGCGCGAGGCATCGCGGATGTCTTTGCACGCCTCCGGGTCGACCACGGTCGAGCCGCCCGGCCTCGTTGCGCATACCTGGTGCGCGCGGTACTGCCGGCCGTCGACGACGTGAAACTGCGCAAGTCTGCCCCAGGCGAGGCTGGTGTAGATGCGCATGTTCGGCCCGTCGGGCCGCATCGCGGAGGGCAGGGGCATGTGCTCGTAGTAGGCCTTGTACGCGGCGGCGCGCCGCGCGAGGAACTGCGCCGCCGGCATGCCGTCCTCGGGGCGGTCGTTGGCATAGTCGTTGTCCACCTCGTGGTCGTCCCAGGTGACGATCCACGGAAACGCCTGATGCGCGGCCTGCAGGTCGGCATCGCTCTTGTACAGCGCATAGCGCGCGCGGTAGTCGTCGAGCGTATAGGGTTCGGCGCGGCCGTGTTTGCGCACGTGCTCGCGCCCCCAGGACGATTCGTAGATGTAGTCGCCGAGAAACACCACCAGGTCGAGATCGTCGCGCTGCATGTGGCGGTAGGCGCCGTACCAGCCCTGCTCGTATTGCTGGCAGGAAGCGAAGGCGAAGCGCAGGCGCGCGGCGCCGGCATCGGCGGCGGGCGCGGTACGCAGGCGGCCGACCGGGCTTGCCGCGCCGCCGGCGATGAAACGGTACCAGTACCAACGGTCCGCTTCGAGGCCGGTCGGCTCGACGTGTACCGCGTGCGCCCACTCAGGCAGGGCGTCGGCATTGCCCGAGGCGGCGATGGACGCAAATTTCTCGTCACGCGCCACTTCCCAACGCACCGGGATCGCCAGCGGAGCCAGCCCGCCGTCGGCCTGCGCGATGTCGGGCGCGAGCCGTGTCCAGATCACCGCGCCGTCGGGCCGCGGATAGCCCGAGGCCACGCCCAAGCTGAACGGATCATCGGCAAAGCGCAGCGGTCCCTGTGCGCGCAGCGCGGGCGACGCACATGCCGCGCCCAGGGCGGCAAACGCCTGCAGGAAATCACGCCGTGAAAACTCTTGCATTGGATGGCCCAGGCCGTCGAACTCCGCGCACAGTCAAGCCCGTATTGTCCCGCATTCGCAGCGAATTGGCGCCCTGGGTAGATTTCGCGCAGGATGTCGCCTGCGATTGAAACAATGCCCGCAAGGCGTCAGGCGCCGAGGTACGGGAGGAGTAAACTGAGGGATGATGCAAGCGCCCGACCTGCCGGGGGATGCCAATGACGCCGAGCGACAGAACAAAGTGCCTGAGCGGGAAGCTCAGGCACGGTTGGATCAGTAGTGCGCGTGGCCGGAGCGTTCCCAGTGGCGCTGGCGCTGCTCGAGGTCGGCAAGGTTCGCGGACCCGGCGAAGAAACTGTCGCGTTCCTGATATTCGATGCGTTCGAGCCAGTCCACCACGGCGGTGTGCACGGCTTTCAAGCCGCTTGCCATGGAGGTGGCGGCGTTTCTCAACAGGCGCGCCATCTCGGTTCTGCGCAGCTCGTGGGCGGCCTGCTCTATCGCGTGAATATCCACCTCCGTCAGATTCGCCGCCTCGACCTGCGTATTGCTACGCACAAAATCTGGCGTTACTTCAGGCGTTTTTGAAAGCCGGCGTATGGTCGCACCGATGGCGGCGTCGGGGCGCAGAAAGCTGTCGCCTTCGTACATGGGGGCATAAAGTCTCATGGCAAATTCCTTCTTAATCCGATTGATTCAGCACAAATATTGTGCTTTATGTGCAGGATATTACGGCTCTTATGCGGGATTATCCAATCGCATGATCGGATAGCCGCGATCGCTTTGGCTTATCGCGTGTATAATGTTATGATGCAATGCAACAAATTAAGCCCGAACCGGGTTCTCGTTCCAGTGCAAGATCGGATCTGATATGGAGCTATACCAGCTGCGCAGTTTTGCCGCCGTAGCCGAGGCCGGTCACCTGACCCGCGCCGCGGAGAAGCTTCATATCAGCCAACCGGCCGTCAGCGCGCAGATCAAGGCGCTGGAGGACGAATTCGGACTCCCCTTGTTTGAGCGCACCCCGAGTGGCATGGTGCTGACCTCGGCCGGCAAGCGGCTGCTGGCGGA
>Ga0315281_10009042_pt1 | contig 13856 bp, 10 predicted proteins | sample YL17G07_0_MG_FD_204540 | JGI IMG/M metagenome (GOLD analysis project Ga0315281, IMG submission 204540) | Sediment microbial communities from Yellowstone Lake, YNP, Wyoming, USA - YL17G07_0 | ecosystem: Environmental > Aquatic > Freshwater > Lake > Sediment | place: USA: Wyoming | collected...
GCACATGCGCCGCCATTGGTCGGTGTAGAGATCTTCGAAGTGCAGCCACTTGCCGTATGGCCCATAAGTCATGATCACCGGATACTGGCCGGCGGCGACCGGCCGGTAGATGTCGCATCGCAGCACCAGGCCGTCGTCCATCGTGATCGGGATGTCCCAATCGATCCGCATCCCATCGCGGATTTCAGTTTTCTCGCGGTAATCCATGGGTCCCTCGACGTTCGGTTAGCGATCAATCCATAGCGTGTTAGCGCGTTACGGCGCCGCCAATTCGTCTCCCATCGGGGCCGAACAGGTAGAGCCGGCGCGGGTCAAAGGAGAGCGTGACGCGCGCACCAATTTTGATGTCGGCCATGTCGAGACCTTCGCTGACCGCGACAAACGCCCGGTCGGTGCCGCCGTCAAAATAGAGCAGGGTGTCCTTGCCAAGCGGTTCGACCAGCCGCACCGGAAGCTCGATCTCGCCTTTTCCACCGAGAGTGACACCCACATGCTCGGGCCGGATGCCGAGTGTGGCCGCGCCGGGTTTTTCCGCCTTAAAGCGTTCGGGCAAGGCGACTTCGAAGCGTGTCGAACGAAAACGGGCGGCGCCGCTCTCGTGCTCGATCGCGCCGGCGATCAGGTTCATCGACGGTGAGCCGAAAAAATCGGCGACGAAATAACTGACAGGGTTGGAATATATCTCCATCGGTGAGCCGACCTGTACGATCTCACCCGAGCGCATGACGACGATGCGGTCGGCGAGCGTCATGGCTTCTTCCTGGTCGTGGGTGACGTAAATGAAGGTGCGCTTGAGCTCCTGATGCAGTCGGTCACATTCGGCGCGCAGCTCACGCCGTAGTTTGGCATCGAGGCTCGACAGCGGCTCATCGAGCAGGAAGGTGGACGGATTAGTCACCAGAGTGCGCGCCAGCGCGACGCGCTGTGACTCGCCACCGGAACACTGGTTCGGCATCTTGTCGAGCAAATGTGCGATGCGCACCATATCGGCAACTTCGCGCACGCGTTGCTCACGCTCCGGCACCGGTGTCTTCTTCATCCGCAGGCCGAACTCGATGTTCTGCTTGACCGTCTTGTGCGGAAACAGCGCATGGGTCTGGAACACCATGCCGAGACCGCGATCGCGCGGCTCGAGGTCGTTGACTACCTGTCCGTCGATGCGGATCTCACCGGCGCTCGGATCCTCGAAGCCGGCGATCATGCGCAGGGTCGTGGTTTTGCCGCAGCCGGATGGCCCGACGAACACGATAAACTCTCCGTCCTGGATGGTGAAGTTTAGGTTCTTCACCGCCATCACGGAGCCGAACGCCTTGGTTAAGTTGACGAGTTCAATGCGGGCCACGTCTATCTCCGTACCATTCCGAAACTGAAGCCGCGCGCGAGATGCTTGCGAATGATGATGCCGGCGATCATCAGCGGGATGGTGATGCCGACCGCGAGCGCCGCTTGGCGGCCGTAGACGCGGCCTTCCGTGCTGCCCTGGTATTTCGACAACTCGATCGGCAGCGTGGTGACCTGGGTCTTGGTGATGATGAGCGCCAGTAGATACTCGCTCCAGGTCAGGATCAGGATGAACAAAAAGGTCGCGACCAGGCCGGAACGGACCAGCGGCAGCACGATCTCAAATACCGTGCGCCAGCGCGAGGCGCCGAGGATTTCCGCCGCCTGCTCAATTTCGCGCGGCACCTCATCAATGAAGCTCTTCATCATCCACACCGCGTAGGGCAGGCTGGTAATGAAATAGATCAGAATCAGCCCGGTCATCGAGTCGAGCAGGCCAAGTGCGGCGTAGTACAGCGACAGCGGCGCCACGATCACGATCGGCGGGATCATGCGCAGCATGAGAAGCTGGAACATGCGCACCTCCGACAAAATGCGGTAGCGCGAGACGCCGTAGGCGATGACCGAGCCGAACAGCACGGCCAGCAAGGTCGCGGTCGAGGCGATGACGGTCGAGTTGCGCAACGAGATCAGCGGCTTCTGCGACGAGATGGCATACTGGGTGGTGGTGTATTCCTCGGCGCCGAACCAGACATTGAGATAGTTGGACAGCGTCGGCGGGTCCGGGAAATAGACCGGCGGCCAGGCAAACCACTGGGTGTCCGGCTTGAACGAGGTCGAGACCATCCAAAAAATCGGAAAGAACGCCACTAGCGTCCATAGGCTCAGCACGACATAGCGCGCCAGCGCGCCCAATCGCCGCCGCCGCGACTTTTTCATTGTGCCAACTCCTGCGGCCCGGTCGCTGTCTTGGCATAGATCGCGTCGAGCGACCGCTTCTCCCGCCGCAGCAGGCGGATTGCGAACAGCACGATGACGACCATCAACAGCATCACGATGTAGGACATCGCGGCGCCCTTGGAGATCTGGAAATACTGCCAGGTGGTGATGAAGATGTAGATCGGCAGCGTCTCGGTCGCCGTCCCCGGGCCGCCCTGCAGCAAAGCCCAGGTCTTGGGGAACTCGGCCATCGCTTCCAGGAAGCGCAGCACCAGCGCCAGGAAGATCACTGGCCGCAGCAGCGGCAGTTGCACCTCCCAGAAGATATGCCACTTCGAGGCGCCGAGAATCTCCGCCGCCTCCATCGGCTCCTTTGGAATGGCCGACAGGCCCGCCAGCATGATGATGAAGGAGAACGGCGCCCAGTTCCAAATCTCCAGCAGCATCACGGTCGGCAGCGCGATGTGGGGATTGGTGAGCCACGCCGGTTTGAACTCGACGCCGATGATGCGGGTGATGAGATCGTTGAGCGGCCCGCTCTGGTACAGCATCATCTCCGCCGTGTAGGCGACGACCACCGGTACGGTCAGCATCGGCAGGATGAAGATGATGTAATAGAACGCCTGGCCGCGGAACGGCTTGTACATGAGATAGGCGAGGGCAAATCCGGTCAGAAAGCAGCCGATGGTCGAGCCGGTGGCGAAGGCGAGCGAGCGCACCACGGCCCAGCCGAAGCGTGGATCGGTCAGCACTTCCTTGAACAGGTCGAGGCCGACAAATTCGGCGTCCCACCAGCTGCCGAGATAGACCGTCCACTGGTGGAGCGCGAAGTAGAGCTGCAGGAACAGCACCGGCAGCAGCACGAAGACGAGCAGCGCGAGCAACGGGCCGAGGATCGACCAGCGGAAGCGCGTGATCGCGCGCCGCCGCGAGATTTCGCGCGTCGAGGGCAAGGTTTTGACTTGCGCAGCCGGTTTGACGGCAACGCTCATGGGTCAACTCCGGCAGGTAGACCGGACGGGCTCATGGCCCGTCCGGGTTGAACCGCGGCTGGTGCGTGCTTTCTTCGCGCCGCGCCGTCATGCCGGTACGTTGCGCTTGGGCATCACCGCCTTGTAGCTCGCCAGCTCTTCCTTGAGCTTGGCGCGGCCGATGCGGCGGACGATGGCGTTCCATTCTTCGTCGGTCTTCTTCAGCACGTCTTTGGCCGGAAGCTGCCCGACATAGGCCTCGGACAGGTTCTTGCCGAGCGTGTCCTGGAACTCCAGATAGCCGGTCAAATAGGTTGGCGGCGCCACCACCTGGAAGTTCGCCTCGATCGCCTTGATGCCCGCCGGGCTGTAGGCTTTCTGAACCACTTCCGAGGTCATGTGTTCCTTTGCCCAGGCGTCGTTGAACGTGTTCACGGGATCGCTCACGATCGGGATGCTGTTCTTGCCGGAGCCGAGCCAGAGCGCGAGATAGGCGGCTTGCGCCTTGCGCGGGCTGTACTTGTTGATCAGGATCGCGGCGAGCGGCGACGAGATCGAGCGATGGATGCGCTTGCCGGAAAAATCCGAGCCCGGCACCAGCCCGTACAGCCACTTCCCGGTAGTCTTCGACTTCGCGGGATTCTCGTTCAGCTTGGCGGTGCCGTCCCAGTACTGGCAGCTGACCACATGGCCCTGCGCGATGCGCGGGATCATCTGCGGCGTGCCCCAGCCGGCCGACTCGGGATGCGCGACTTTCTTTTCCTGCAGGTAGATGTCAACGGCGTATTGCCCGGCCGGCGTGTTGAGCGTCGAGTTCATGTCGTCGTCGAAGGGGAAGCCGCCGGCGCTATAGAAAGTCATGTACCACCAGGTCGGCCCGTTGGCGCGATTGCGCAAGCTGCCGGACCCGTAGAGATCCTTGGTCGGGTCCATCAGGGTCTGCTGGATGAGGAAATCTTCCTCCCACGTCTGCGGGAACTTCAGTTCTTTGCCGTGCTTGTCGGCGAAGCGCTTCTTGTTGTCGGGGTCCTCGATCAGATCTTTTCGCACATATTGAATGTGCACATTGCCGTCGGTCGGAATGCCGTAGGTCTGACCCTTGAAGGTCATGAAGTTGGCATAGTCGGCGACTGCTTCGATCTTGAAATCCGCCTTCTTCATGTACTCGTCGAGCGGCTCGAGGTAGCCGGCCGAGGCGAGCGACGGGATCATGTTGGAATCGATGTGGATGAAATCGAACTGCGGCGAGCGCGACAACGCCTCCGCCATGGCGCGCTGCGGCGCGTCGAAAATCGAGATGTCCTGGACCGCGCCGATGCCGATGCCGGTCGCCTTCTTGAAATCCGCGATCACCGGCTGCATCGGCACCAGGTAAGGCGACCAGATCATCCCGGTGACGTCGGCAGCGCCGGCCGCCTTTGCCGCGGCGACGGTGCGTTCCTCCATCGATGCCGCAAAGGCGAGAGGGGTTGTGCCAGGCACAAAGTTTGCAACGGTAAGCCCGACGCCGCCTCCAATGAACGATCGCCGCGAAAGATTTGACTTGATCATGGCTTCCTCCCTCGATGTGTTTTTATGGGCTGGTCAAGGCTGTGCGTTCCGGCGGGCCGTGCTCGCTTCGAACAAGCTACCGCCGATTACGGTGGACCGCGATACTGCTCGGTCGATGCAATTGGATGCGGGTGAGCGCTTTCCTGCCGCTGCCTCCGCGCAGGAGAGCAGAAAGAAGTTTGCGATTACATTCACAAGAGGCGTAACCATCGATCCTCCCGAGTCCTGGCTTTGGCCACACGCATGGGAGACTCTTCGCAACTGTTGCGTGTTCAAACCAAGCCCGACCCTGACGCCCGTCCTCTGAAACATCCGCGTTATCGGCTGCGGCTGATTTTATCGTAGGATGGTGGGCGCCGATCCGCAACACGGTCCGCAACCTGACTGGCCAATAACCGGTTGCCGGCAAGACCAGAAAACCGACCGCAATAGAGGAGTGCTTGCGGGTCGTATGCGCTCAATCTTGCGCGGGAACCGTCCGTTCGGCCAACAAATGTCTTTGTTTGATCGAGGAAAACCCGGATAACTCTGTTTAGGGAGTAGTCTTTCAACCCCACGTAATCGCTTGAATATTTAAAGTCGCGATCGGGGTGGCGGACCTTGGATCGCGCCCGATGCCGATCCTGCGTTCAAGACGTTGGCGGTTCATGCCTTCGGTCATCCGCCGTTCAGTCGCCAAATCGCGACATTCAGAACGCTCGCAAAAGCAACCCATGCCACATGGGGCGTGCGCTGAATGAAAAGCAACCGCAGCGCTAATCGCCGCGCGGTTTAAACTTTGTTCCAGCAAAAAAACATTGAAAATCTGAAAGCGGCGGTAGCGATCTTCGGTTTAGGCCGTGCCCGCCTCCGATTTTGCCGGCAGCGGCCCGAACGCCGGCGGTGGTATCCTGCGCTTGGAGGCCGCTTCATAGGCCGAGGCGATCTTCAGCAGGACATCTTCCTTGCCCGGCTCGGCGCGAAACACCAGCGAGAACGGCAGCCCGGGCTCGGGTATCGTCGTCGGCGTGTGGGATGCGGCCGAGACGTAGCGCCTGCCGTCTGCGCTGAGCGCGTAGACCGGGTCGTAAACGGTGGTGACATAGCCCGCCGGGATCAGCACCTCGGTCAGGCCGGCGTTCGGCCCGCTGAGCGATTCCGGACTCAAATTGCTTACAATGTCGTATTGATACGCCCCGCCGATCAGTCCCGGCGGCCACGGCGTGTGCAGGCGCACCAGCGCATCCAGTCTGTTCTCCAGGATCACCATCATGTCGACCCGGCGCAGCAATTCGCGCAGCATGATGCGCTCGTCGACGCCCTGGCGCCCGCCCAGCGGATTGCGCGGATCGGCGATCTCCTCCCAGTTCTTGAAGGCAGCGCGTTGATCGTCGCCCCAGAATTTTGACCGCGCGTTGAGTTCGGAGAAATCGGTGAGCGTCTCGGTGAAACCGAGTTTCTTCCAGTCTGCCGCGCGGCGGCTCAGGTATTGCGGGATATGGAACCGGAATGCATTCGCCATCTCCTGCTGCTGGATGGTGGCGAGATCGAGATTGGACGGCGGCGGGATCCGCCCCTCCGCCATCTCGACGCAATAATCGATCGGATTCATGCTGCCGGTTCCGAACACCTTGCCGGGCATGAACTCGGTCGGCACGATCGCGGCCGCGAATTCCTTGAAGACTGGTTGCCCGTCGCGTCCCAGCCTGAACAGCAGATCGGGCATGAACACCGGCACCAGCCGCGCCAGCGCGCGGCGGAAATCGGTTTTCATGAGCTCGATGTCGGGATCTCGCTTCCACAGCGGATCGGAGGATTCCACCAGCGTCACGCCCAGCCGATCGCCGAGGACGGTTTTGATCTCCTTTGCGGCCGCACTCACGATCGGCTCTTCCGTTTTCGAGCCCGGCGCGACCAGCATCGATTCGCGGATGACGCCGAGACGCATGCCCTTGAGCGCACCGGGCGCGCCGGTCATGGTCGCGTGGCTGGCATAGGGCGTGCTCAGCACCGACGAGCGGGGCACGGTCGTGTAAGGGTCGCGCGGATCGTAATAGCCTTCGACCGGGTCCTTGAGGGCGTCGAGCACCTTGGCGCAGTCGCCGATGGTGCGGCAGTGAATGCCGCTGCGGTCGCAATAGATATCCGCGCCGATCGCGCCGCCATCGAAGCCGAGCATCGACTTGTGCGGCAGGATCAGTGCCACGGCATTGTGATTGGATGGCCCGCGGCATGACGCCCGCGTTTCCTCGCCGAGACTCACCATCACCAGGTTGGTGCTGACCGACAAGGCCGACCCCGAACTCGAACCGAGCGAGGCCGAGCGCGTCGTGTCATAGGGGTTGGCGGGATTGCCGCTCCAGGTGCTGCGCTGATAGCCCAGTGTCGAGGGCAGCGCTCGCTCCGGCTTGTGACGGCCACCCGGATCGCCGGCGCGACCGTTGTACTCGGTGTTGACGGCCTTGGCGAAGATGATGGCGCCCTTATTGCGCAACTGCTCGACCAGCACGTGGTCGCGCGCCGGAAAGTCAATGTCGTAGCGCGCGTCGCCGCCGCCCGTAGATCGCATATCCTTGGTGTCGAACGGATCCTTGAACGAAAAGACGACGCCGTACATCGGCATTTTCGCTAGATCCGGATTGCGTCCATAAGTGGCGTCGAGCTCGGCCGCCCGTTCGAGTGCGTCGGGCATCTGGCGGAAATATTCGCACACCGGCGGCGCACCGGGAGGCAGCGGTCCCAGCGAGGGATGCCGATCGAAATCGCCCCGGCAGGTGACGGAACGTTCGCCCCGGATGTTGAGGGTGGCCAGCGCGTTCACCTGTCCGGCATTCGGTATGCCGACAATCATCCCGAACTGCTGCTGCACCTCGGGATTGGAGGCCGTCGGCTCCATCCGGCCAAATTCAAGCAGCGGCCCCTTGTACTTGTCCAGGTCCGGCAGCACGGTCGCGGCCTTGACGGTTTGCGTGGGGAAACGAAGCGGCGCGATGCCGCGCACCGCGCCTGTCGTCTCCGGTACCGGCCGGCCATCTTCCGTCACCAGCAGGCTGGCGACGCCGTTAAAGGTGCGCACGCGTTCGATATAGTGCTGAACAACAGCAACGCAGGTCGCGCGTCCCGCTTTGATGGCCCAGTGTAATTCGTCGATCGTCGCCTCTTCGAGGCGAAATGGCTGATTCGGTACGCTGGGCTGGTCTTCCATTGCGTCACCCTTCTTGTGTAAGTTCTCGCGGGCGTTTTCAAAAGTCCAGGTTCGTTTGCTAATGTGACGAGGTCAATCGCTTAGCCAGCTCATCGTCCACTGTCCAGGGAAGGTTGTTGACCGGCTTCTGATCAAAATGCACGCAGCTGCTTGGATAGTAGGACGCGAGTCATGCACGCAATTATCGTCCTTGCAAAATGGTGCTGTCGAATAGCAGGCGGTCGAGGGAGTACAGGCCGCCGCCGTGTGCGAGGAAATAAAACGCGCCGACCATCCACATCAGGGTGTATTCGAGCCCGGTCTTGTTCCAGAAATAGCCGCCGACGCGCCAGCGCTCGACATTCGATACCGCGAGAAATATCACAATCGGGATCGCTACCAGTCGGGTGTAAAGGCCGATCGCCAGCAGCGGCCCGCAGACGAGTTGAGTTATCGAAATGGCGGGCGCCCAGAATTTGCCGGGTCGATAGCCGGTTTGATCAAGCTGCTTCGCCAGCATCGACAAGTTGCTGATTGGCAGCCCGGTGTTCGGAAAAAATCCGAAAGTCATCCGCAGCCCGTGCGGCACAAGTGCAAATCCGATGACAACGCGCAGCAACGCCTCGGCCCAGGGCTCCAGTGTGGCTAGGCCGGCGCTAAGGGCAGTCACCATACGAAGCCTCGAACGGCTGAAGATTGATTCTGCTGTAGACGGGTTGCGGGCCTATAGTCTGATTTCTCCAACATTGATGCTGGCACCGAGCTTGGCCGGGATCGCCCGCTTCGCGCGCCCGACGGCCACGATCTCGACGACGTATTCACCCGAATCCTCATCCAGCCGATCGAATTTGAAGTCGCCGTAGTTATCGGTCGCGGTTTCCGCAATCACGGTGCCGTTTTTGAGCAGTCGCACGGCCGCGCCTTCGATGCAGTCGACGGCGCCATTCGCCTCCGCCGATACCGAGCCGCCGATGAAGCATTTTGAATAGCGCCAAAGATTCTTATAGTAGACGCGGGCCTTGGTGCCGAGCTCCGGCTTCATCACTTCCAGGCCCTGCGCGCGCGCGATTTTCGCCATCTCCTCATCGTCCACGCAGATCGCGCGCATCGCGCTGGTGGGGCATGACTGCTGCCCACGCGTCTGCTGCCAGCCCTGGTCGATCAGATGAGCGTCGAACGTCCAGGCCTGCGGCAGCGCAAGCTCCTCGTTCCACCAGATATGGCCGTAGGGGCAGCTGCCGACCAAGTCCTTGCGCCCCTTCGCCTTGACCGGGTCGATGAGAACGATGCCGTCGTCGCGTTTTTTCACTGCGCCGCCGCCGTTTTTGACGCAGGGCGCGTCGTCGCAGTGGTTGCACATGGTGGGCACGTAGGCGAGGTCGACCATCGGCAGCTGCCCGCGTTCCTTCTGCAGGATATTGATCCACTTGTGGCCGTGCTTCGGCATCGGCGCGGAATAGCCCGGCCAGTCGTTGCCGACATATTCGTCCATGGCCGCGAGCGTGCAAAGATTGCAATTGGTGCACGCGGCGACGTCGATGACCATGTTCCATTTTTTCATCGTTTATCTCGCATCGTTCCAAGATCCGTCAGCTTGAGGCGCGAGCCTTACGGTCGTTCTAGGCCGGGCGCTAGCAATCGCCTTCTTAGCCATTCAATCACCACCTCGCGCTGACCGATCTTCACTTCGGTATCTGCGGTACGATGAGATGAAAAAGCTTCAGCGACGCTCCGCTCGCCGCCTGGATGGTCGCGACCTCGGACGGGCCGAGGTAGATGCCGGCACCCTTTTCGACGTCGTAATCCCTGTTGTTGAGCCGGATGCTGCCCTTGCCGTCCATGAGGTAGATGAGTTGGTGCTTGCTGATTGCATCCGGTTTGAACGTCTCCGCCGATTTGAGCCAGCGCAATGAACCATGCACGTTCCGCGCCCCGCACAGGGCCTCGGTCAACACCTCGGTGACCTCGCCTTGGCCAGGCAATACCTTTTTGGGAAGCTTGTTGGTATCGATGAATGTCAGCGACATAACCGTTTTCCTCTGCTGTCAGGCTGATGTCAGGTCTGGATCCACGCTTTGCCGTCCTTGCGCTCCCAGCGCAGGTCGGCCTCCGTGCCTTCGAGGATCGTGGTCTTGAAGCGATTGGGCGCCTGCCACTCGAAATAGAACAGCGGCTCGGTGGCGCGCAGCCGGTGCTTCTCCTCGGCCGGGATGAAGATCATGTCGCCGGGGCCGACCGGCCGTATCCCGTCGTCCGATTCCACCGTCGCCTTGCCATCGATGATGAAATAAAAGTGCTCGCAGTTCTTGTGCAAGTGCAAGGGTGACGCCGCACCCTTTTTGTAGTGCATGACGCCGGCCAGCATGTCGTCGATATTGGCGAGCTCCTGATTAACGAAGAAAATGCGCTCGCGCGCCGCTTTGGCGTCGATCAACGACGGCAGTTCGCTTTCCTTGAAGACGTAAGCCATTGGATCTTCTCCTCCTGTTACGGCCGCTGCGCGGCCCGGTATGGCGCCGAATGATAAGATTCACCTCGGTCATCACTTTGTCGCCGCCAGTTGCTCCGTCTTGAGCTTGGTGTGAGTTTTCTTGTTCTTCTCCATCTTCGCAAATGTCTCCGACATATGCTCGGTACCGCCGTCCCACGGCTCGATCTGCACCAGCGCGTTTGCGCCGGCGAGCGAGTGCGTTGTCTTGGTTTGCGTGCGTTCGGGCGTGAGCAGGTTGAGGCAGCCGCCGCGGTCGATCGATTTTCCCGGCTCGCCCATCGGATCATAGACCGCCGACGACTCGTAGCCGTGGCAAACGCCGCGCGGCAGACGCTGGGTCGGCAGCGCGGCGCAAATCACCGCGCCGCGATCGTTGTAGACCTTGACGAGATCGTGCTTCTTGATGCCGCGTTCGGCCGCATCCTCGGTGTTCAAGCGCATGATCCAGTAGTAGTAACCGTCGACGTTGACGCGGTGATCCTCGATATTGAGCAGGAACGAATCCTTGCCGTCGCCCTGGGTGTGATAGGAATATTTCGAGTGCGGCGTGAGCAGTTGCAGCGGGTAGCGCTCGAACAACTCGCCCGAATGCGGCCCCTCCCATGACGGCTCGTATTTGACGATCGGCGGCCGTTCGGGATCGACGAAGCGCTTGAGGCTGTTGCACTCAAATTCCAGCTTGCCGGATTGCGTCTGCAGCCCGCGCAAGAATTCCTCGGTGTAGTCGGAAGGCAGCGGTTGCGCTTCCGGCACGTCTTTCTTGCGGTTTTCCCAGAACCAGCGGAACGATACCGGCGCGCGCAGGTGCTCCTTCTCCGACGGCACGACATAGTAGCCGCGCTTGATGAACTCCTTCCAGGAAATCATCTTTGGCAGGTCCGACGCATCGAAATGCCGCTTGACCCAATCGATCTCGTTGCAGCCTTCGTTGAAATAGTTGGCAAGGCCAAGCCGTTTGCAGATTTCGGTAAAAATCCAGTAGTCCGTTTTCGACTCGCCGAGCGGCGCGATCGCCGGCGCCTGGAAGATGATGACGCGGTGGTTGAGCTGCTGCTGGCCGTGGTGGCCATAGCCGCCGAGACCAGCCCATTCGGATATGTCGGCGCGCTCGAAATTGGTGCAGGCCGGCAAGATCACGTCGGCGAACTTAGCCTCGCCCTCGAACCAGATCGACTGGTTGACCACGAATTCGAGATTGTCCGACTGATACATCCGCACGTGGCGGTTGGTGTTGTTCATGGTAGCGATCATCGAGCCGCCGTACTTGTAGAGCATGCGCACCGGCGAATGGCCTGGGGCCGGGTAGCTGAATTTGGCGAACTGGTGCTCGATCGACTTGCCGATCCACGGCCAGCCTTCCGCTTTGCCGTCGGCGATCGCTTCCGGCATAAAGATGCGCGGAATCCGCTGGAAGCTCGAGTTCATCGTCGGCAGTTGCGGCATGCGCTGGTAGAGCTCGACCGGCATCGATGTGTTTTCGAGATCGCCCGACATGCCGCCGTCGGCGTAGCCGGGGAAATAGAAATTGAAATCGAGCGGGCAGCCCCATTGCAGGTTGCCCATGTTGATGCCGGGCTTGCCCAGGCCCTGCATGGCGATCAGGCACACCATGGTGCGGGCCCACTGGATGCCGGTCTGGTTGCGGCAGGCGCCGCCGTGGCCGTTGCCCCAGCCGCCGGGTGCGAGATAGACACGCTTGCGTCCCCACTCACGTGCCAGCGCGCGCACATCTTTCGCCGGCACTCCGGTTTCCTTCTCTTGCCACTCGGGTGTCTTCGGGATGCCGTCTTCTTCGCCGAGCAGATACGCCTTCCAGACGTCGAAGCCGACGGTGTGAGTCTTCACATAGTCCTTGTCGTAGAGATTTTCCTTGATCCAGACATAGGCGATCGCCATCGCCATGGCCGGCGATGTGGTCGGCTTGGGCGCGAACCACTTGCCGGGCAAGAACTGCGCCGAGGCGTTGTAATAAGGATCGACATGGACAACCTTGATGCCGAGCTTCGGGTTCTTCAGCCATTGCCGGCGCACGGTGCCTTCCTGCGCACCATACGATCCTGACGTGCTTTCGGGGTCGGCGGACCAGAACACGATCATGTCGCAGTTCTGCAGGCAGTCCTCGACCGTGCCGTAGGTCTCCGACTGGCCGACGCGCAAGGTGTGGCCCCAATGGTGCACCGCGCCCCAGTACCAGCCTTCCCACGAATCGGGATTGTGATGGACGCGGGTCATGCCGACGGCGTTGGCGAAGCGGTAGAGCGCGGAGAGGTAGTAGCCGATATTGCCCCAGGTGTGGTGCGAGCCGTGAGAGGTCGCGATCGCGCCCGGGCCGTAGTCGCGCTTCATGCGCTTAATCTCGCCGGCGACGAGATCGAGTGCTTCGTTCCATGAAATGCGGACGTAGCCAGACTTGCCGCGGTTGTGCGGATTGCGTTCGCCATTGGGATCGAAGTCGGCGCGCTTCATCGGGTAGAGCAGCCGATCGGGCGAATAGACGATCGATTTGGCGTTCTGGCCGTGCGGCGCGAGCGTCGTCTTGCGCGGCGGCGTGAACTGCAAACCGCGCGCCGCGATCGTCCACGGCTGCGGGTCGGTTTCGTCAAAATCGATCGGCGTCATGCGGACGATCTTGTCGTCCTTGACGGTGATGAAGACCGGTCCGCCATTAGTCATGTTGCAATAGCGCATCGATCCGTCGGCCATCGGCGTGCCGAATTTCCAGCCAACGGTTTGGCTTTGCATGAGGGTCTGCGCGAACCAGTTGGTCAGGTCCTCGGTCCCGTCGATCGAGAGCGTGAAGTCCTTCTGGGCGTTGATCTGATCGAGCCAGTTGATCGGCGGCATCAGCAGCGAAGCGCCGACCGCCGCGCTCTTGAAGGCGATGGTGACGTCCGGTTTTTCATGCATCCCGGCGCGCGAGGTAATTATCCCGTTGCGGATTTTGAACCAGCGCCCGATTCCTTCGTCGCGCGCTTTGATTTGTGCAACCAGATTACGCTCTTTAAGCCGCACCGTAAAAGCGGGATGCCTGCGCGCGGTGAATTTGAGCAGAAGAGCAAGACCCCAAAGGATGATGCGAAATTTAACAGTTGAAAACGCCATATGATTTCCTCCCAATCAGCGTACGCGCGGACGTGTAAGCGGATTCATGCGTGGTGCCGGCCGGACATGACGGATGGGGCGGCCTCGGTTGCCGTCTGAGGTTCGATGCGGGTCGTCCATACGATCTCCCGGGCCGCGGCGACAACCAGCGCCGCCAGCCGGTTGATGCTGCGGTCGCTGGTTTCAGCTGAGTAGAGGACGACGCTGAGACTGCCGACGATGCGGTCGCTGCCGTCGAATATCGGGGCCGCGATGCCGATCCGGCCGGCATCAACTTCGCCGCGGCTGACGCAGAATCCGTTGCGCCGCAGCACCCGCAGCGTCGCCTTGAAATCATCGAACGTAGTGCCCAATCCGG
>Ga0315281_10009043_pt1 | contig 13854 bp, 11 predicted proteins | sample YL17G07_0_MG_FD_204540 | JGI IMG/M metagenome (GOLD analysis project Ga0315281, IMG submission 204540) | Sediment microbial communities from Yellowstone Lake, YNP, Wyoming, USA - YL17G07_0 | ecosystem: Environmental > Aquatic > Freshwater > Lake > Sediment | place: USA: Wyoming | collected...
CGCATGACCGTACAAGAACTCGCGGATCAATTATTTCCGTATCTCACCCTGGTCGAAGGCCTGAAACTTTGCGCGCAGACCTTTACCAAGGACGTGAAACAATTGTCGTGTTGTGCGGGTTAATAAATAATTCAACAAGCGGTTAATTGTAGGTTGGGGTGAATGTTATGAACCCTACTATGCCGGAAAGAAAACTCGTTGGGATTCGTGTTACTCATCCCAACCTACATTAACTACGCATCGTCGTTCCGGCCAAACGCCGTGCGCGCCGGAATCCATAGCATGGTTATGGCCATAGGCTTTTCTCTTTCTAAAGTTCAATACTCAGCGGTTTGTTCTTTGTTACGATGTTTGCGGCAAAGCCCGTCAGTGAATTTCCGCGCGGCTCACTTTTTCTACCACGAAAGTACCCTGCGGGCCTTCAAGGTAACTTTCATATTCCGTGACGGCGGAGAATTTGAGTAACATGTCGGTGCCGATACTCATGGTATTCCCGGCATTAATGTCCACCTTAGGGTTGCTGTAGAGGTAATAGAATAACTCGGCGAATATTGTGAATACTTCGGTAAACTGCTCAGGTGAACCCAAAAACGCAAAGTCATAGATGTCCCAGCGGTGATACCCTTTGGTAACAAACCATACCTCTTTTTCACTTCGGAACAATTTAGCAAACCCGGTCCATAGCCCCAGCGGTACTGATGTCTGATATGACTCAAGCATCTCGGGCTTGAGCATACCGAGTAGCACGCGTGTCGGCATGCAATTCCAGGCAACCGGATCAACCCAGCCGACCAATCCCATTTTAGCAAAGGCGCTGGCTAGTTTTGACATGGCGATCAGTTGTGCGGTGGCATCGTAAATGGCTTGACCCATATAGAAACAATGGATGTGGGTACGGTGTGCCTGTAATGGCGCCTTGTCGGTTGCTGGCCACAGCGAACAGTCGATAGAATGTCCAAGGTATTTGTCCGGCGCGGGAATATTAAACCCAAGCAGCCGGAAGGCGTGCTGGTCAAACTGGATAGTTGCGACGAACTGCGCGCCTTCGGGGGTGTCCAGGATGGTGACGGTCAGCGGTGTTTCCAATGGTCCAAACGATTCAACATGACGGGTGAGTTGTTGTTGATCGAGCGTGGGCAGGGCAGTATAAAAAAGGAGAATGGTTCTCAGTGGTTCATCCGCTGCGGATTCCGCTTTCTTGGTTGCATCGTCGGGTAAAAGTATTATCCCGTTGTTACGGTCATGAGTAGCCACTTTTTCACTCGCTTCACTTTCTTGGTTTTATGAAATCCAGATACACAGCAGAATCCTTCCGTGTCGCCCCATTATTGAATGTCATTCAACTATACACTTGCTGCTGTCGCCAGATTATATCCACTGCGCTGCGGAGTTTGCGTCTTGTTATCCGCACCGCTGGCGATATAGCTGACTTCGACGGCGCTGTAACTCAAGTAGAGCCGTTCCACCGGCACGCCGCCTTCACGGGACAAGGCCACCAGCTGGTGAAGCGTCGGCAGGCATTGCTGAAACGTCAACGTCATGAACTCCTGAAACTGGCGCTGGCCGCTACGGACAAAATGAATCTTGACTTGCTTACCACGGCTACCGCCCACGGCCTCCCGAAAAATACCCGCGCTGGCGCTGTCCAGCTTTTTGCCGGTCATCATCACGCTGAAGGTAGGTTTGGTATTTTCCCGGTTCGCCAATTCTCCCGTTTTCATGCTGATCGCACGTTGTACCCCAAACACAAAAAAATCCAGCTTGATCATGCCCACATAACCCGTTGCGGTGACGTTGCCTTTGATGCCGTCGTATTCCATATAAATCGCCATGAGAATTCTGCCTTCTCTTTAAAAAATGAATAACATTAATATTCCCGGATTTTTTTAAGCTCAATCCCAAACAATTTATTTTGCTCCACTACATTTTTGAATGTGTTCGGATTGTCGTCGGGGTAGTGCTCGGCGTAGTAAATGCTAGGGGTTTCCGGTATGGTAAATAACTTGGCGTGGGGCACTTTGTCCGGAGAAAAAACGATTTTTTCCACCGGGCCGATCCTGCCACTGCTGTAGACCTTATAGCTGGAGTTTGCCTTATCAACCGCGTCAATCCGATTGAACACGTTCATGAAGTACCAGGTCTCGTCGTTGAACGGCAGCGGCAACAGCTCGGCCACGTCACTGATCACCGGTCGTAGCAGTTCCGCCGTGGTGGGGCTGAGTGCCCAGCTAAGGAAAATACTGGCGATATCGGGATAGCGGTATTTATTCTTTTTGCGGCCCTCATCGTCATGCCAGCGGATCGCTGGGGGATGCCAATCGTGCGCTTTCTTTTGCCCTGTGTAATCGAAGACACTCGGTGGAATTGTCATTTTTCCCGCCAACAAAGCGGCATTACTTTCTTGAAGAACAAGGGTTTTAATGTCATTCAATTTAAACGGCAATAATACGTACACTATCATAATTATGCCTCTTCGATGCGTTCATAGAGGGGGAATGTTCCGGCATGTAATGATAGCCCAATGTCGCGGAGGGCCTCCTCAATATCCTCTTTCGTTGCCCCAGACACCGCATCTGCCTTTCTTAACATGTATTCCACGTTTTGATGACCAATGTCCGTATGGACTAGGCTATGGGCATAAGCCTTTGGCATAGCCGAGTGCGGCACATGCCGGACAAAACGCGGCAGGAAAATAAGGTTAGGCACATCGTGCGGGTCGATGCTCCACTTCAATAAAATTTCAAGCGCACGTGCTGCCACCGGATCAGTCCACGCCACAATGTGGTGGGCCGCCATGTTCCTGGGTCGCAAGCTCTTAAGGAACTTAAGCAAGTTATCATTGGCCTTGTACTGCACTTGGCGGCGGGCCTTGCGGATTTCAGAACCAATATTGTCCTTCATCTCTTGCAGGGTCTTTTTCAGTTCCCAGTCGTGTTTTTTTATGATCCGTGCGAAGAGCGCCTTCGCGATCCCCATGTTATTGTTGGTCAACTGCAACAAGCCGTCCAACAGCTCTTCTTCTTCAATCAACACGACTTCCGGTTCTGTATCTGATGTTGCCATGCACTACCCCTCTCCCGTGGAAACCCGACCGGATGATAACAAATGTTTTTAATAAAATCCGGCGATTTTTGCTAACTTTCGTTCTCCACCACTGCAAAAATTTCCGGGGAGGGAGCCACTGTATCATTCCCTTTAGTAATGGTTCTTTGCGGGTCTGCTTTCAAATCCTTCCGCCAAAAAACGACACAGACGTATCGTGTTATTCCTCATTAAGGCGGCTTCGTGTATTATCGCAGAAAGCAGGAATTAAATAGACTCCATAATATATAGGCAACAGAATCAACGGCCGACCAGGACGAGATCGACGACAATGGATTCACGGTGTTCACCTGAACAGCAGGCAATATAACGGAGATATATGTCATTACACCCTGAATTCCCCAAATCGCCCTACGCCGAATTATTGCCGGAACAGCGCTGGTTCCCGGCAGCGGAAGACCTGCGCAGCACGGCGTATGAAAAGTTGCTGCCGCCATTGGTTGCCAAGATTCGCACCGAGGTCGCTGCATGGCGGGACTCGGGTTATGCCGATGCCTCGGACACCTCACGTGCGTTACTCAATTGGTGGTTTCAGACTGAACACTTGATTGAGCAGGCGGACAACACGCTGTCACCCTTCCGTTATTACTTCTCACAGCGTGAAGCGGTGGAGACGGTGATCTGGTTGCACGATGTGCGCAAGGTGCGCGACAAATTCGATCTGTTGCGCTTCGATGCCTCCGGTGCGGTATCAACAAACATGTTTGACGAGGACTGGCCGCGCTATGTCATCAAGATGGCAACGGGTGCGGGCAAGACCAAGGTACTGTCGCTGCTCATTGCCTGGAGTTACTTCCACAAACGCTACGAAACCGACTCGACACTGGCGCGTAATTTTCTGGTGATCGCCCCCAACATCATTGTTCTGGATCGCCTGCGCGCCGACTTCGACGGCCTGCGCATTTTCTTCAATGATCCGATTTTGCCGGACAACGGTCACGCTGGCCGCAACTGGCGCGAAGATTTCCAGATCACGCTGCACATCCAGGACGATGTGCGTGTTGTGCGTGACACCGGCAATATCTTTCTCACTAACATTCACCGCGTCTATCTCGGCGAAGTGCGTGAACCCTCGCTGGAAGATGACGACCTGCGCGATTATTTTCTGTCACCCTTCGGTCCCAAACCCGTTGGCAAGACCACCGACAGCAAGACCGATCTCGGCGAGATCGTGCGCGAACTCGACGAGCTGGCCGTGTTCAATGACGAGGCGCACCATATCCATGATCCCAAGATGGCCTGGTTCAAGAGTATTCAGGATATTCATCACCGCATGGTGCAGAAGGATGGCCGTCTGGCGTTGCAGGTGGACGTGACGGCGACACCCAAAAGCAACAGCGGCGCGATCTTCGTGCAAACCGTGTCGGACTATCCCTTGGTGGAAGCGATCTATCAGGGTGTGGTCAAGCAACCGGTGTTGCCGGATGCGGCGAGCCGAGACCGGTTGCAGGAACACAAGAGCGCGATCTTTACCGAGCACTATGCCGATTACTTGCAGCTGGGTGTGGAAGAATGGCGCAAGAGTTATGCCGAGCACGAAAATCTCGGCAAAAAAGCCGTGCTGTTTGTAATGGTCGACGACACCCGCAATTGCGACGAGGTCGGCGCACATCTGCAGAAGATTTGCCCCGAGCTGCAAGATGCCGTGCTCGTCATTCACACCAAAAATAACGGTGAAATTTCGGAAGCCGCCTCCGGCAAGAGCAAAGATGAGCTGGAGATTTTGCGCAAGCAATCCAACGAGATCGATTCATGGGCCAGTCCCTTCAAAGCCATCGTCTCCGTGCTGATGCTCAAGGAAGGCTGGGACGTGCGCAACGTCACGACGATTGTCGGCCTGCGCGCCTATGCGGCGAAGAGCAATATTCTTCCCGAGCAAACGCTCGGTCGCGGCCTGCGGCGCATGTATTTTGGTTCGGATACACCGGAAACCGTTTCGGTGATGGGAACGTCCGCCTTCATGGAGTTTGTCGAATCCATCCAAAATGAGGGTGTTACCTTCGAGCGCGTACCCATGGGGCCGGGCAGTGATCGCAAGGAATCGCTGGTGGTCGAAGTCGATACGCAAGATTCCGGCAAGAATATTGATGAGTTGGATATTGAAATCCCCAAACTTTCCCGCCGTTTCAATCGGGAGTACAAAAACCTGGAGGCGCTCAACCCCGCAACACTCGGCAACGTCAGGATTCCAATCAAACCCTTCACGCCGGAACAAACCCGCGAGATCATTTTCAAGACCATGCTCGACGCCGAGGTGCACCATACCATCTTGCTCGATGGCGTGGGCGCAGCAGATTATCGTTCTGTTGTCGCTTTTTTCGCGCGGCAGTTATTAAAAGATCTGCGGCTTGTCGGTGGTTACGATGTGCTGTATCCCAAAGTCCGGGACTTCATGCAGGATCACCTGTTTGCTGGTTCGCCGGTGAATCTCGAAGACCCGGTGGTGCTGCGCAATTTGTCCGAACCCGAAGTAGGCAAGATATTGTTCGATTCCTTTATAAAGGCCATCAATGCACTCACGGTGCAGGATGCCGGTACCTCGCGCATTGAAGCACGTATTCGTTTACGCGACACGCGCCCATTCCGTACCGAGAATCGGCCATACCTGCAACCAAAAAAATCACTGTTCAGCAAGATCGTCGGCGAACCGCATGCCGGTGGTTTTGAATTAGCGTTCGCCGGATTTCTTGATAACGCCCCGGATGTTGCCGCGTTCGGCAAGAATTACCTCGCCGTGGGATTCAAGATCGATTACGTCAAAGCCAACGGTGATCTCTCGAATTACATTCCCGACTTTCTGGTCAAGACCGTCGACGGCACGGTCTGGATCATTGAAACCAAGGGCCGCGAAGAACTCGATCTCCCGCAAAAAATGCAACGCCTGCGGCTGTGGTGCGCGGATGCAACTACCGCAAGTACTGCTGAGGGCGGACCTGACTATCGTTTCGTCTATGTCGATCAAGCCGGGTTTGAAACGCATAAACCAAAAGAGTTTGCCGCCTTGCCTGCGGCATTCACCGACTACCAAAGGGATTGACGGCATGACGAAGCGGAATAAACCTGACACGGGTGAAGTGCTTCTCTACCAGACCGAAGATGGCCGCACCCGCATCGAATGCCGATTTGAAAACGAGACCCTCTGGTTATCTCAGGCAATGATGGCGGATTTGTTTCAGGTCACGATCCCCACCATCAATGAACATCTCAAGGGTATCTATGCCGAAGGTGAACTTGAGCCGGATCCAACTATTCGGAAATTCCGAATAGTTCGATTGGAAGGCGCACGGCAGGTCACCCGTGAAATCGAACACTACAATCTGGAAGCCATCCTTGCCGTCGGCTTTCGCGTGCGTTCCCACCGCGGCACCCAGTTCCGCCAGTGGGCCATCGCGAGTTTACAAGAGTACCTGCTCAAGGGCTTTTTACTGGACGATGAGCGCCTGAAGAATCCGCCCGGCCCCGGTGTGCCGGATTATTTCGACGAGATGCTCGAACGCATCCGCGATATCCGCGCCAGCGAGAAGCGGATGTACCTGCAAGTGCGCGACATCTTCGCGCTCGCCGCTGACTATCAGCCGGATACCGCCGAAACGCAGCAGTTCTTTCAGATCATCCAGAACAAATTGCACTGGGCCGCAACAAACAAGACGGCGGCTGAGCTTATTAGCGAACGCGCCGACCACACGAAACCGAATATGGGCCTCACTTCGTGGAAGGGTGCGAAGGTGCGCAAGACCGACGTCACCATCGCCAAGAATTATCTGCGCGAAGGTGAAATCCAGGAACTCAACCGTATTGTTGCGATGTACCTCGACTATGCCGAGGACCAGGCACGCCGTCGCCAAATGCTTTATATGCGTGACTGGCGCGAAAAGCTCGATGCCTTTCTGCAATTTAACGAGCGCGACATTCTCACTCACGCAGGGAAAGTAGCGAAAGAAGTTGCCGACAAGCTGGCGCTAGATCACTACGAAAAATTTTACGCGCGTCGTTTGACCGCCGAGACGCAAGCGGATGAACGCGCCTTCCAGGAAGCGGTAAAGAAACTGCCCACGCAACCGCCGCGCAAGCAAGCCAGCAAGCCCAAGAAACCAAAAAAGAGTTAACCACCATGGCCAAACCACCCAAACATGCCTACGACATTTCCGACGCCGAAAAGCGCGACTTGATCCAGCTCATCCAGTTGGGCAAACCGCTGCCGGAAAAATACCGCTTCATGCTGTTCGAGGACAAGCGCGAGGTGGAGCTGGTGTGGAACGGCAAGAACCGCGAGGTCTGCACCACCGTGTTGCCGTTCCAATCATTGGAGCATGTCGACGAACCGCGTCAGGAAACACCGGAGATTCAGGGTGATCTGTTTGACACACGCGGTCGCCAGCTCAAGGGCTGGACCAACAAGCTCATCTGGGGCGACAACAAGCTGATTCTCTCCTCGCTCAAAAGCGGCGCATTGCGCCGCCAGATCGAGGACGCGGGCGGACTCAAGTTGATTTACATCGATCCGCCGTTCGACGTCGGCGCCGATTTTTCGATGGACATCGAGATCGGCGGCGAGACATTTCATAAGGAGCCGAACCTGCTGGAGCAGATCGCCTACCGCGACACCTGGGGGCGCGGCGCGGATTCGTTCATCTCGATGATTTACGAGCGGCTGATTTTGATGCGGGATTTAATGCACAACGAGGGCAGCATCTACGTGCATTGCGATTGGCGGATGGTTGGAGCTCTGCGAACAGTCATGGAAGAAGTTTTTCAAAACATTGAGAACGTAATTTCTTGGAAACGTTCCGCACTCGCAGCCGGGGTAAAGACTCAATGGCGTAACAGTCAGGACTTCATTTTGTATTTTTCAAAGTCCGGTTGCCATACCTTTAATCCGCAGTTTGGCGAATACTCTGAATCCTCAAAAAAACATTACTCGCACCAAGATGAGAGAGGTGTGTTTCAACCTGTTCCAATTCTAGCTAGTGGTCGATCCAATGGAGAGACTGGGGTAATTTGGCGTGGAATTGATCCAAATAGACTTGGAAAGAACGGAATGCATTGGTTAAAAAACCCGAAGATTCTTGATGAACTCGACGCAAAAGGTTTGATTTATTGGCCAAAGAAAGATGGAGGAACGCCGCGCCTAAAATACTACGAGACCGAGGCGAAGGGTGTCTATGTTTCAGACTTCTGGGATGACATCGACGTTATTAATTCGATGGCAGACGAGTATCAGAACTATATGACGCAGAAGCCTGAAGCCCTGCTCGAACGCATCATCAAAGCCAGCAGCAACGAAGGCGATCTCGTCGCCGATTTCTTCTGCGGCTCCGGCACCACAGCGGCAGTAGCGGAAAAGCTGAATCGCAAGTGGATCTGTACCGACCTCGGCAAGTTCGGCATCCACACCACGCGCAAGCGTCTGATCCAAGTTCAGCGTGCGTCGAAGGATGCAGGCAAATCGTTCCGCGCTTTCGAAGTATTGAACCTGGGCCGCTACGAGCGTCAGGCGTATCTGAACGTCGGTGGACGCTTGAGTGGCAAACAGAAAGAACAGGCGTTGATGCAAAAGGAACACGAGTTCCGCGAATTGATCCTGCGTGCCTACAAGGCCCAACCGCTGGAAGGTGAAAGCTTCTTTCATGGCAAAAATGCGGGACGCTTGGTCGTCGTCGGCCCGATCAATCTGCCCGTGGGCCGATTGTTCGTCGAGGAAGTGATCATCGAATGCCGCAAGCGCGGCGCTTCACGCGTCGACATGCTCGCCTTCGAGTTCGAGATGGGCCTGTTCCCCGCCGTGCTCGATGAAGCAAAACAAAAGGGCATCGACCTCGCGCCCAAAACGATTCCGCCGGAAGTGTTCGACAAGCGCGCGGTGGAGAAAGGCCAAGTGCGTTTCCACGACATCAGCTTCGTCGAAGCCACGCCGCGCTACGCCCAGAGTGGAAAAAAGCAAGACAAATTCGCCGATCGGACCGAGGCGAGGGCCGCGCGCCAGGGAGGGCGCGGTTGCGGACTCACGCTGCAAATCGAACTGACCGATTTTTCCGTTTACTACACTCAAGGCCTGCTCGACGCCGTGGCCGCCGAATTAAAAGAAGGTAAGAGCGATGTAGTCTGCGACCTGCGCGGCGACCGCGGCCAGCTCATCAAGGTGAGCAAAGACAAGCAAGGCGTCATCACCACCGACGTGCTGACCAAACTCTGGACTGACTGGGTAGATTACTGGGCCGTGGACTTCGACTACATGAGCCGCAAAGAAATCATCAAAGTGGCCAAAGACGCCGGAACCGACACCGGTATGCCCGATTCCACCTCAGGCGACGCCGTCGAATACGAAGAACGCTGGACCGGCAGCTACATCTTCGAAAATGAATGGCAAAGCTTCCGCACCCGCAAAGACCGCGACCTGGAATTGATCTCCGCACCCCACACGTACACCATGAAAGGCCGCTACACTGTAGCAGTAAAAGTGATCGACATCTTCGGCAATGATACGATGGTATTGGTGCCGGTAACCGTAGGGTGAAGGTGTAGCAACACATGCCATATCAGCAACTCGAATACAGCCACATTCAGCACCCGGTGTTGCGGAAAATTTTGCTCCATTCGGACATGATGCTGCACGACTTGTACAACATATTCAAAATACAGGCCGAGAATAATGCTCAAGGTGGCGGCGGGAACTTTTCCATTGCTGTGGTTTTGCTATGTATCATCGACGGCCTTTCCGTTTATTTCTACCCCACGAAACAAGTAGAGGATCAGGAAAAAAGGTTCAAAAAGTTAATCCGTGACAAACTGCATTGGGGTCCGGTGAACAAGGGCTGGGTAGAACGGGGATTGGCAGCCAAGCAATTCTATTTGGAGTTTCGAAATCCCTTGGTACATGGGCTTGGCGCACATGAGCACGCAACATCAAGAATAGACGGACATGCTGAGCCGCGTATCGGCAAATGGGGCGCTATTCCAAAAGACTCTCAAGATATCGATCTAATCCAGAGTATGCAAGAATGGAATGATGACTGGCCAATACTGGAAAATAAAAACTCGCATGTAACATTTAGCGGCGCGGCAATGTGGTGGGCCGTCAAGAAGATGATTATCGAATTAATCAATGACAAATCTATAGTTGATAATGCAATTGCAAGACTGGATAAATAATAGCATCATTTTTCACAGAGTTACTGGCGATGTTTTAAGAAGTTATTTCGCTGTCTCAGAAAGTCAATTTTAGGGTAAGGACGACTTACGCTGATCAAATCTAACGTGTTGCTCTGTGGATGATGTGGAGCCAACCTTATACGGTTATTTGAATACGAAGAAAACTGGATCGGCGGCTACATCTGCGAAAACGAGTGGCAAAGCTTCCGCACCCGCAAGGATCGCGAACTGGAATTGATCTCCGCCACCCCACACCTACACCATAAAAGGCCGCTACACTGTAGCAGTGAAAGTAATCGACATATTTGAGAATGGTACAATAGGCTTTCGTGGAAAAATTAAATGAACCAAGCTGTTTTATTGCCCGCATATCTATCCATTCGCTCCGCTAGCGAAACCGTTGTCGTGTGCGGCAAGCTTATTGCCGCCGATGGAGATGGAGTAGTGGATGCCAGTCGATTATGTTTTGCTGATCCATTCGGCCTGGCATTGCTTGGGGCAACTTTTCACATGGTTCAGCAGCAGGGCCGCACTGTCCGCGTTCGCGGTCTGAGCGCCGTAATGAGCGGTTATCTTGCGCGCATGGATGTTTTCGAGGATGTGGTATTGGAGGATTGTGCGCCAAAGCAAACGCAACGTCATAATCGCCGCGATGCGTTGGTGGAGCTGACCCGGCTTGACTCTCAGCGTGGTGTGGCTGATGCCGCCTTTCGATTGGCGCAGTCTCTGGTCGGGCATATTCCCGGTGTTGATCCCGATGAACCGCCGGATGAGATGTCTGGCTTTACCGCATTTGACCGGCTGGTCGAGCCGATCCAATATGCGTTAAATGAATTGCTGGAAAATGCGATGACGCATGCAAGAAGTCATGGTTTTGCAAATGCATCAGTATGGATTGCGAGTCAGTATTACCCAAACAAAGACCTAATACGGCTTGGTGTGGTGGACAACGGCTGCGGATTTCTTGTGTCGTTGCGCGGGCATCCAGAGCTACGCCGCGAACATCATCTGGACGCCATTCTGACGGCACTCAAACCACGCATCAGTTGTAATCGCGATCTGCGTCTGAATATGAATTCTGTCAATCAGGGAGTCGGCTTGACCACGACATGCCGAATCGCCGAACACGCAGGAGGCCGCCTTGTCATCGTGAGCGGGGACGCTATTCATGATACATCCGGGCGAAGCGGGCTGCTGGCGGGCGGCGCGTTTTGGCAGGGTGTGGCGATTGCCATGGAGTGCCGTCGCGACCAGCTCCCAGCAATTCGCTTCCGTGAACTTTTGCCACCGTTGGACAGCCAATTAACCGTTCGTCTGAGGTTTGAATAGTCATGTGTTCATTTACGGGCAATTCTGGTAGATTGAAAGCCCTGATTGATATTTATGAATGCTATGCGCACCAACATTTCATTGACTGAATACGCACGCGGCCACTTGGTTGGCGCACGTTTTACTGCCGCTCAGTTGCGCAAGCAGGTGGAGATTGATCTGGCCCAAGGCTCCGAGGTGGCTTTCGATTTCTCCGGTGTTGAGGCAACACAGTCTTTCATCGACGAATTGGTTGGTGTACTGATTCTCCGTCACGGTCCCGATATTTTATCCAGGCTAATCTTCAAAACCTGCTCTGATGATGTGCAGGCAATCATTGAGTTTGTTGCTACAGACCGTTGCGATCAATACATTAAGCAGCATTCTCACTAAGCTACGCAGCAAGTGTATTTCGTGCGCAGCACAACGGCTTCTTCCGCATTTCAAACACCGGCTATTCCAGCCAGGTTATTTGCTAAGTAAACGCCGAGCAATTCCGTTTATGGTGGGACAAGCCGCGAGCTGATCTGGCAGGTTGTTGAAGAATGTATTACTCAATGTAAATACTGCAAGCCGACAACAATCGACTACCAGTAACTTATTGATATGATGGATTCCGGTTCGCACTGCATTTGACCGGAACGACGAGACGCGTTTGAATTTGGAGTTTTTCAACAAACTGTTAGTCAGCGATTAAATTCTTAGAACAAAATAATTATTGCGTAGCCCAGTGATCAAGACCGCAATGATTCAGCGTGTCGGGCGGTGACAGTGATGCTGCGTGGTCTTATTGATCCGCGGGTTTATCTGGAGTAATTTTTTGCAGGCGTTTTAAAAACACGCGCATTTCCTTCGCGGCTTGCACATCGCCTTTGGCTTCCGCAATGGTTATACCTTGTTGATACACATCTATTGCAGCAGCATCATCGCCTTGCGCGCTGAGCGCCTTGCCGAGTAATTTCCAGGCGGCGGAATAATTTTTGTCGTGTTCGATGGCGCGTTGCAAATGGTTCACTGCCTTGGCAAATTCATTGGCCTGCAAGTACGCCTGGCCCAAACCAAAACGCAACAAGGCGTTGTCTTGACCCTTGGCGAGTAAATTTTCAAAATTAGTAATGATCGACATGGTGTTTGCAGAGTGACAAAAGCATCAAGCTCAACGCCGCCAAAAGGCCGGGGTGAACAATACTAAGATCGTAAATACTTCCAGGCGGCCCAGTAACATGGAAAAGGTCAACACCCATTTGGCGAATTCGGTGATCCCGGCGTAGTTTGCGCCGACGACACCCAAACCCACACCGGTGTTGTTGATGGTGAAGGCCGTTGCCGCGAAGGCGCTGACTTGATCCAGCCCGGTCAACATCAAGGCCAGCATGATCAGGAAAAAACAAGCAGCGAAGGCGGCGACGAAACCCCAGACGGATTCGATGACGCGTTCCGGGACCGGTTTGCCGTTGAGTTTGATCGCGATGACGGCACTGGGATGAATGGCGCGCAGTAATTCGCGATGGCCTTGTTTGAGTAATAATAAAAAGCGGATCGCCTTGATCCCACCGCCGGTGGAACCGGCACAGGAGCCGATGAAGCCAGATAACAGTATTAGTACCGCCGGAAACACCGGCCAGGAAGGATAATCGTGGGTCAACAAACCGGTGGAGGTGGCCACCGAGACGGTTTGAAAGGTGGCGTGTAATAACGCCTGGAACGGATCAACAATAACTTTGGAAAAATACAAATAGAGTGCCGCTGAGAGTGAAACGAAGACAAGAATGCTGAGGTAGGTTTTAAATTCACTGTCAGTAAAATAGTGACGCAGACTGCGTTGCCGCCAGGCAACGAAGTGCAAGGCAAAGTTCGCGCCGCCCAAAAACATAAACACAATGCCGACCACGGCGATGGCGGTGTTGTTGCCATAATGGGCCAATGACGCATCGTAGGTGGAGAAACCGCCGGTTGAGATCGTCGAGAAACTGTGACCAATCGCATCAAAGACATTCATCCCCGCCAGCCAATAACCCAGCGCACAAGCGATGCTTAACACAATGTAGATATACCACAGCGCCTTGGCGGTTTCGGCGATACGCGGCGTGAGTTTGGCGTCTTTCATCGGTCCGGGGGTTTCGGCGCGATACAATTGCATACCACCGATGCCGAGCATCGGCAGGATGGCGACAGCCAGGACAATAACCCCCATGCCACCCAACCATTGCAACTGCTGGCGATAATACAAAATGGATTTCGGCAATTGATCCAAGCCGGTGATGACGGTGGCGCCGGTGGTAGTTAAGCCCGAAG
>Ga0315281_10009045_pt1 | contig 13852 bp, 16 predicted proteins | sample YL17G07_0_MG_FD_204540 | JGI IMG/M metagenome (GOLD analysis project Ga0315281, IMG submission 204540) | Sediment microbial communities from Yellowstone Lake, YNP, Wyoming, USA - YL17G07_0 | ecosystem: Environmental > Aquatic > Freshwater > Lake > Sediment | place: USA: Wyoming | collected...
TGGCATAGCCGACCGCCCGCGCGGCACGGGGCGAGCCGGCAGCCCGTGCCAGCCAGCCGAAGGTGGCCACGCGGCCATGGGGCACCTCGCGGGTCACCGCGTAGACGGCTTCATAGAACGAACCGGGGCCATCGGGAGACGAACGCACCATGCCCGTATGATGCGGCCCAACCATGACCGATCAACTCTCACCGGGCGCGCTCGCGGGCATTCGCGTGATCAACGCGGGGCAGATCCTGGCGGCGCCGTTCTGCGCCACCCTGCTGGGGGAGTTCGGCGCCGATGTCATCAAGGTCGAACAGCCCGGCATCGGCGATAGCAACCGGGGCAACGCCTCCTTCGCGCAGGACAACCGGGGACAGCGGTCGGTGACCATGAGCTTGAGCAAGCCCGAGGGCCAGGCCCTGTTCCGCAGGCTGTGCGATACCGCCGACATCCTGGTGGAAAACTTCCGCCCGGGTACGCTGGAGCGGTACGGCCTCGCACCTGACTCGCTGCGCGAAACCAACCGCGGGTTGGTGGTCGTGCGAGTGAGCGGTTACGGGCAGACGGGGCCGTACCGGGAGCGGGCGGGCTTCGACCGGGTTGCGCTGGCTTTTTCGGGGATCACGTATGTCACCGGCAACCCGGAGACCGCGCCTGTGCGACCCGGGTACTTCGTTGCTGACTACGGGGCCGGCATCTTCGCGGCGTTCGGCGCGCTGGCGGCGCTGCAGGCACGGCAACACACGGGGCGCGGGCAGGATGTGGACGTCGCGCTCTACGAGGCCGTGTGGCGCATGAGCGGTGTCCACGCGGCGACCTATGGCCAGAGCGGGGCGAGCCGCGAACGGAGCGGGAACTACTTCCCGGGCGTCGTGCCAGCGGAGCAATGGCAGACCAGCGACGGCCATTACCTCGTGATCAACGCGACCACCCAGCGGGTCTTCGAGCGGCTGTGCGAAGCGATGGGACAGCCGGGACTCGTAGCGGACGTACGGTTCACACCGCGCGCGAACCTGCTCAAGAACCACGAGGCGATCGAGGCGATCATCGGCGAGTGGTGTGGGCACCACACCCTCGCTGAGGCGCAGCGAATCCTCGATGAGTTCGGCGTACCGGCGAGCAAGGTCTATTCGACCGGTGACATCGTCGGCGACCCGCACTACCACGACCGTGAACAGGTGATCTCCGTGGACAACCCGGAGGGCGGACACGGGCTGCAGCCGGGGGTGGTGCCCAGGCTCACGGGTACGCCGGGGAGCGTCAAAGGCCGGGCACCGAAGCTGGGCGAACACAACCAGGAGATCCTGGGCGGAGAGCTTGGCCTGGACGCCGCCACGATGGCGGACTACGCCGCACGGGAGATCATCTAGTACGACGGGCGCCTGGAAATGAAATGGCCGCTGGTTTTCACCAGCGGCCATCGTTCCTTCCGGGGACGAGGGGGCATCCCCGATGGGCGTAAATCAGGCGGCGGCGCGGTGCTCTTCATTGGTGATGAAGTCACCATCGGCCAGCCAGTTCTTGAACTCTTTGGTGGTGCCGCAGACCTTGCAAACGCCGACGCTGAGGGGCCCGTTGGGCTCGTCGATGCGCCAGCGGTGGTAGTGGTCGGCCTGGGCCCTTGGTTGCTTGTTGAGTGTTGCCGTCGACATTCCCTGAACCTCCGTTTTCGGTTGACTCCCGCGCGGCCGTTGGTCTACGCTAGCCTTGCGTGAGTGCCGATACTATCGCTTTGATAGCTTCGTGATGCTGATTCTAGCATCAGCTACTATCAAGTCAATAGTCTCGGCACTATCGTTGTCAAAATCTTTTTCGCACTCCGAGGGTTGCCCACCCCGATGACGCACCGCGCGGAGCTCGATGCCGTACGCAAGTCGTACAACCACCCCTGCCTCATCGCGCAGACCCTCGACGTTATCGGAGACCGCTGGACGCTCCTGGTGCTCCGCGACCTGATGTCGGGGCTGCACCGCTACGGCGACATCCTCGAAAGCTGCGCCGGCATGTCGCCGAACGTGCTTTCGGATCGCCTGAAAAAGCTTGAGGCGGATGGCCTGGTTAACCGCATGTACCAGAAGGGCCTGCCGCCCAAGGTTGAGTACACCTTGACGGAGAAGGGCTGGGACGTACGCCCCATCCTCCTGACGATGCTCGATTGGGGCCGCAGCTACACCCACGGCATCACACCAGAATCGGTCGGGACGGAAGTTTCGACCGATTTTGCCGCCCGGACCCTGCCGGCCTTCTCGTTCCACCCGGAACGCGCTGAGGGGCTGGCCGCGAAGATGGTGGTGGAGATCTCCAGCTGCGAAGGTTGTTCAAGCTGGACGTTCGACATCCACGATGGCCACATTCACCCCCGCCGCTCCGCTGAAGCCGCTGACGTACTGCTCAAGACAGACACCAGCGGCTTCTTCCGTTTCGTGCGGGGCGAAGCAGGGCCGCTCGAGTGCGGCGAACTGACCGGCCCGGTGGAGGTCGCAATGGCGATCCAGGCCTGCTTCCGAGCGGACTGACCAGGACCTCCCGCCTTACTGAGCCCGCCCGGGTCCGCGACCCATCAAGCCGTCGGCCGGGCCGGCCGGGCCGGGTGACCGGTCTTCGAGGATGTCTTCCATGCGGGAGCGGACGCGCTCTTTGATCGCCGGGTGGGTGAGCAGGTAGAAGCGCCCTTCGCGGATGCCTTCGAAGACGATATCGCCGACTTCATCGGGCGGCATGCCATCGGCCTGGAAGCGGGCGCTCATCATCTGGCGCTGAGCGGCAACCGCGGCGCTAAGTTCGCGCGGACGCTCCGGGTTCTGGAGCTGGGACGGCCGGTTACGTTCGGCTTCGATGATGCGCGTGGCGATCATCCCGGGGCAGAGCACCGAAACGCCGAGCTTCGCGTTGGCGGCCTGCAGATCGTAGTAGAGCCCTTCGCTGAGACGGGTCACCCCGTGCTTCGAGACGCCGTAGATCGACCCGGGGCCGGAGGATAGCCCGAGCACCGACGAGGTGTTGACGATGTGGCCCTCTTCGCCGTGCTCCAGCATGGAGGGGACGAAGGCCTGGATGCCGTGCACCACGCCCATAAGGTTGACGCCAAGCACCCAGTCCCAGTCGTTCTCGGTGGTTTCCCAGAGCGGGCCGCCGCCGCCCGAGACGCCCGCGTTGTTGCAGAGGATGTGCACCTTGCCCCAGCGGGCGAGGACCTTGTCGCGGAGCGCCTTCATCGATTCGAGGCTGGAGACGTCGGTGCGGACGGCGAGCACGTCGGCGCCGGCGCCGCGGAGTTCGAGTTCGGCGATGGCGAGCGGCTCCGGCTCAACATCGGCGAGTGCGACCTTCATACCGGCCCGGGCGAAGCGGCCCACCATGCCGCGGCCGATCCCGCTCGCGGCGCCGGTAACGACGGCGACCTTCCCTTCGAACTCTTTCATTTTCCCCTCCCTGCCTAATTCGCGACGCTCCACCCACGAGGCTCACGCCGGTCGGATGGAGTTGCTCCAGCCGGCCCAATGGCCGACGGCTACCGAGCGGCGAAGCATACACGAACGGGATTCGGCTTTCAGCGATGCAGCACTCAGCACTCAGCACTCAAGAGGTACACTGCGGGTCGATGATCCTCCTCCTCCACGGCTCCGATGCATTAGCGATCCGGCGGCGGATGCAGGCCGTCCGCGACGACGCGGATGGTGGCTCGGGGATGCTTATCACCAACCAGACGTTCATCGACGGGCGGGACGCGAAGCCCGGCGAAATCCTCGCCCAGGTCATGTCGCCGCCGTTCCTCGCGCCGAAGCGGCTGGTGATCGTGGAGAACCTGCTCGACCGCTTCGAACAGAGCGGAGACCAGCGCCAGCCCCGCAGCCTCGAGCCCCTGAAGGCACTACTGGACGCGCTGGAACAGGGGATCCCCCCCACCACGGTGCTGGTGTTCACGGGAGGCGCCCTCAAGCGAAACGCCCTGCTGGACCGGCTCAAGCGGCTACCGGACATCGAGGACGCGGACTACGCCGCCCCGGAGCGCGACAATCTCTTTCGCTTCGTGCGGGATGAGGCGGCGGCACGCGGCCTGAAGTTCCGCAACGGGCCGTTCAAGCAGGCACAGCCCGAAGACGAAGAGATCGCCCGGATCAGCGACCCCGCGGTGCTGTTGGCGACGCTGCTGCGTTTCGAAACAGCCGGCGGCGAATGGCACAGCGACACGCTCTCAATCGTCAACGAACTGGACAAGCTGGCGCTCTACACCATGGGCCGTGAGGCGACCGTGGACGAGGTGTACGCATCCTGCGCGGGCCAGCGAGAGTCGAACCGTTTCGCCTTCAGCGATGCCGTGATGGACGGCGACCTGCGCAGGGCGTTGCAGGCACTCGCCCTGTTGCGCCGAGACGGGGAGAGTCCGCTCGCGCTGCTGGGGCTCCTGATCACCGGCTACCGGATGAGCGCGACCGTGATCGACTTGCTGGACGAAGGGGCGACCCCCGAAGAAATTGGGAAGGCAATCCGGCGACCGTGGCCGAACCTACGCGACCGCGCAATCCGGCGCGCGCGGGGGCTTGGGCCAGCCGGCCTGAAGGCAGCCTATGCCGCGCTGGTTGCGGCCGACCGTACCCACAAGGCCGGCGAAGTGGATGAAGAAATCGCGATGGAGATCCTGGTGGAGCAGCTCGCCGCGCTTGCGGGCACGGCCGCACCCGGAGGGCGACGCTAGTCCAGGGGGCCCTGCCATACGGGGTTGTAGCAGGCCACCGGGTGGCCGGCCCCGTCAGGTGCGCGGAGCGTCGGGGCCGGTTCCGTGCGGCAGACGTTCATCACCTTCCTGCAGCGCGGGATGAACGGGCAATGAGCGGCCGGCTCGGCAACTTCGGGCGGGTTGCCGGGGATCGCCTGGAGGTGCTCGCGGTGAGCATCAAGGCGGGGACGCGTCTCAAGCAGCGCGTGGGTATAGGGATGCAGCGGAGCCTTCAGCATCTCGTGGACGGTCCCCTGTTCGACCACGCGGCCGCCATACATCACCGCCACGTCATCGGCCATCTGGGAGACGACGCCGAAGTCATGCGTGATAAGCAGGATCGATGTCCCCCGCTCGCGGCGCAGCACGTCAAGCTGGTGCAGGATCTGGGCCTGGATGGTCACATCCAGCGAACTCGTGGGTTCGTCGGCGATGAGGACTTCGGGGTTGAGCGCCGTGGCGATGCCGATCATCACGCGCTGGCACATGCCGCCGGAGAGCTGGAACGGGTACGACTTCGCCACGCGCTCCGGATCGGCAAGGCCGACCTCGCTGAGGATGGCCAGGGCGCTGCGCTTCGCCTCTTTCTTATCGACGCGGCGGTGGCTGGTCAGCATTTCGGCCACCTGGTCACCGATCGAAATCACGGGGTTCAGGCCGGCCACCGGGTCCTGGAAGATCATCGCAATGCGCTGGCCGCGGATAGCGCGGATCTCCCGTTCGGGCATCTTCATGAGCTCGTCGCCATCGAAGCAAACGCTCCCGGCCAGAATTTCGCCGCCAGACGGCATGAGGCGGAGGACCGCCATGCCCGCGCTCGACTTCCCCGAGCCAGATTCGCCCACGAGCGCGAGCACCTTCCCGCGCTCGAGGTCGAACGAAACGCCATCGACCGCGTAGACCACCGACTCCTTGCTGCGGTAGCGGATGGTGAGGTCGCGGACGCTGATGATCGGTGGTTGATTCATGCAAGAAAAACGGGGCCGCTGGGGCCCCGTCACACGACTGCCGCTGGGTGCGTCAGTCGCTAGGACGAAGCGAAGAGATGAACCGGCCCTGAATTTCTACGTTATCGGGGGCGGTATAGATGGGTTCCATTGTACTGTTCGCCGGCTGGAGGCGGACACGGTCGCCTTCGAAGTAGTACCGCTTCAGCGTCACTTCGCCGCGATCCTTCAGCCACACAGCGACCTTATCGCCCTGGTTAGCCGTGGAGGCGGGTTCGAGGAAGACGATGTCGCCGTCGTCGATCAGGTCGTCGATCATCGACTTGCCTTTCACCCGCAGTGCGAACACGTTGGGCCGGCCGCGGACCATGTCTTCCGTGACTGAGACGGTGTCTTCGGCATCGCTCGCCCAGCGGTCCGATGTAGGAACAGGGATAGGCTGCCCGGCGGCGATGGTGCCAAGCACGGGGATCTCGACAATGCGGGGGCGCTTGCCGCCACGCCCGAGGACTTCGATGCCTCGTGAGACTTCCCGGTCGCGCTTGATATAGCTCTTCTCTTCGAGCTTGCGAAGGTTGTAATCGACCACGGAGGTACTGCTGATGCCGCAGCCATCCTGGATATCGCGAATGCTGGGCGGGTAGTCGTGATCGTCGATGAACGCGCGGAGGTATTCGAAGATCTGGAGTTGCTTGCCGGAGAGTTCTTTCAGCACGGGACGGCCTCGTCGAACGGATGTTCGCGCTCAGGTTAACAATGATCCCGGGTTATCGTCAAACCTTGTTCGGAACGTTTGTTTTCGTAGCCGTCGCCGGGTTGCGGCGACCTCCGGGGAGACGCACGATAAGTCACTAACCCTTGGCGGACTGACAGGTGCCCCATTGACCCAGGCAGAGCTTGAGCGTACGGCGCTAGTAATCGCGGCTCATCCCGATGACGGCGACTTCGGGGCGGCGGGATACGTGGCCCAGCTGGCCGCGGACGGCTGGCTGGTCGACTTCCTGGTGTGCACGAACGGAGCGAAGGGCACGGAGGACCGGGCGATGGCGCGGGAGCGGCTGATCGCGCTCCGGCGTGAGGAACAGCGCGAGGCCTGCCGGCGGATGGGGGTGCGCGAGGTCCACTTCCTCGACAACGAGGACGGCGAGCTGACCTACGACCGAAGGTTCCTGGAGCAGCTCGTGCGGAAGATCAGAGAGATCCGGCCGCACACCGTACTGACGCACGACCCAACCGACATCATCATCCGCGACAGCTTCATCAACCACCCGGACCACCGGGCGACGGGCACGGCCACGCTGGACGCGGTATACCCGACGGCGCGCGACTACCTCAACTTCCCCGAGCACGCGGTCGAGGGGTTGGAGCCGCACAAGGTGCGCGAGATCCTCCTATGGGGCACGAACCAGCCGAACTTCGACGTCGACATCAGCGGGGCGGTGGAGGCAAAGATCTTCGCCTTGAGCGCGCACGTCACGCAGTTCGGAAACAAAGAGGAGTTCGTTTCGTTCGCGGCGAGTAGCTGGAAGGACGAGAGCGGGCGGTACCTCGAGCGGTTCCGGCGAATCACGATGCAGTTCTAGGCCAACCGGCGTGCGGTAGGCTGTCCGGATGAGCGCAGAATCTACGCCCCGCATCGTCGTCCGCCACGCGGCCCGCGTCGTGCTGATCGATGACCTCGATCGGTTGCTCCTGTTTCTCTTCCGATTCACGCCCGCCGATGGCGTGCTGCGGGAGCTTTGGATTACGCCCGGCGGCGGACTCGACCCGGACGAAACGCACGAAGCGGCCGCCACCCGCGAGCTGTGGGAAGAGACCGGGATCTCCGTGTCGCTGGGACCGTGCGTCTGGACGCGAAGCTTCACCGGTCCCTGGGACGACCACTTTATCGAACAGCACGAGCGGTACTTCGTTGCACGAACGCCGGCGCGTGGTATCGAAACGACCAACCAGACCCAATTCGAGCGGGTGTTGATGCCGGAGCACCGCTGGTGGTCAATCGACGAGATCCGAGCTTCAAGCGATGTCTTTGCACCGGGCGCGCTGGCGGAAGCGCTCGTGCCGCTCATCGCGGGCGAGTATCCGCCGGAGCCGATCGATGTCGGCGCCTGAGCCATGCTCGGCGGCGGACGCCCGTGGACGTCTGCTTGAGCTTGCCGGGCGCGAGGGGTTCGCAATGGTGCGGTTCGCACCAGCAGCGCCGATCCTGGCGGCCCGTGAGGTGGCGCTGGCCACGCTCTCGGAGGGGCTGTTGGATGGGCTCGGCTGGATCACCGAAGAGTGGCTCGAACGTGCCACTGAGCCGGGCCGGTTCCTTGCGGGGGCGAGGACGGTAATCCTGCTGGCCTTGCCGTACCGGGGTGCTGATCCAGTCCCGGCCGACGACGTTTCACGGGGCCGCGTCGCTCGCTATGCACGCGGGCGCGACTACCATCGCGTGTTCGAGGCGAAGCTACGACGCATGGCGAAGACCATCCGCGCAGAACTCCGCGGGAGCGCCCGACCCACCGTGGACTACGGCCCGTTGCTTGAACGGCCGCTGGCAGCGGCGGCGGGGATGGGCTGGCTGGGGAAGTCCACGATGTTGCTTGTGCCGGGTTTCGGGCCGTGGGTGCTGCTCGGCGCGATCGCTACCGACCTCGACGTAGCGCCGGACGAGCCACTGAAAAAGAGCTGCGGCGCCTGCACGCGCTGCATCGTGGCTTGCCCGACGGGGGCGATTTCCGCGGAGGGGAACGTGCTCGATGCGCGGCTCTGCATCAGCTACCACACCATCGAGAACCGGGGACCAATCCCGCGAGAACTGCGGGCGAAGTTCGGCGACTGGATCTTCGGCTGCGACGACTGCCTGGATGCCTGCCCGGTTGGCGGCGGCAACAGCACGACCTACCCGGACTTCGCGCCGTTATCGTCCGAGGATGCCCGGCCGGCGCTCGCGCCGCTGCTCTCGCTGGACGAGGCGGCGTTCCGGGAGCGTTACCGCGGCCGGCCGATCACGCGGGCGAAGCGCGACGGCTTCCTGCGCAACGTCTGTGTCGCACTGGGAAACGTCGGCGGGGCGGAGGATGTCGCGGCACTGGCGGGGGCGTTAGGCGACGACTCACCGCTGGTACGGGGCCACGCCGCGTGGGCGCTGGGGCAGATCGGTGCGCGCCGGGGCCTCGGCAGTGCCAGGAGCCTGTTGTTGGCTCGCGCCGACGTGGAGCGAGACGAAACGGTGCGCGAGGAGATCGAGTCGGCGCTTCAGGAGGCAAAATGAAAGCACTCGTCACCGGGGCATCGGGGTTCATCGGCAGCCACATCGTCGACCAGCTGCAGGCGGCGGGGCACGACGTGACCGCGCTCGTCCGGCCGACCAGCGACGTCCGCTACCTGGACTCGATCGGGGCGCGCCTCGCCGTCGGGGATGTAACAGACCCGGAGTCGCTCCGCGCGGCGGTCGTGGGCATGGATTCGGTGTTCCACACGGCCGCGGTGGTCGGCACCTACGGGCGTTGGGACCACTTCCGTGAGGTGGGCGTACGAGGGACGAAGAACGTGATCGACGCGGCAGCCGGGGCGGGAGTGAGCCGATTCATCCACCTGGGCTCGATCGCCGTGTACGGCACACGCCCGAAGGGAGAGCTGTTCAACGAAGACACGCCGTTTGACGACCACCCGGAGCGCTGGAACCACTACGTCCGGGAGAAGGTGTGGTCCGAGAAGCTGGTGTGGAAAGCGCACACCGACGGGAAGATCCGGGCGACCTCCTTCCGACCGGCCGTAGTGCTGGGTCCGCGCGACCGAAACGCCGTGCCCCGGGCGCTTTCGATCATCCGGTCACCGCTTGGGGGATTGGCGGGGACGGGGTCGAACCGGGTGCCCTCGGTGGTGGTTGAGGAGATGGCCGCGACGATCGTGGCTTCAGCCGAGAACGAGATCACGGCGGGCAAGGCGTACAACCTCGCGGGCGCGGCGCCGATTACGCAATTCGAATTCATGTCGCACTTCGCCACGGCGGCGGGTCTCAAGCCGCTCACGCGTAAAGTGCCGCTCCCGGTGGCGATGACGATAGCAGCGGTGCTTGAGAACGCCTACCTGCTGGCGCGACGGAAAGAGGAACCGTTCCTCACCCGCATCGCGGCCGTGGTGGCCGGCTACGACTACAACATCGACTGCACCCGGGCGGCCGCGGACCTTGGCTGGGAGGGCAAGGGCGACTACGGCGATGCCATCCGCCGGTCGGTCGAATGGGCGGAGGCTCACGGGTAGGCGCGATGACGATCACGATTCGCGCGGCAGCTATCGAAGATGCGGCGGCGATCGCCGGGATCCGGGTGCGGAGCTGGCAGGCGGCCTACCGCGGGATGGTGCCCGACTCGCTCCTCGACGGGTTGTCGACGGAGGTCGACACGCCGCGGTTCAGAGGCGTCCTTGAGCGCCTCACGGAGACGAACCAGCGCGCCTGGATCGCGGAAGACGACGGGATGGCGACCGGCTTCGCCATCTCCGGCCCGCCCCAGGAGGACGACCTGGCGGCCGGCGCGGGAGAGGTGCACCTGCTCTACCTCGAACCCGATCGGCGCCGCGGCGGGATCGGCGGGATTCTGCTGGATCACGCGGTCGCTGACCTGCGGGCGGACGGATTCGCGCCAATCGTGCTCTGGACGCTCCAGGCGAACACGCCGGCGCGGGCTTTCTACGAGGCGGGGGGTTGGCGGCACGATGGCACGGTGAAGGCGTTCGTGGTGGAAGGGATCGAAGTACCGGAAGTCCGGTACGTGCTGGGCGATTCGTAACCTTCGGCAGCGCCGCGGCGTTGTCTGCTCTCGGGCGACGTTAAGGCGAGGAGATTAGGCATGGCGATCCGCGCGGTGCTGTTCGATGTGGGCGGGCCGATCGACACCGAGATCGAGCACGAGCGGCTGATCGACCAGCACATCGTTGAAGCACTGGCTGCCGAGGGAGTGGCGGTGACATCGGGCGACCTTGAAGCGGCGAGCGAATGGGCCGTGCGAGCGTTCGCGCCGAGCACCTACGCAGCGATGATCTGGCGGCTGCTGGACGGCGACCATCAACGAGCGGTGCGGGCCTACGAGGCGCTACATGCGAGGTCGGACGAGCGGAGCGCGGCCCGGGGCGGGATCGAGCTTCGTGAGGGGATTGCCGGGGCGATCGGCCGCCTCCATTCCCGCGGATTCGCGCTTGGGCTCGCGGCGAATCAGCCGGCACGAGTGATCGCCGACCTCGACCGATTCGGCATCGGAAAGTACTTCACTCACCGCGAGGTCAGCGGCCATCACGGGTTCCGGAAGCCGGATGTGCGATTGTTCCTCCGCGCGTGCGAGGACCTTGGGGTGGAGCCGGCCGAATGCATCATGGTGGGCGACCGGGTGGACAACGACATCGCGCCGGCGAGGCTGCTTGGGATGCGGACGGTACTGTTCCGGACAGGGCGGCACGCGGCGCAGCAACCGCGTTCGGCCGATGAGGTGGCGGATGTGGAAGTGTGGACGGTGGGGGAGTTGGTGATCGCGACCGAAGCGATCCTGGGCGAGGCGACGGAGGATGGACGCGTGTAAGAGCGACGGACCGCTCCCTGGCAGTCGCGGCTCGGCTTATCGCGGCTCGGCGTGGCGCTAGGTACACTCCGGCGCACACTTACCCCGGAGATACGATTATGGCGAATTACGTGCGCTTCACGCGCAAGGACGGGACAACGGGCGCGGGCCTGGTCGAAGGCAACCGGATTGCGGTAGTCAAGGAGCCGTTTTGGGAGCGAGCCGATCGCACGGGCGAAACCGTGGCGGCGACGGATGTGAACCTGCTCCCGCCATGCGAGCCGCGCTCGATCGTCTGCGTCGGGCTGAACTACTCCAGCCATTTGAACGGCCGACCGGCGCCGAACCCGCCGACCCTGTTCTACAAGCCGCTTTCCAGCATCGCGGGGCAGGGGGACAAGATCGTCTTACCCGCGAATGCCGGGCGGATCGACCCTGAGGGCGAGATCGTCATCGTCATCGGCAAGAAGGTGAACCGGGCGACCCGCGAACAGGCTCTCGACGCGATCTTCGGCTACACCTGCGGCAACGACGTTTCCGCGCGCGAATGGCAGCAGGCCGACGGGCAGTGGTGGCGCGCGAAAGGGAGTGACACCTTCGGCGTCTTCGGTCCGACGATTGTGACCGGGCTGAAGCACGACGCGATCGAACTCCACACCCGCGTGAACGGCGTTGAGGCCCAGCACGGCCACTCGACCGAACTCATCCTCGATATCCCGGAGATCGTCCGATACGTGGCCGCCGTGATGACGCTCGTCCCAGGCGACATCATCTACACGGGCACGCCGGGGAGCCCACAGGCCCTAAAGCCAGGCGATGTCGTGGAGGTGGAGGTGACAGGCGCGGGCGTGTTGCGGAACGAAGTGGCCGGGAGCTAGCGGGCGAAGGTGACCGCGCCCACGCCACAACGTCCGGTGACGGTATCGAAGGGCGCATCGGGTCCGGCGTAGGGGCCGAGCAGCCTGTGCCCGTCGCGTTCGCGGGCGGCAATCAGGGCGGCGAAGGCAGCAAGTTCAACGCCCGCCAGGCCTTCGTCCGCCGCGATCCGCTCGACGCAATGGCGCTCGAAGTCGGTTGTCACTCGTCGCGCCATTACCGGATTCTGCCACATCCGTGGCGACAGCTAGTCCCAACTGGCCGGGAGCTTCAGGTGCTCGACTTCGTCCTCACCAACGGTGCGGCTGATGGTGTCCCACTCGCCGAGTTCCCATTCGCTCACGAACGTCACCGCGGTACCTTCGCGGCCGGCGCGGGCAGTACGGCCGATGCGGTGGATGTATTCCTCGGCGTTCTGGGGCACGTCGTAGTTGATGACGTGGTTGATGTCGGGGATATCAAGGCCGCGGGAGGCGACATTCGTGGCGATGAGGAATTCGAGCTTGCCCGTCTTGAAATCGGTCATCACACGGTCGCGCTGGGACTGGCTGAGGTCGCCGTGGATGGCGCGCGCGGGCACCCCACAGGAGACAAGCTGGTCGGTGAGGCGATCGACGCCGATTTTGGTCCGGCGGAAGATGAGCGAACGGCCAAGGTCCATGTTCTCGTAGAGGTAGCGCAGGGCCAGGAACTTTTCCCGCTCTGAGACCTCACAGTAATACTGGTGGACGGTCTCCACGGTGCGCTGTTCGGGCTGGATGGCGACGCGTCGCGCGCCACGCATGTAGCGATAGACGATGCGGCCGATGCTTTCGGGCATGGTGGCGCTGAAGAGGGCGGTCTGCCGGGTCTTCGGAGTGACCCGGAGGATGTAATCGATGTCGCGGGCGAAGCCGATATCGAGCATCTGGTCGGCTTCATCGAGGACGGCGAAGCGCACGCCTTCGAGGCGGAGCGTGCCGCGCTTGATGTGGTCGATGACCCGCCCGGGCGTACCGACAACGACGTGCACGCCGCGCTCAAGGGCAACGAGGTCGGTCTGGACGCGGCCACCGCCGATGAGCCCGAGGGTGCTAAAGCCGTAGAAGCGGCCGAGGTGGTCAATGACGTCACGGACCTGCTTGGCAAGTTCGCGGGTAGGCACGAGGACGACTGCCTGTACTTCGTTGACTTCGGGATCGATGACGCGCGCGAGGGGAAGGCCGAAGGCGATCGTCTTGCCGCTACCGGTCTGGGCGAGCCCGACGAGGTCTTCATCCTCAAGGAGGATGGGGAGGGCAGCGACCTGGATCGGGCTCGGCTCGGTGTATCCGAGGGAGGCGATTGCGGCGAGGCCAGTCTCATCGACGCCGAGGGCTCGGAACGACTCGGAGATAGGGGCCATGGCTGGCAGCGCGGCAGGGTTCCTCGCAGGGGTTCCCGAGGCCGTCGCGACCTGGACTTCGCCGCCGGGAACACCCCGGCCGCTGCCGCGGCGGCCGCGTGAGCGGCGCCGGAGCGATGGAGCTTCGGACGATGCCTCAGCGGTGGGCGCGGCGACGTGTGAAACGGCGGGGCGCGAGAGGTGCGCGCGATGAGGCGCGGCGGATTCGGATGGTGTGGATGTGGGTGCGGGAGCCATAGTGGCCTCCGCAGGGCGGGTCTTACGCTTGAAGAAGATCAGGGTTGGTAGGGTCCTTTCGAATTGGGTGCGAGTGCACCCCTATGCCGCGCAGGGTTCCGAAACCCGCAAGCAGGCAAAGGCGCAAATCAGTGGCAGGGACAATTCGAAGGCCGATAGGTCGGGG
>Ga0315281_10009046_pt1 | contig 13852 bp, 16 predicted proteins | sample YL17G07_0_MG_FD_204540 | JGI IMG/M metagenome (GOLD analysis project Ga0315281, IMG submission 204540) | Sediment microbial communities from Yellowstone Lake, YNP, Wyoming, USA - YL17G07_0 | ecosystem: Environmental > Aquatic > Freshwater > Lake > Sediment | place: USA: Wyoming | collected...
CGGCGGCGTCGGAAGGCACGGCGGAGGATGTTTCTCAGGCAAAGACCCTTCAAAAGTTGACCGCTCAGGTTGCTACATGGCAAGATACATCGCCAAAAACATTGTTGCAGCGGGATTGGCAGATCAATGCGAGACCCAAATATCCTACGCAATAGGAGTTGCCCAACCAGTCTCAGTTATGGTAAACACGTTCGGCACGGGCAAGATACCTGATGAGAAAATCCTTGAATTGGTAAAGAAACATTTTGACATGAGACCCAAAGCAATAATAGATCACTTAGATCTTCAAAGACCAATATATAGAAAAACCGCTGTGTTTGGGCATTTCGGAAGAAACGATCCTGACTTCACATGGGAAAAAACTGACAAAGCAGCATTACTGCGAAAAGCCGCTGAAGGAAAGGGTTCTGGGCAGCTACAAGTGTCAAGTTCAAAAACTTGACGTAACTTTGCAGGAAACTTCGTTAGGAGGGCGCTGGAGCTGACGAGATACAATGAGATACATTGTCATAAATGGGCTGTCTTGTTAGAAAAAAGAAAGTGCAAGATGGAGCAAGCAATAGCGGCAATACACTCTGGAAACTTTGAAACAGCCCAAATAGTTGTCTCTGAAATTTTTCATGGTGAAGAATCGCGAAACAGCAAGGATACAGATCCCGGTATGGAAGGCTCATTGCTTTATCATATGGCGATGGTGACTAAAATGGAGGCAGAGCCCAAATTTGTGTTGGAGGAACTTGGACTTGATGAACCTGACGTCACCGCTCGCGAGTTGACTTTCTTCGACGCGTTTGTTTCTGATGTTAAAGAACTCACCAAAAAGCTGGGAATAGAAATCAACTCTAAACCAACATTATGCAACGCCGCTCTTAGCGAAGAAGATAAAATCTCCCTATTCGACAAACTTACAGAAAAGACCAAAACCGTTGAAGCCATGCTTAAAAAAGAAGATTTTAACGCTGAACTTGAGCTGCAAAGGACATTCTCAGAATGGGTAACAAGTGTCATCGATATGCGTATGAGGCAAGAATACGAGACAATAAAGGGTTTCTTGATACTGGCTGATTTGACAAGTAATCTTGGAATTAAACGCGTAAGCAGGATTATGGATAGCGTCCAAGAAAAATTTGGAAAGGCCACAGCAACTGCCGCCCTCAACGTGACTCTTAGGGCTGGAATCTCGAGACAAAAATTGCAGACAATCATGCTAAGTGACCATTATATTGAATATAAAATGAATATGTCTGAGCTAGAGGGTTCTATGCGTTTTTTGAATTGCCCTATCTTTGGAAGTCATAATTACATATTGGATAGATTCAAGGCAGAGGCTGGGACAGCTGAACTGTTTTGTCGCTATTTCTGTGTTGCCCACGCAAAGGCTATGTTTGAAACTGTTTTGCCTTTCACGTTTGAAATGTCGCGACCCAAACGGATGTCCTCTGATGGAAAATGCGAATTTCACCTTAAACTTGCCCAACCATCAAACGAGACTAAGGCGAAATTCATTCCTCTAGTGATTTCTTGGAACGTGACAGCAAAATGCAACTTGAAATGTTCACACTGCTACATAAATGCGGGTGAAAAGAAAGACATTAGTGAACTCAGTACTGATGCTGCAAAACTGCTTATACATCAGATTGCGGAAGTCAGCAAACCTTTACTTATTCTAAGCGGTGGCGAACCTCTGCTCAGAAAGGACATTTTTGAACTCATTAGATATGGTACGGAGCGCGGTCTGAAGATGGCTATGGGAAGCAACGGCATGCTGATTGACGATATTGTGGCGCGAAAATTGAAAGATGCAGGGATAACTACAGTATCAATCAGTCTTGACTCAAGCGTGCCTGAATTGCATGATCAATTTCGAGGAGTAACGGGCTCTTGGCAACGGGCTGTGGAAGCAATTAAAGCGCTTAGAAGAAATGGAGTAGTTGTTCAGGTAAACACAACGGTGACGCAGCAGAATTACAGCCAAATTGGAGATATCTTTGCCTTAGCTGAAAAATTGGGAGCAGAGAATTTTCATTTGTTCTTTTTAGTTCCTACGGGCAGAGGAGCAAGAATCGAAGACATAACTCCTGACATGTACGAAAAGATGATCACTTCTTCATTCTCAAAGAGTATGCAGTACAATCTTAACGTTAAGCCGTCTTGTGCACCCCAGTTCATGCGCATTGCACAGGAAACTGGAATTGACATGACCCGTTGGGTAAGAGGCTGCATGGCTGGGCTATATTACTGTCGCATCTATCCCACTGGAGAGGTCACCCCTTGTCCTTATCTTCCGATTGCGATAGGTAACATTCGCCAAAAATCCTTTAAGGAAATATGGTTCAACTCAGAGATTCTTCGAAACCTGCGAGATTTCAAGAAACTGAAAGGCAAATGCGGTAAATGTGAATACACTGAGGTTTGCGGCGGTTGCCGAGCTCGGGCTTATGGTCTGACTAGCGATTTTATAGATTTCTGTGGCGATCTACATGAACCGACTGAACTACACGGTGACTACTTAGCAGAGGAACCATGGTGTACTTACAAACCCAAAGGTTCGTAGCTAACAGATTCTGGTCTTCAAGTGAAGTGTGTGGCCGAATATTTTTTCCATTTCAAATAAGCTCGACGTTACTTATGCTTTATAAGCCGGATGGGTTGCTATGCCGGATTTTTTGAGAGCAGAAGCGCAAGGAAAATAAACAAAGGGAAGCATAATCAAATGGGATTATCTGTATGCAGTGCGGTCGTTGTGGTGTACTTCTCAAAGAAGGAGAAACTTACGATTTCCATGGAAAAGTTTTATGCGAAGATTGTTATTTTTACGAAACAAATCCGCCAAAAGCATGTGATCCCATGGCGGTGGCAGCTGCTTTATCGATCCGAAAACAGTTGGGGCAGTCAGGAACCACCGGCTTGACGGAGTTGCAAAGACAAATTTGCAGCGTAATCGAGCAAAGAGGAAAAATCACCAAGGAAGAATTCTTGAAGATAATTAATATTGGACCAGAAGAACTGGAACTGCAATTTGCTATTCTCCGCCATTGTGAACTAATCCGCGCATTCAAGGAAGGAGACAAGGTTTATCTGACTAAATGGTGACTATGGTCATCAAAGCCTATTCTTAATCTGTAAAGAGTTTTGAATTGGTTATCCTGGCTTTTTTCTTCGATTCGGATAATGTTGCGCTCACACGAGGGGGATATGGTAAGCTCACCACTGCAGTAATCTGTACACTGTTTGCTTTTGTTGGCATAATTCGTTTATTTTATAAACGAAATGTATTAGTAATGTTTGCTTATTATATTACGAGGGGTGTGCAGTATTCTTTTTTTGGATTGTTTTTTGCGGTTTTTCTGTTTAGTCTGAAGTTAGTCGTCGGAAGAGTTAAACACCAAAAAATAAACGAAATTGAATTGTGCACACTCCTCGGTTCCGAGTATCTGTTGCCAATCTCACTTTTCTTGAAGTCACAATGCCCTTCCAATTTAGTTTAGCGCCCCTTCCTCTTGAACTTTCATTACTTACATTACGCAGATGCAGATCATAGATTATTACACAGTCCTGTGGGCTCTCAAGCTGAAGCATCTGCTTCACGTTCATATGTTCGAAGACCCGTCTAGTTGGGCGTATAGAGTTGCTGTGACACGAAATAGCCACATTTCCTCGCGCTTGCCCAAGCCAATCTCTGAGCTGCTTCAGAAACGAAAGCACCCGTTTTTCAACCATACTCAAACTTTCTCCTTCGGGTGGAACGAAGTCATAGCCTCGATTAATTTGAGCGTATAAATCAGGATTTTCGTTGGCAACTCTTTTCTTGCTTCTACCTTGAAGCAAGCCATAGCAACGTTCGATGAGTCGATCGTCCATGAAAACTGGAGCTTGCGGGCGGTCTTGGAGTACGATTTCAAGTGTTTTTCGGGCTCGTCTAAGATGCGAGGTAAAAGTATAATCAATTCGGCATCGCTTGAGTTGTTCAGCGATTTCCTGCGCCTGCGAAAGTCCCTTCAAAGTAAGTACTGAATCACGCCAGCCGAGAATACCTCACGACTGTTATCAAACGTTTCAGCATGCCTAAAAACAAACAGTTTGCAAATCATCAATCTCACCTTAAACCGTCGCAAGAATACTTTTTACGGACGAAAAAGAGAAAACCGAATTATATTCTAACTTAGTCGTTATTGTAGCACACGTTCCCAGCCTATTAGCACGTGCTACTATATGTTAGCGGTAAAGTGCAAAAACTCCAGCCGAAAATAAAAAGAGGGGGATTGTGGTTTTGCCATGTATTAGCTTACTTGGTTTGTCGTAGCATTTTACTTATTTCTTCCAAGTTAAATGCCACTTTAACCTCGGTCGTTTCACTCGCACTCACCGCCAAAGCCTCTGGCTCCATCGAGAATTTTTGGAAGGCTTCCAAGCTGGACGCTTCAATCACATTCAGGTTAAGGTGTTCGTTTGGCACAGACCATGCTCCGACCATCTTGACTCCATATTTCATCGACCATGCATCAAGTTTATCCAAGTACGCCAAATTCACTTTTCTCTTTTCTTCGTTGAACAGAGGACAGTCTTCGGGAGAATGCCTCGAAATCAACAAAAGTGTTAACACAACAACATACTCTCCGCATTATTTTTAGCGCGCACTAATAGTAATAGAGGAGTGTGCACAATTCAATTTCGTTTATTTTTTGGTGTTTAACTCTTCCGACGACTAACTTCAGACTAAACAGAAAAACCGCAAAAAACAATCCAAAAAAAGAATACTGCACACCCCTCGGAACCTTTTGGGGGTCTATTACTGTTAGAATTGTTCTCAGACCAAAATGAGTTTATTTTATAAACAAAAAGTATTAATATTATTTAGCTAATATACTATGTCCGTATTAAACGGTGAAAAAATGACAAATTCAACGAAGCAGGTAAACGTAGCCGAGGAATGCGACGGGAAATGCGGTTCATGCTCAACATCTGATGACTGCAACGATCATAGAAAGCAACAGTATGAACAAGAGCAAAAACTAAAATTGAGACTGAGCAAGATTAAGCATAAAATAGCAGTTATCAGCGGCAAGGGCGGCGTTGGTAAAAGTACCGTAACTGCGAATCTTGCCATGGCCTTCGTGATGCAAGGACACAGAGATAAAGTCGGGGTTCTTGATGCAGACATTCACGGTCCATGTATTCCAAAAATGCTAGGCCTTAAAGGGCAGACGCTTATAGGCGGGCCAGGCGGTATGCTTTTTCCAGTTACTGGCAAACTAGGGATAAAAGTTGTATCAATGGACTTTGTGCTTCCAAACGATGAGGCGCCCGTTATTTGGCGCGGTCCATTAAAAATGAGAGCCATCCAACAATTTCTATCTGACGTAACGTGGGGAGAACTCGACTATCTGTTTATTGATCTTCCGCCTGGAACTGGAGATGAATCATTAAGCGTCATGCAGTTGATTCCAGACATGGACGGAGTAGTTATTGTGACTATGCCTTCTGAAGTTTCGCAAGCCGTTGTAAAAAAGGCGGTAACGTTTGCCAAGCAAATGAACGTGCCCATAATCGGCATAGTTGAGAACATGAGTGGTTTTGTCTGTCCAGACTGTGGAGCAAAAGTTGACATTTTCAGAACTGGTGGAGGCAAAAAGATAGCCGAAGATCTAACGGTTCCTTACCTGGGCAGTATTCCAATAGACCCTAACATCTGCACTGACTCAGATAATGGATTGCCTTTCATAGCAGAAAACAAAACTTCGCCTGCAACTAAAGCGTTCATGGAGATTGTTGAGAAGATTCAGCAATTCTTAGAAAATACGGAAACTGCACGCTCTAAGGAGATAAAAAATGAAAATATGTGTAAGTGCAACAGCAAATAACTTGGACGCGCAGTTAGATCCTCGCTTCGGCAGATGCCCATACCTCGTAATTGTGGACTCTGAAACAATGCAGTTTGAAGCCATTCCAAACGTGGCAGCGGACGCAACAGGTGGTGCAGGGATTCAAGCAGCTCAAACAATAGCAAACAGGGGGGTCAAGGTACTCATAACTGGAAATGTTGGACCTAACGCCTTCGGCGCGTTGTCAGCGGCTGGCATAGAAATTGTGACTGGAGCTTCTGGGACTGTCAGAGAGGTTGTTGAGAAGTTTAAAAGAGGCGAGTTAGGAAGAACTGGCGCGCCTACGGTAGGCGAACATTCCGGAATGGGTAGAGGGCAAGGTGAAGGAAGATGGAGCGCATAAACAAATTGAACGTAATTCTACCAAGCAAACTAACATCTTTTGAATCAAAAGAATTGGAGGTGAGGTAATTGACAGATAGAATAGTAATCCCTACAAACGATCAAAATGGCTTGAACGCTCATTTAGCAGAGCATTTTGGAAGAGCTCCCTATTATGCAGTTGTTGACTTTGACGAGAAGGGCGAAGTCGCGAACGTCAAGACCGTTCCAAACGTAAGCGAGCATGCTGGTGGAGCTGGATACGCCCATGATCACATCGTAGAGTTAAAGCCAAACGCCATAATAGTTTACGGAATGGGACCGAGGGGACTAACCAGTTTCCAAAGCGCTGGAATTATGGTGCTAAAAGCCAATGCAAATACGGTCAGCGAGGTGGTTGTTGCCTACAAAGAAGACAAGCTCCAAGAGCTTACAGAAGGCTGCGAGCATGCACAGCATCATACCGATGACCACATCGATCACCATACGCATCACCATTAGCGAAAGCATTTTCGGGAGGCAAAACAGTGTCAAGAAATCTTTCAGAAGAAGAACTAAAACTGATGATTTAGCCAATTTCCGTTTTTTCTTAATCGTCTTTCAAAGGTAATTAAATGATTGTGACAGTTGCTAGTGGGAAAGGAGGCACCGGAAAAACATCTTTAGCCGTGAACATGGCCCTTTCAGTAGGCAACGTTCAACTTCTAGATTGTGACGTTGAAGAGCCCAATGCCCATTTGCTTTTGCATCCTGATTTAAGTAGAATGGAACCTGTTTACAGTCTTATTCCGCTTGTAAACAACGAATTGTGCAACCATTGCGGAGAATGCGCCAAATTCTGCCAGTACAACGCTATGTTCACAGCTTCAGGAAAAATCCTTGTCTTCCCAGAGCTTTGTCATAGTTGCGGCGGATGTGCCGTGGTTTGCCCTAAAAAAGCGATCAGTTGGGAGAAGCATAGAATTGGCGCTCTGAAGTTTGGTTCGGTTGGAGACTTGGAGCTTGTGTATGGGGAGCTTGAAATAGGCAAGCCTATGGCGGTTCCAGTAATAAAGGCCGTTAAGAACCAGATCAAAGAGTGTAAGGATGTGATTATTGATTCACCGCCTGGAACCTCTTGTCCTTTCGTGGAGACTGTTAGGGGCAGTGATTTCTGTGTTCTTGTGACGGAGCCTACGCCTTTTGGTCTACATGATCTTAAGATAGCTGTTCAGGTTCTGAAAAAAATGGCTGTTCCTTTTGGGGTCGTCGTTAACCGTGCAGGCATAGGCGACAACAAGGTTTACGATTACTGCAGAGAAGAGAACATCCGCGTGCTGCTGGAAATTCCCTATCAAAGAAGAATAGCGGAACTCTATTCCAGAGGCGTTCCATTCAGCTTGGAAATGCCTGAATGGGAAGAGAAATTTCAAGCGCTTTATAGCGAAATAAGGGGGGCTGTCAGTCGATGAAACAGTTGACGGTTCTGAGCGGCAAGGGTGGTACTGGAAAAACATCTATAGCCGCCTCCTTTGCTGTCTTGGCGAAAAACGCTGTTGTGGCAGATTGTGACGTGGACGCGCCTGACCTTCATATGCTCTTGCATCCTGAAGTGATCGAGATGCAGCAGTTTAAAGGCTCAAAGGTTGCCGTTATCAATGAAACAAAATGTACCCGATGCGGATTGTGCAGAGAAAAATGCGTTTTCAGCGCCATAACCGACGATTTGAAGGTCGATACTATTGCCTGCGAGGGCTGCAGCGTCTGCAAAGTCGTTTGCCCAGCAAATGCTATAACTTTAGCTGAAAGAGTTTCTGGAAGCGCATATATTTCAAAGACAAAATACGGCTTCATGTCGCATGCCCTGCTTCATCCAGGCGAGTCCAATTCGGGAAAACTCGTCACTCTGGTCAGACAGAACGCCAGAATACTGGCTAAGAAAGAAAGCCAAGATCTGATTATTATCGACGGTTCACCGGGAATAGGCTGTCCCGTTATAGCTTCGATTACAGGGGTAGATGCTGCGTTGGTGGTTACTGAGCCGACTTTGTCGGGTATTCATGATCTTGAAAGGGTCCTGAAACTGCTTGACCACTTCAACGTTGTTCCCTTTGTTTGCGTAAATATGTACAATATAAACGCGGACAACACCAACAAAATTTTGAGTTTCTGTAAAGAAAAGGGAACCGACGTGGTGGGCATTATTCCCTTCAGCCCTGAAGTTACCCAAGCGATGGTTAACGGAAAAACCATTGTTGAATATTCTCCAGAGAGCAACGTGGTAGAAGAAATAATGAGCATGTGGAAAAAGTTGTCCGGGTTCTTAACTTTGTAAACAAGTAACCTCGTTACTAGTAAGGCTACTGAGGTTTTGAAGACACAGATTTTCTTTAAAAGCACTGACCGCAATGCTAATTTCGTGCTATTACACATAATCAGTTTGGAGATGTGCTAGTTTGGTCCGTGAACTAACTGTAACCTTAGATGATGAATTGGAGAAAGAAATGAGTAAATGCCCAGAAATAAATTGGGCTGATGTTGTCAGAAAAGCAATAAAAGAATGCCTCAGGCGCAAAGAAATCGCCGAAATGTACACTGCTCCAGTAGAAAGAGCGATGCTGCAAGAGAAATGAGAAGCTACCCAGATGAAAATGACGAATTTGCAGGATTCAAACCCCCCTTGCTTTCGACCCCGGCGGGGGAAAGATAATGGGTAGTGGAAAGAATTTTCCTATAGTTCAGATGAACGATGCATATGCTTACTATCAAATGCACTGGGTGTATGGTCTTGTTCGAGACTTAACACCCATTTCTTCGGCAAGCTTTTCGACTTTTTGAATGTCAACTTCGGGAGTGGTTACTGCGGTGATTTCAGTTTCAAGTTCTTGCTTTGCTGAGTTAATGAATTCCAGAACCGCAACGTAGGCGTTTTTCAATTTGGGTCGGCAGACCTCGTTATAAAGACTCTCGTTGTGAGCGTTTACACTGATGCTTAGTTTGTCCACGCCAGCTGCCTTCAGTTCTTTTGCGACTTGTCTTCCTGGATTAAGTAAATAACCCTGGCCGTTTGTATTCACTCGGATATGAAGAGACTTACCGTAGCGTCGCCTCAGCCACCGCGTAATCTCCAAGAGGCAATCTAACCTTTCTGTGGGTTCTCCGAAACCGCAAAAAACCGCTTCAGTCCAATTCTTTGTGTTTGACACTTCTTCAAGATCGGTTATTACCCTATCAATCGATGGCTCTTCTGGAAGTTTCAAGACAAAGTCTCCAACACCTTCCTGGAAATTTCTTATGCAAAAAAGACAGTGGTTCGAGCATTTGTTGGTTATGTTTAGGTAGAGTTTGTTATCAAGCCAGTAGACTGTGGCAGGTTTGTTCCTTTGGTCAGAAGCTTTCATGTTGAACATCTCTACCTTAGGTTTCATTATTTTGACTTTCCTGATGCTTCACTTTTCTTGGAGAGCAAGCGATAAGCTATTTCGTTTCATTATCGTTTTGAACGTTTTTGCTTGGAGTAGCTGTGACTATGTAGATTGGTCGTCCTTCACTGAGGGCTTGCGCAGCCTTTCTTCTTGCACTTTGAACAAGTCTCCAGATGGTTCCCCTTGAGATACTCATTCTTTGTCCAGCCTCTTCCTGTGACAAGCCCTCCATATCTACCAGCCTGAAGGCTTCCACTTCCGCAAATTCAATGAATACTGATTCCAGATTCCTCGGTGGATTAGGAGTGAAGCTGGTTATGGGCGGAATGGTTTCTAAGGTAACGGGTTTTGGGAATCTCCCTCTTCCGCCGCATCTGTGTCTTCCTCGCCACATTGTAAATTTTCTCCTGTTCCAGGTTGTTTGCCTTAGCTTAGTAAGTTAATAGACTTCCTGTCTCTTCGAGAACCCACTCCAAGGCTTGCTTCGCTGCTTTTCTAGCGATGTTTTGCCACTCGGTGAATGGCCCGCCGGTTCGCGCCTCATTTTCAAGATCCCTTAGGCGTTTTTTGATTTCTTGTTCTGCTTTCATGTTCGTCACATCTGTTGCCTTGCCGATTTCGTTCGGTTCATTAATTTTATGTTGGGCAGAACTTTTATATATTTCTGTGCATATTCTCATAATTGTAATAATGTGCATAGACACAAAAATAGTTTGGAAGAGGTGAAACGAAAAAATGGGATATCGAAGAAGAGCATATTTTGATCAATGGTCAGGCAATGGACCCTTCAGCCACCTGCCACCATGGCAAAGACCCGGACAGGCATACGGCGGCAGAGGTTATGGCAGAGGGCGGCCTGATCTACGAGCATGTGCAAGGTTTCCGGGGCTTCCAAGATGGTGGTGGGCAGATCCAAAATATACAAATCAGCCTCCAACTCCTAATCCACAAGATGAACTAACAGCGCTGGAAGACTGCAAAAAGGAACTTGGAGAAGAGAAAGCCAGCATAGAGCAAGAAATCAACGACATAGAAACGCACCTAAAAGAGCTGAAATCAAAGCTTGAATCAGAGAAAAAGCAGCCAACAGGTCAGTGACAACGTCAAGTTTTATTAGCCAAATGCCTTTCCACATTTCAAGAACACATAGGTATGACTTGTCCATGCGCAATTATCCCCTTTTTTGGGTAGCAATTAAGCTTCAGATCGAAGAGTTATCGTGTTTGAAAATAAAATAAGAGTGTTTAAGTAAGAAATAAGGCGGCGCGTTCGAAAAATAGATGGGTCGAAAATGGGTGAAAATAGAATCTCGTTTATAAAGGGAGAAAAAGCAGCAAAGCTTTCCACCATTATTCTTCTAGCACTCGGCATCCTAAAAGGGATCGTGGCAGTTGTTAGTGGCAGCGTAGCTCTTTTGGCAGGTACAATCGACTCGTTTTCGGATGTTTTTTCTTCGATTGCGGTTTGGACGGGACTCAGGATAGCGAAGAAAAAACCTACCGAGAGGTTTCCTTATGGATACTATAAGGCAGAAACATTTGCGTTACTGACTGTGTCTTTGATACTTGTGGCATCGAGTATTTTGATCATGTTGGAGTCTTTTCAGAAGTTTTTTGAAGTCTACGTTATCTCATTTTCGGGTATAGCTCTAGTTGTGGCAGCGTTATCCGCGATTATCTATTATCTGCTTGCTAAATATAAGAGGCGAGTGGGGCGCCAAATTGGTTCACAAGCGTTAATCAGTGAAGGTTTGCATTCTATGATAGACGTTTACACCTCTTTGTTGGTTTTCGTCGGCGTTTTTCTAGGTGCGCTTGGGTTTCAAGTTGGTGAGGCTCTGATTGGCTTTGTGATGGGTGCGTATGTGCTGGCAAGGGGATTATGGTTTGGAAAAGATGCGGTGCTAGTTTTGATGGATGTTTCGCCAAGTCCGGAACGAATCAGGGAAATGAAGGAAATAGCGGAGACTGTTCATGGAGTTAAGGGGACTCATGAAGTCAGATTGCGAAAATCTGGTCCTGTTTTCTTTGGCGAAATGCACGTGGAGTTGCAAGAGGGGCTTTCTTTGGAAAAAGCGCACGTTATATCCGAAGAGGTTGAAACGAGAATCAAGGAACGCTTCAAAGACTTGGAGTTAGTAACTGTTCATGTGGGGCTTGCACATAGGAAAAAAACAAGAATGGCTATTCCAATAATGGAAGACAACGGCTTGGATTCAGCAGTTAGTCTCCATTTTGGAAGTGCTCCTTTTTTTGCCTTAATAGAGGTTGAAGAAGGACAAATAGTGAGTCTCAATGTTAGAGAGAACGAAGGAGCAAGACTGTCGCATAAGAAGGGGATACAAGCTGCCAATCTTTTGGTTGAAGAGAAAGTTGATGTTGTACTGGCTGGGAGCCTAGGCGAGGGTCCTTTTCACGTATTGGGAGACAATCTCATACAGATATATTCTCTTCCAAAATCTGTGGAGATCCGAGAAGTAGTTCGCCTCCTGAATCAAAACTTGTTAGAAAAAATGGTGTCGCCGACTGAAAAGCCTGAAGAGGATAAAATCGAATGACAAATTTTCGTGTTTTTAACACGAGGGATACATTTTTATAGACTGTGACTGTGAAATTATCTTTTGCCAATTTTTTCCATGAGTCAATATGTCGGTTTTAGTTTATTTTATAAACGCAATATTTTAATAAGGTTTATCTATTAAACTAAATCTAAAAAGTGCATCCACTGAGGTTTGGAATTGACCAGCAAAAACGTACATGTAAAAATTGGAGAAATGAAAACCAGTATTGGTCATATCAAGAATCTGGAATTATCCATAGGAAGAGTTATCGATGACTCTTGGTCAGAGCCCATGGGACCAACCCCAATGCCTGGTTTAACTACCCTGCGTGACTGGGACATGAAGCTTCTCAACAAGTACAAGCCCTTCTACATGCCCGATTGTGACCTTTGCTGTCTCTGCACTTACGGGAAATGTGATTTGACAGCGGGTAAACGCGGAGCTTGCGGCCTTGACATTGGCGCCCAATCATCCCGCATAGTCCTCTTGGCTTGCAGCATCGGCGCAGCAACCCACACGGGGCATGCCCGACACGTGGTTGACCATTTAATCGAGAAATATGGTCGGCGGTATCCTTTGGATGTAGGTGGCTTAAACGTAAAAGTTGAGGCTCCAGTCACAAGGCTTGTCACCGGAATAAAACCTGAAACTCTCGGCGACCTGGATGAAGTTCTGGAATACTGCGAGAAACAAATCACGCACCTGCTCTCCGTTGCACACACGGGTCAAGAATCAAATAACTTGGATTTTGAATCAAAGGCTTTGCACGCTGGCAGAATTGACCAAGTAGGCATGGAAGTCGCAGACATAGCCCAAATTTCAACATTAAACTTCCCGAAAGCTGACCCCGAAGCCCCACTCATACAAATGGGCATCGGAACAGTCGACACATCAAAGCCAGTTATCATGTGCATTGGTCACAACGTTGTGCCTTCAGTTGGAATTATTGATTACATGAGAGACAGCAAGCTCGAAGACAAAATGGAAGTAGTAGGCTTATGCTGCACAGCCTTCGATAACACAAGATACTATGACCGAGCAAAAATAGTCGGTCCAATCTCCTGGCAACTGCGGTTCATAAGAGGCGGCTACGCCGATGTAGTTGTACTAGATGAGCAATGTGTCAGAACAGACGCCGCCGACGAAGCCCACCGCGTCAAAGCACCAGTCATCGCAGCATCCGAGAAGAACTGTGGAGGCTTCAAGAACCGCACCAACGACCCCGCAGACGAAATCGTAGCTGACCTCGTAAGCGGCAAGGTAGCAGGCGTCCTCATTCTTGACCCAGAAAAAGTCGGCGAAGTAGCCGTGAAAGTTGCTCAGAAAATCGCACCAATCCGCAAGAAATATAAAAACCTTCCAGAAATCGAAGAAATCAAAGCACTTGCGAAGACCTGCAGACAATGCAATATGTGCCAAAGAAGCTGCCCACAAGACCTCAAAATCCCCGCCGCGTTAAAAGCAGCAGCTGAAGGAAACCTTGCACCACTCACCGATTTGTACGAGTCCTGTATCGGATGCGGACGTTGCGAAGAAGCGTGCCCAGTCAAACTGCAAATACACAGTTTCATAGTCAAGGCCGGCGAGAAATTCATGACGGAAGAAAAGAACTTGTGCCGCGCCGGTAGAGGAGCCGTCCAAGACACAGAAATACGCAACGTCGGCAGCCCAATCGTTCTAGGCGA
>Ga0315281_10009048_pt1 | contig 13850 bp, 13 predicted proteins | sample YL17G07_0_MG_FD_204540 | JGI IMG/M metagenome (GOLD analysis project Ga0315281, IMG submission 204540) | Sediment microbial communities from Yellowstone Lake, YNP, Wyoming, USA - YL17G07_0 | ecosystem: Environmental > Aquatic > Freshwater > Lake > Sediment | place: USA: Wyoming | collected...
CCTCCTAAATAAATTTTCTTCGCGTCAATTAGACTGACGTGGCTTGAATTTTAGCAGACAACCTAAATTGAAGTCAACACGTAAAAAAATATTGTTTTTCTTTGCTTGACAAGCTAAAGAGTAGATGTTACAATGCATCGCTAAAGCCCGCCTGCCATTTTGAACGAGGCAGTGATGTAATTATTTTGAAGGAGGAAAACTCAGAGATATTTTAAAGACGCCGGGGCATGCATCCAGAGACTCCGCGTCTTATTCTACGAATTCTCTGAAGTTACCGGATGAAATGACGACGGTAGTAAAAGACGAAAAAGTCCTCGAAATCAAAGACCTGAAAACTTATTTTTACACACAGGAAGGAGAGCTTAAAGCCGTTGATGGGCTTTCTTACTATGTCGCCAAGGGAGAAAGCGTTGGGCTGGTGGGTGAAAGCGCCTGCGGTAAAAGTGTCAGTGCTCTTTCAATTCTCCGCCTGATACCCTACCCACCGGGAATAATTGTAGGTGGAGAAATCTTTTTTAACGGTAAAGACCTCCTTAAAGCCACCGAAGAAGAGATGCGCCACATTCGAGGCAACCGGATCGCTATGATCTTCCAGGAACCTACTACTTCACTCAATCCCGTCCTGACTGTTAGAACACAAATAGCGGAAGCACTTGAGCTTCATCGCGGAATGGAAAAGGAAGAAGCTACACAGGAGTGCGCACGCTTGCTGAAACTGGTAGGAATTCCTGATCCAGAACGAAGAGTCAACCATTATCCTTTCCAATTTAGCGGCGGTATGCAGCAAAGAATCATGATTGCAATGGCGCTCAGCTGCAATCCCGCTCTTCTTATTGCTGATGAACCGACAACATCTGTTGATGTTACGGTACAAGCGCAGTTACTTGAAATCATCGATGACCTGAGGCGACGGTTCGGTACGTCAGTCATCGTTATTACCCACAACCTCGGTATTGTTGCCCGCTACGTCGACCGTGTCAATGTAATGTATGCCGGTAGGATGGTCGAGACAGCACCAACCGAAGAACTCTACGGAAACCCGCTTCATCCCTACACTATCGGACTGCTGGCATCGGTGCCGCGCTTGGACAGCGAGCGGAAAAAATCGCTCAGAGTCATCAAAGGATTACCTCCGAATCTGGCGCGTCTTCCCTCTGGCTGTTCCTTCCATCCGCGTTGTGATTATGCCATGCCAAAATGCCGTGAACAATATCCTCCACTCGAGAAAGTGGGGGAAAATCATTACCGGGCGTGTTTCGCCGAAATTAGTAAATTAAAGAAAGCATAATAACAGGAGAGGGTTATCGGATAATGAAAGACAACCATCTAATTGACGTCGAGAAACTTTTTATGTACTTCCCGGTAACCGCCGGCGTACTTCAAAAACGAGTGGCGGATGTCAAAGCCGTGGATGGTGTCTCCTTTTACATTAAAAAGGGAGAAACTCTAGGGCTTGTGGGAGAAAGCGGATGCGGAAAAACAACTACAGGACGCTGCATCCTCCAACTATACGAAGGAATGAAAGGCTCTGTATTATTTGAAGGCATAGATTTAACGAAGCTCAAGAAAGAGCAGATGCGCCGCATGCGCCGAAATATGCAGCTCATCTTCCAGGACCCCTTCGCTTCACTTGATCCGCGCATGACTGCCGGACAAATTATTGGTGAGCCACTTAAAGTCCACGGGTTTGCCAAAGGCAAAGAATATAAAGAACAGGTAGCTGAGCTCTTCCGCATGGTCGAGCTTGAACCTTACATGGCTGACCGTTACCCGCATGAATTCAGCGGCGGACAGAGACAGCGCATCGGTATTGCCCGCGCGCTAGCAGTTCGTCCCAAATTTGTTGTCTGCGACGAACCGGTTTCAGCTCTTGACGTGTCTATTCAGGCGCAGATCATTATCCTTCTAGAAAAACTACGCGATGAACTAGGTCTTACTTATCTCTTCATAGCTCACGATCTATCAGTCGTGCGCAATATCAGCGACCGCGTGGCGGTGATGTACCTAGGAAAAATTGTAGAAATTACCAAGGCTGATGAGATATATGCGAATCCTCTCCACCCTTATACCATTGCTCTGCTATCGGCTGTCCCTATCCCAGATCCGAAAGTAGACCGAGGCCGTAAACGTATTATTTTAAAGGGTGATGTACCCAGTCCTATCTTTCCTCCGCCAGGCTGCCGTTTTAATCCACGGTGCCAAGTGGCAACCGATATCTGCAAACAGCAGCAACCCGAATTAAGAGAACTCACTCCGGGTAGCGAGCACTGGGTATCCTGCCATATGGTAAAATAGCTGGCATCTCTAACTGCCGGGTTCCTTTCTCTTACCTCGGTGTATTGAATGGGTCGGTATTACTACATCGGTCTCCATAGATCGTTATGTAGTCTTGCAAACATTTTCTCAGTAATTCAGTTATAATTAATATAAGAGTACGGAAATTTATGCCCAAACAAAATATACAACCAAATAGACCAACAGAAAATAATCCACAAAGGCGATTACCCCGAAAGCAGCCACAGGATATCAAAAACTCCGACAAAGAAAAGAACAAGCGAAGAAACACATTTATTACCGTCATTGCCATCTTCGTCGTAATTTCTCTCGTCATCGGAATCGGATATTATCTTATTTATGTCATGCCTTTTCAGCGCACTATTATCAAAGTCGATAATGAGTCGATCAAGATTAACTATTTGTTGAAAAGAGCTTTGAACATGAGTTCAGATGATCCAATCGGGCAGGGTCTTTTTGAAACACTGGTCAACGAAATTATCGTAAGCCAGGAAGCTCCCAAATACGGTATTAACGTCACTGAAGCAGATATCGATACGACGCTCCATGATGCCGCAAAAGGCGAAAGCGAGAGTATCACCGACGCCGAATATGATGCATGGTACCGCCAGCTTCTTAACAATACCCAATACTCTGTAAAACAATTGCGCGATCTTGTGAAAAGTTCGATCGAGCAGCAGCGCATGGTCCAATACTTTGCAGATAACACGCCGACTGTTGCCGAACAGGGGTATCTCTGGGTTATCGTCGTGAAAACGTATGACGAAGCTCTCGCCGCTAAAGAGCGTATCGACAATGGAGAGCAATTTGCTAACATTGCAAAAGAAATCTCGCTGGACTCGACTACAAATGACAATGGTGGAGAAATTGGCTGGGTGCCCTTTAAAGCCATGGAATCTCGGTTTGAGTATATCTTGACTGGACTAGAGATAGGGAAGTGCAGCGATCCTGTTATTAACGAAACAGGAGACGCCAGCAACCCTGAATCGATGAATTATGCCATATTTATGATTTCCGAAAAAGAAACTGCGCGTGAGGTCACCGAAGATTACCTGACCACTTTGAAAACCAGAGCTTATGCAGATTGGCTGAATTCACAATGGGAAACCAGGGAAATCAAGTATTACAGCATCCATGGCGGTAATTACGATGATGTTACCAGTGCCTGGTTGAATTATCAATTGAACAGGATGAAAGCAGGCACTACCAGCGGTACAGAGGATACAACCAGTACATCAACTCAACAGCAATAATAAATAATAGATGTGTAAATATGATACGTGTACAAAATCTGACCAAATATTACGGTGATAGGCTCGCCGTTGATAACATAAGCTTCGAAATAGGCAAGGGTGAAATTGTCGGTCTTCTAGGTCCAAATGCTGCCGGTAAGACCACCACGATGCGTATTCTAACCGGCTTCATGATGCCTACCCGCGGTGATGCATTTATTGCCGACCACAACATGGCAACTGATTCACTGGAAGGTCGACGTCACATTGGTTATATGCCTGAATCCATCCCTCTCTACACGGACATGAAAGTCCGTGACTACCTGGAGTTTTTCGGACGCCTCAGGGGACTGGACTCAAATCAGACCCGGAAACGCCTTGATGAGGTTGTCCAAACCTGCCACCTTGAAGAATATATTGATGTAATTGTCGGCAAGCTCTCACGCGGTTTCAGACAGCGCGTTGGCATTGCACAGGCAATCATCCATAACCCGGATGTGTTAATTCTGGACGAACCGACAATTGGAATCGACCCGATTCAAGTCGCCCAGACCCGTAATTTAATAAAGGAATTAGGTAAAGATCACACCATTCTTATTTCGACTCATATTCTTCCCGAGGTCAGCATTATCTGCGAAAGAGTAATAATCATCCATCGTGGAAAAATCGTCGCGGAAGATAATATTGAAAACTTATCGGCGGTACTCAGAGGCTCCCGCCGTATCCGCGTAGAAGTCAAAGGCCCGGCTGACAAAATCTCGGTTGCTTTACGCCGCGTACCTGGAGTAAGGCGGGTTATGCGGGAAGGTGACTTTTTTGTGGTTGAATCGCCAGCCGATACAGACCCGCGTGCCAAGATTAATGAAGTGGTGATCAAGAGCGGCTGGACGCTGCTTTCAGCCGAAACGGTTGAAATGAGCCTGGAAGAAATATTCCTGCAATTGACCACTAAAGAAGAAGGACAGGCTGAGAAGTGAGGAATATTTTACTAATCGCCTCAAAGGAGTTAAAGTCTTACCTTACCTCTCCTATGTCTTATATCGTCGTATGTATATTTCTCCTCTTGAGCGGACTGTTTTTTGTCCTGTATTTAAATAATACAAATTTCAGTGATACCAGCCTTCAGGGGTTTATCGATCCGCTTTCGGTGTTTGGAATGCAGACCGGCGGAAACATTTTGCTGTTGATATTTGCAATTGTGTTGACAATGCGCACTCTGGCAGAAGAAAAGAAACTTGGAACATGGGAATTACTGCTCACGTCACCGGTCAGGGATAGTGACGTGGTTTTAGGGAAATTCCTGGGTAGCTTTGGTATCATGTTCGTCATGCTTGCCCTGACGCTTTTTTATCCGTTGTTATTAGTTATTTACGGTGACCCGGATATGGGTCCTATATTGACGAGTTACCTTGGTCTGGTATTACTCGGAGGTACAGCTCTATCTATCGGAATTTTTGCTTCATCACTGACCGCAAACCAGATAGTAGCGGCGGTGGTTTCGGGAGCGATTCTTTTCGGTTTGTGGGTAATTGGCATCGTTGCCACTAACACTCCGCAAGCACTGCAGCAAGTATTGAGTTATCTCTCGATTTCATCCCACTCGGCAGCTTTTGAAGCAGGCATAATCGATACCAGGGATATTGTATATTACGTGAGTATAACCGCTCTATTTCTTTATGCTTCGATCCGGTCTCTTGAAGCGAGCAGGTGGGGCTAATGCAGATAGCTGTTCTTGCCATAATGGGCGTTGTCGCGATGATTATCGGGCTTATTCTACTCCTGGTATTGCCTGCTCTTGGACTGATCGCGCTTGGTGTTATTGCGCTGGGAATCATTTTAGTCGCCAGTGCCGGTATCATCGAATTCAGGCGTGTTCGTACCGCCATCGCCAGCCGGCGCGGCAAATTCAGCACTAGCATCGTCATATTGGTCTCAGTTTTCACGAGTATTGTTTTACTTATAAACGCGATCAGCATATCTCAGTTCCATCGTTTCGATTTTACGGGGTTATCCAAATTTACGCTGACTACTCAGACCAAAGATGTGCTAACGGAATTGAATACGCCCGTAGATGTTTTATGTTTCTTTGTTCCAGAGGTAAAAAATATTGACGAGCAGTACACGACAATGTATCAGCTTGCCGCGCCATATGCGCTGGCACTGCTTCAAGAATACCGGAACTATACAACTAAGCTGAATATCAAAATAATCGACCCTGAGCAGCATCCTGAACAAGCTGCAAAATATGGAATAGTCGATACTTATTTATATCAATCGGTTGTATTTGAAACTGACCAAGGAACTAGATTTATTCGCGCAGACCAGATATATTCCGAAGCCGAAAACGCTTTTACCGGCGCTATTATGGAAGTTTCCGGCATCAAGCAGAAAGTAGTGTATTTTCTATCCGGGCATGGCGAAGGCAGCCCGGGAGATACGGGGAATACCGGCTACAGCTCAGCATACAAGGCTCTTCGTGATAATCTGTTCCAGGTAAAGCCTCTTGATTTATTGAGTACACCTGAAATACCTGAAGATTGCGCCGTACTCGTGGTTGCAGGTCCTAAACAGGCAATGAATGAAAATGAGAGACAAATTATTGCGGATTACCTTAAAGCCAATGGAACAGTTATGTTTATGACTAATCCAGACGCCCCCGATGATATCGCGCAGTTACTTGCCCCATGGGGGATCAACGTAGCGAATGGCATAATTGTTGATCCTGCTTCGTATTCTGCCCCTAACAAAACTACTCCGATTGTCACCAGGGACCGCAACAGTTTTGGACTGACGACTTTATATTTCCCAGGTGCCACTGCAATAGTGCCAGCGGAAACGATGCCAGAAAATCTGCAAATAGCGTACGCAATCGCAACAACGCAAGACGCATGGATGACCGGTGAATATGATTCAACTAAAAATCAAGAATACGATCCGGAAAAAGACTTAAAAGGACCGTTGTTTATCGGCTTTGTTGCACTACCACCAATTCCTGAAGATGACACCTCCCCGATAATCGAAGGACCAGCTATCGCAATAATAGGTGATTCTGATTTTGCATCTAATACCAATTTCATCAATGTCAACAACGGCGACCTTTTTGTTAGAATAGTAGGCGGCTTCGCAGCGAGCGGGGAAGTAATCTCAATCGACCGTAAGGTACTCCAAACCAGGAAACTTATACTTACGCCTGAAAAAGAGAATTTTCTCCGCATATCAAGTATTGCCCTGCTGCCGGCTATCGTCCTGGTAATTGGGATCGCTATCTGGTGGCGGCGGAGAAGATAAAAAGACTTAGCACAGGAGCATATTTTTGAAATTCAGAGCTATTATAGTTCTCGTTGTTATAGCCGCCATCCTTGGCGTCACCTTGTATGCCGTCACTCGACCGGAACCCGACGAACCAGTTGTAACCATTCCGTACATCTGGGACTTCGAAGAAATTTATGACCTGAAACACATAACTCTTGAGATGCCCAGGCTCGGTTTAAGCGAAAGTTTCGTGCAGCAGGACGACAAGCAGTTTTATTTCGATGTGGAGAATGGCTCAATAGTAGACACAAAGAGATGGGGAGGAGGTATTCCTCTTCTGTTAAGCGGACCTCGAGCAGATAGAGTTCTCGTGAAAAATGCTACTGACGCACTTCTGGCGGAATACGGCTTTAACTCACCTAACCTTTTAATTAACCTTCTACTTAAAGACGAGACCGTATACGACATCGAACTGGGGAATGCCACCCCAAGCGGGAAGACATATTATGTACGCCTTGCCGGATTACGTGACATCTATACAGTCGATTCTACATGGTACGACGTTATTACCCGCCTCGTCACCGAACCGCCATATCCGCCGGCAAGTTTTATCTGCGAGAATCTGACTCTTAATCCTTTGGAAGGAACGGTAAATCAGCCTGTTTCGATTACGGCAGAAATGGTCAATACAGGCGCAGTTACTGGTCAATTCAATGTTGAGCTGAAAGTAAACGGAGTAGTCGAAGCTACTAAGACAATCGAATTGGCACGTAATCAAAGAACCATGGTGACCTTCACCGTTACTAAAGCTACTCCAGGAACATATTCGATTAGTGTCTCAGGCAAAACAGCGAAGCTCGTAATTAAGTGAGGCAGTTGAAGATGCAGCATGTAGGGGTGGATATTGTAGAAATCCACCGCATCGAGAGTGTGATTACCCGCTGGGGGGATAAATTCTTAAAGAGAGTATTTACCCCTGCGGAGCTAAGGAAATACGGAACCAGGATTTCTTCGCTAGCGGCACGGTTTGCCGCCAAAGAAGCAGTCTTTAAATCTTTAGGAGCCTGCGACGTTGGTATCAGCTGGCAGGAGATTGAAATCCTAGCAGAACCAAGCGGTAAACCGAACGTCATCCTATCAGGCAAAGCAATGCGAACTGCCTACGAGCTCAATATTAAAGAACTGGCGGTAAGTTTATCTCATTCTGATGCGTACGCGGTGGCCTTCGTCGTGGGAATAACCGATTAGGCTCGCGCTCACCCTGTTTCCAGCACCCTCGTAAAATTCTTCCGTCGATTTCAAGAACACGGTCAGCGACCTCTCTGAGTGGTTTTGAAGTGTTTTCCCTGCCAAATAATGCAACCTCAACATTCTGCCCGTTATTTTTCACCTGTTGAATAGCGCCAACGTAATCGCCGTCACCCGCGACGAGTATTGCCACGTCATAATTTTGTTTGAAACTGTGGGTAAGCAGGTCGGTTGTGAGCATGATATCGATACCTTTTTCATAGGGCGGCGTCCCCGGCCAGGCATTGGTATAGACCAGCCTTCCCAGTCTCATCTCCAGGTAGGGAACCTGCTGGACGCTGTTGAAGAACTGCTGCTGGCTGCGGTAGCGCTCCGGCTCCTGCTTCAATCCGACGATAGCGTTGTAATAATAGATACGGATAAGCCGTCGCTTTTCTATTAGCTTCTGGCAAAAACACCCGATATCGATATCCGTCCGGTGCAGATTACCTTTTAAAGAATGGTAAAGATTGCTGCCATCGATAAATATCATTACCCTATCCAGTTTATCCACTAAACCACCTGCCTTTTATTTTCATAGTACAAAGCGACCTAAAGAAATAATTAGAATACTAAATTGAGCAAGCTTGATTTCCGCATCAATGTAATTCATAGTGGGGTCACCAATTCAATCTCTGGCTTGAATTTCGGATCAGTCATGATGCTTTTAGCAATAAGAATAGCCTGCTCTTTCAGTATCTCGTTTTCAGGAGGGTCTTGTAGAGGATCTAACGGCAGAACACCATCGAACTCAGGTTTGTACGTCCCTCTTTCAACAGCTTCAATACCCAGCTTTCGAGCTTCTGCATAATCAGATGCTTCAACCTCAAGTGGTGTCAGGTCTATTGTCCAAAGTATACCCGATTCGATTGTCAAGGTCTCGTAATCAACTAACCAGCGCATCACCCACCCTCCATCAGAGTTTTGTCTCTATAATTTTCGGTTAAGTCTTAAGTCTAAATTAGTTCTCTAATATTACAAGAATCATCAATGTCATTTAATATCACTGGAATATTCCCTTTTAAACTCTTCATAAATGATTCGTAATACTTTTTCCCGGTCTTCAGAATCATCAAATTGTTGTGCAAGTTTTATTATATCGGTCTTGCTGATACTTTGGATTTTCATGTCGATCAAATAGTTTTTTACTTCTTTTGATATTTCATCGATTATTAAAACCACACTTCCTTCATTCAGCCTTTGTGTATCAAAGTTTGTTTTTAGTTCCGCATATATGTTATTTGCTGTATCTTTACTAAGAACTTTCAGCTTCTTTATCTGGTAGACAACTCCAAAATTTGTTGAAAGATCAACCCCTTTATCATGAGCGGCAGTACGTGTATCCCGATATATTTTGCATGCGAACTTCTCAAGATGTATTTTGATTATTGCAAAACTAAAAATTTCAAAATTGGCTGGATTCCCACCTGCGTATTCTTCGATTACCTTCAAGAACTGAGTTCTATTAGAGGCAATATCAGATCTATACAGTTGAACGCCTAGTTTTGGGACTATTCCTAAACGCTCATCAATATGATCATGAATTCGTTTAGGAATCCATCCAATTAATGTTTGACAATTTTCAATGTAAGGGGATAGTAATTCGTATCTTTGATTTCCAAGTACTTTTAAAACACCATATTTGGGAAGATTTCTTGATGGGTATGCGTCATAGTATTTTCCACCAACATGAAGATCATGACCAAGATACTGCTTCATGTAGGCAACTGCTTCTTCATAACATTTTCGTACTTCAGAATCTGAAAATAAATTTTTACGCAAATTTCTATAGTTCACCAATAGACCTAGAGTGATAATAGGGAATATCACTTTCGTCTGAGAACGTTTTAACATTTTCTCGATATTGTCTGTGCAAAAACACTCGTCATTCATGAATTTTCAACAGAGTCCTGATCATACCATTAGAACGTTTAGCATTTCGTATATCCGCACAGCGGGCACTTATAACAACCTTCTTCGTAAGCGAGCAAGCCGCCGCAATCCGGGCACTGTCCGGCGATATTACGCGCTAATCCGTAATCGCCAGGTTTATTTCCAGCGGGTTCTGATTTAATATCAATGCCTGTCTCGGTTTCGACTGTTTCACCGCCTATATATCGCTCAAGGACGCTGGCAATGGCATCTGCGCAGGATAGTACTGATTTTCCAGCCTCCCAGGCAATAGATGGACAGCGGATGCCTCTTAGCTGCTTGACCACCATCTGTGCATCCACACCGGATCTTAGCGCCAGTGATATAAGCCTACAGATAGCTTCCAGTTGAGCTGAAGCACAGCCTCCTGCCTTTCCCAATGCGGAAAATACTTCGAATACACCCTGTTCATCCGAGTTGACTGTCACATAAAGTGCTCCGCAGCCGGTATTAACCCTTTCTGTGAAGCCAGTAGTCCTTTTCGCCCTCTTGCGCGGTGTAATACGAGTCTCGACTTTCTTTTCGGTCTTTTCAGCTTGACCGCCGGTGCTCATCGGCTGACCTTCCCGACTCCGATCGCGGTAGATTGTGATGCCTTTCAATCCCTTTTCATAGGCAAGCATATATACACGCGTAACTTCTTCTTTTGTGGCTGAATGCGGGAAGTTGACCGTCTTTGATACCGCATTATCGGTATATTTTTGAAAAGCCGACTGCATCTCGACATGCCATTCAGGAGAAATCTCATGAGCAGTCACAAATACTTTCTTCACATCGGAAGGAATGTCCCCGTTCAAATCGCTCAGGTGGGATCCCTCAGCAAGTTTTTTCATTAAATCTTCCGAGTAAAATCCGCCTTTTCTTGCTGCCTCTTCAAAATAAGGATTTACCTCGACCATTAAGGCGCCGTCAAGAATGTTCCTGATATAGCTGAGAGCAAATAACGGCTCGATTCCGCTGGAACACCCGGCAATAATTGATAAAGTCCCTGTCGGAGCGATGGTGGTGCGGGTAGCATTCCTTACTTTCAGTCCATTCGACGTATCATATTTACTTCCCTTGAACGCAGGAAAAACACCTCGCTGGGTTGCCAGCTGAACGGAGGCTTTTGTTGACTCCGATTGAATGAAACCCATGATATCCCCGGCTATTTTCAGCGCTTCCTCAGAATTGTAAGGTACTCTTAGCTGCAGGAGCATGTCAGCGAAGCCCATTACTCCCAGACCTATTTTCCGTGTTTTACGAGTCATCTCACCAATGGTATCCAGGGGGAATTTATTTATGTCAATTACATTATCCAGGAATCTAACGGCTGTTTTTACCGTATTTGCCAGTTTCGGATAGTCGATTTCATATTTGCTGCCAGAGAGACGCAGCATACGGCTCAAGTTAATCGAGCCTAAATTACATGACTCATACGGCAGTAGAGGCTGCTCGCCGCACGGGTTGGTGCTTTCTATCTTTCCAAGATGCGGCGTTGGATTCTCTTTATTGATGCGGTCGATAAACACGATTCCGGGATCGCCTGTCTTCCACGCCATCTCTACTGTTTTGTTGAATACATCGCGGGCATTCAATTCGCCGGCGACTTCTCTCGTACGCGGATTAATGAGTTCGTAGCTGCGCCCTTCTTTCACAGCCTCCATGAACTCAGATGTTACCGCGACGGATATGTTGAAATTAGTCAATACATTTGGATCATTTTTAGCGTTGATGAATTTCATGATATCCGGATGGTCGACGCTGAGAATTGCCATATTCGCGCCGCGACGCATGCCGCCCTGCTTGATGACGTCCGTCGCCGTATCGAACGCCCGCATAAACGAGACAGGTCCACTGGCAACTCCACCTGTCGAACCGACGCGGTCGCTTTCCGGTCGCAACCGCGAGAATGAGAATCCGGTACCGCCGCCGCTCTTATGAATTAAGGCGGTATACTTCACGGCATCGAAGATAGATTCCATTGAATCCTCGATGGGTAATACAAAACAGGCAGATAACTGACCCAGCTCTTTCCCTGCATTCATTAGCGTCGGCGAGTTTGGTAAAAACTCCAGGTTAGCCATTACCCTGTAATACTCCTCTTCCCACCTGGTGACATCAGCCTTGGCATCATATCCTAATTCCGCGGATGTGATTGCCTTCGCAACGCGGTGAAAAAGCTGTTCGGGTGTTTCTATCGGCTGCCCGGTCTTATCTTTTGTCAGATAACGCTTTTCCAGGACACGGCGGGCGTTCTCTGTTAACTTTACTTCGGTACTGGTTTCGTTTTCCATCTTCGTTTCCTCGACTATTTTTATCGCCGGTGCGGTTTCTGGTTTGACTTTATCTTCGGCATCCAGAAACTCTTTCACCAGTTCCAGGATTTCTAATTCACTGGTAACGTGTCTGGCTTTTGACCTAGCAGGCACCATGGTTTCCATTCCCGGCAGCGGTTGATTCTTATCCTGCTCCGTTTTATCTGCTTCAATCTGCTTTTTCTCGAGCCTCTCTATGACCTGCTGCGCAAGTTTTTCAATATGTTTCCTGTCCGAAATGCCCATTTTTTCCGCCGCAGAAAAGGTCGCCCTGGCGATCTGAGTTCGAGTCAAAGGATTGAACTTAGATTTCTCTATTTTTCTTGAATCACTCATTTTTAATACTTTTGTAAACTATTTCAATTTGGGAAGGCTAAAGAAATTACAAATCTGCGGTCATCGTAGCCAAAACCTTTTGACTCCATACGACACCTTAATGACTTACTACCATTTTTAAAAATTTGAGACGAAACGATAGTTTCCAAACCTACATAAGCTTTATATGGCACTGAATTTTCCTCTGCTATCTTGGTAGTTGGAACAAAAGCGCTACCTCTTTTTATTGTTCTTCCTGGACCTGCCGACCAACCAAATCTTAGAGCTTTTGAAGGATATTTCGCTGAATGTTTCCAAAATACGGAAATACAAGGTTCAACGCTCAATTCTGCAATCCGAATCGCGCAGGATTGAATGGACACTTTGAAGATGTCCGCAAGATGTTCAATAGTGTGTATTGAAACTCCAAACAATTGTATATAGGCACCAAATATTTTTGTCGGCATAAGTAGTTCTGTTGCAGCGATATTACATAAACGTTCCTGATTTTGCGCAAATTTTATCCTAGTTTTTTCCCTAGTTGTGATATCCAATGATCTAAATTCAACTTTTTCTATTTCAGACGAATGTTCTAACTCACTTAAGAGAATATGCCCAACTTCGTGTGCACATGAGAAACTCTGCCTTGAGGCGGAATGCTTTCTATTCAACTTGATAATATATCCATCGTTTACGTGAACAAGCATAGCATCTGTCTTACCCAAATCTACTAAAGAAATCTCTTTCACGCCTTTCATATGAGCATATTCCTCAGATAAAAATGGAGGATCATCGTGACCTCTAGCTTCTATTAGAGCTTCGATCAATTGTTGAGCTTTAACTATAATCTGCTCTGATGCCCTCTCAAACTGAGCACTCAGCGATATTCTCTTGTTGAGCTCTTCGTTAGGATTCTTTATTACCATTAATATCTCAATTTTGCTTTTCCCAAAAATCCCCTGGAAAAGGAGGCATAGCTGGTGGTGGCATCAACAATTTCTTACATTCTTCGTACGATGGATTATCGTCTAAACCCTGTCCACCTCGTCTTTCGATTTCCATCAAACCAAGACCAAAAACAAATTTCGGTAAAATGTGCCTTATGCCAATTGGTTCACCATGTACACCCCGTTTAATAATTTCGGGTGACAATCCCACTTTTCTAGACAATTCATCTGGTTTAATCCAACGCTCATTCATTCTAAATCGAATTGCTTGCCAAATATTTTTAATTTCGCTG
>Ga0315281_10009049_pt1 | contig 13849 bp, 17 predicted proteins | sample YL17G07_0_MG_FD_204540 | JGI IMG/M metagenome (GOLD analysis project Ga0315281, IMG submission 204540) | Sediment microbial communities from Yellowstone Lake, YNP, Wyoming, USA - YL17G07_0 | ecosystem: Environmental > Aquatic > Freshwater > Lake > Sediment | place: USA: Wyoming | collected...
AGCCACTCAAGACCTTTTTTACCTACCTTTATGAAAAAGTAACCGATTATTTTACCCCACAAAAAAATATAATTGATGTAATTGATAAAACCATTATCTTTGGCGTGAAGAGTTGCGATATCGCCGGACATAAAGTCCAGGATTTTGTATTCTTAGAAGGCGTGGGACTTGATACTTCGACTTCGTCCATTGATTCTTTGTATCGGTTAAGGAGAGAAAATATAATTTTTATTTCCAGTGATTGCACGGATTTTAAAGAGGTCTGTCATTGTTTTAGTTGGGATATATTACCCTACCCGACAGAGGGCTTTGACCTTAATCTTTCGCCTTTAAATGATGGATATGTAGTGGAAACAGGTTCAAGAAAAGGTGAAGAACTCATTGGGGCATATAAAGAATACTTTATCCTTGCTAAAGATACGCAGATATCCGCTCGCAAGCATAAAAGAGAAAGTTTTATTGAACGGCTAAAAAGACACATCTTGCCACAAAATTTAGTTTCCAAAGATATTGTGCAAAGATTAGTAAAAGAAGGATATAATCTGGATACATGGCAACAATTTATGCTCCCTTGTGTGGAATGCGGCGGATGTAATTTAATCTGTGATACCTGTCATTGTTTTTTACTTGCCGATAAGAAAGATGGCAGCAAGAACGCAAAAGTTAGAATGTGGGATTCTTGTCAATATGCTAATTTCGCTAAGGTTGCCGGTGGCGCTAATCCTTTAAAGAGAAGAACCCAGAGACTAAGAAATAGATTTATGAAGAAGTTTGATTTTTTTGTGGATAATTTAGGGTTTCCTGCTTGCTGCGGTTGCGGAAGGTGTATTGAGGTATGTCCGGGTAAAATTGATATAAGAGAAGTACTTAAGGATTTAGCTAAAAAACTCAAACCATGAAAAATATTTACAGACCTATAGAGGCGATAGTTGAGGATATTATAGTTGAGACGCCGACAATTAAGACTTTTGTTCTTCGGCCCAAAGAGGATTTTTCCTTTAACACTGGCCAGTTTATCGAATTGACTTTACCAGGAATTGGCGAGGCGCCTTTTACGCCTTCTTCCGATCCCAATATAAAAGATAAGATAGGTGTGACGATTATGAATGTGGGCAGGGTTACTTCATTGTTGCATAGTATTTCTAAAGATGCATCTGTAGGTATACGCGGGCCTTATGGAAAAGGTTACCCGTTGGAGAAATTCGAAGGTAAGGATATTTTAATTGTGGGGGGTGGCGTGGGCTTAGCGCCTTTACGTTCTTTAATATTAATGCTGTTTAGTCAGATAGATAGGTATAATAAAATAGTCTTGCGCTACGGAGCGCGCACCTCGCAAGATATGGTTTATAAAAATGCCATTCCTGAATGGGCAAAGAAAAAGAAGGTAGATATCGTTACCACCGTGGATGTAGGTGATTCTATTTGGAAAGGCAATGTAGGTTTAGTTACCACGATATTAAAGGATTTACCCGTAGATTTAAATAAGGTAATCTCAGTAGTTTGTGGTCCGCCCATAATGATGAAATTTGTAACCTTAAAATTATTAGATTTAGCATTTAAGCCCAAGGATATATATCTTTCTATGGAAAAGAATATGTCCTGTGGTTTAGGTAAATGTGGGCATTGCCGTATTGGTAGGTTCTATGCCTGCAAAGATGGCCCGGTATTTACCTACGAACAGTTAAAAGATATACATGATATATGGGATTGATTTATTATTGTTCATGGTTCATAGTAAATCTATGAACCATGAACTAAAACAATGAAGCGCTTATTTGTTGATTTAGAGATTTGTAGCAGATGTAAAGATTGCATGGTCTATTGCGATTATTTTTATCATTCGCAGAACAATGGCATTACATCTTTACGTGAATACGCTACTTTTGCCACCATCTGCCGTCATTGCGAGGACGCACCTTGTGTAACTTCCTGTTATCATAATGCCTTAGAACGTGCTTCAGATGGTCATCTTAAACGTTACAAGATGCGTTGTACTAGCTGTAAATCTTGTACAATAGCCTGTCCATTTGGAATAATTTTCCAAGATTTTATTCCCTACTTAGATTCTAAATGCGATTACTGTGTAGGTATAGCTGGAAGACTTCCTAAATGTATAACTACCTGTCCAGAAAAAGCCATAGAGATTAAAGAAGTAGAGGAGGACTTAGAAAAAGATATTTATTTTGTCGGCGAGAGTTTAGCCGTGCATACGCGTAAGTGGTCGAGAGAAGATATTCAGCCCCCGAAGAAAAAATAAGCTTAGTTGATAGTTCATAGTGAATCTATGAACCATGAACCATGAACTAATATGGTCAAATTATTATTTAATTACTTAATATTTCCCGGTTTCTTATTTAGTGCAGTTATCGGTCTTTTAGCTGGCTGGGTAGATAGGAAGGTTACTGCCCGCATTCAGTGGCGGGTAGGGCCGCCCTGGTATCAGAATTTTGCGGATATTGTAAAATTATTAGGCAAAGAAACTATTGTGCCACAAGGAGCAAAGTTAACCTTTTTGTTATCTCCATTCTTAGGGCTCTTAAGCGTAATTTTAGTGGCGGCAATTTTAGGAGTTAGTTTACGCTTGCCGCAAGAAAGTTTTATCGGTGACTTAATTGTTATCTTATATCTTTTAATTATCCCTGCCATCTCAACAATTATCGGCGCATCTAGTTCTAGAAATCCTTTGGCATCAATAGGCGCATCGCGGGAGATGAAATTAGTTTTGGCCTATGAATTGCCGTTTATATTATCTATAATAGCTATAATAATTAAATCCCAAGGCATTATACAGATAGGTTCAATTATAAATCACCAAATTAACTTCGGGTCAAATCTTGCTTCTGGGTCAGGATTTTTGGCATTTATTGTAGCAATATTATGTATGCAGGCAAAATTAGGCCTTGTGCCTTTTGATGCCTCAGAAGCAGAACAGGAGATAATGGGAGGCGCTTTAATTGAATACTCAGGCCTGCCTTTGGCAATATTTAAGTTGACTAAGGCAATCCTGCTTTATATAATGCCTTTATTCTTGATTATTTTATTTATGGGAAAAGATTTAAGCCCATGGTTTTTAATCCTTAAATATATATTACTATTGGTAATAATTATTCTGATTAAAAACACTAACCCGCGTGTGCGTATTGACCAGGCAATGAAGTTTTTCTGGGGGCCAGTTACATTATTGGCCTTAATAGGAGTCGTATTAGCACTATTAGGCAAGTAAAATCCAAATGACAAAGCACAAATACCAAATGACAAAACAGAGTTGGTTTTTGGTATTTGATATTGGGATTTTGGATTTATTTTGACATTTGAATTTAACTTACAAATATGAATTTTAAACTTAAGGCATTAACTAAGTCATTATGGGTCTTTCATGCTGCCTGTTCTCCTTGTAATAATTGCGATATTGAGATTTTAGATCTTTTGACCCCGCGCCACGATGTGGAAAGATTTGGGATAATTTTGGTGGGAAGTGTTCGGCATGCGGACGTGCTTTTGGTAACCGGCGTGCCTACCTATAAAACCAAGGAAAGACTAAAGAAGCTTTATGCTCAGGTGCCACAACCTTGTCTGGTAATTGCCGTGGGTAATTGTGCCTGCGGAAGAATAATGTTTAAGGATTCTTATAATAGTCCCTGTCGCGTAGACGAAATAGTTCCGGTAAGTGCCTATATTCCCGGATGCCCGCCTAAGCCTGAGGCAATGATTGCTGGCGTGGTAAAGTTAATAAAAAAGGTAAGAGGTCAAAAATAATGTGGATAAAGGACGAAATTAAAGAGAGATTAGGGAGTAAGGTAATTGATTGGTATCAACATTCTGCGCGCAGAATTTATTTTTCTATTCAGCCGCGAGATATCAAAGAAGTAGCAGATATATTATTTAATGAACTGAAACTAAGGTTTGCTATTGCTACTGGCCAGGATACATCTAAGGGCTTAGAGATAATTTATCATTTTAGTTTTGATAAGAGCGGTGAGATTATTTCGGTGCGGGTTTTATTAGAAGATAAGAAAGATCCCCGGATAGATTCTCTTGCTACTCTATTTCCGGCTGCAGAATGGATTGAGCGGGAAATGTGGGAGCTATTGGGGATTAATTTTATCGGCCACCCGAATTTGAAGCGCCTGCTTCTAAGCGATGAATGGCCAGAAGGTAAATATCCCTTAAGACATGAAAAATAATGACAGTTGAGCGCTGAACTACGCGGAACTTAACGCTGAACTACGCAATGCATGTTATGCGTGGTTCCGCGTATAATTCCGCGTGGTTCCGCGGTATAAATATGTCACACAAAGTTATCGTACCCATAGGTCCCTATCATCCCCTACAAGAAGAGCCGGAGTTTTTCCGGCTTTATGTAGAGGGCGAGAAGGTTGTAGATATAGATATTATTATCGGCTACAACCACCGCGGGATTGAAGAGCTTTGCGAGCATAAACACTTTGATCAGGTAGCCTTTCTGGTTGAGCGCATCTGCGGAATTTGTTCTACCAGCCACCCTTTTGCCTATGTCAATGCAGTTGAGGATTTAGCAAAAATAGAGGTTCCTGAGCGCGCACTTTATATCCGCACAATTATTGCTGAAATGGAGCGCATCCATAGTCATCTGCTCTGGTTAGGTTTAGCCGGGCATTTTATCGGATATAATACCGTCTGGATGTGGGCTTGGCGTTACCGCGAGCCCATATTAGATATGTTTGAAATGATTACCGGTAATCGTAATCATTATGCGATGATGAAAATCGGTGGTGTAAGACGTGATATAAAAGAGGAAGATATACCGATATTAAAGAAGGCACTCGATGATTTAGTTCCGGCAGTAGATATGTTTCGTGGCGCAGTAATGGATGACCCAGTAATCAAGGCAAGGCTCAAAGGTATTGGCATTTTAACCAAACAACAGGGAATTGATTGGTGTGTGCTTGGCCCTACTGCCCGGGCATCAGGCCTAAATATAGATGTAAGAAAAGATGACCCTTATGGCGTATATGATAGGGTTAGCTGGAATGTAATTGTCGAAAAAGACGGGGATATCTTTGCCAAAACCGTGGTAAGAATTTTAGAATTATATGAGTCAATCAGTATTATTCGTCAGTGCTTAGATAAAATGCCCAAGGGTGAGATTGATGCGAATGTAAAAGATATACCAGTCGGAGAAGGCATTGGTAGGGTTGAGGCGCCGCGCGGTGAATGCTTCCATTATGTCAGAAGTGATGGCACAAACCGTCCGATAAGACACAAGATCCGTGCGCCCAGTTATATGAATGTGGCTTCTAATAAAGTGGCAGCGATAGGTCAGACCATTTCTGATACCACGATTACCTTAGCAGCAGTTGATCCCTGTTATTGCTGTACTGAGAGAGTGGTAGTTTTGGATAAAGCAACCGATAAAAAGCTCATGAACGGCTGGGACCTGATTAAGTTGTCACAAGAAAAGACAGAGCAGCTTAAGAAGGCCATAGGTGGTAGGTCGTAGGGGGTAGGATAATGGAAGATTTAGCTAATATTAGAAAAGAGATAAATCAAATGGCAGAACTAACACTTTCTATGTTAAAGACTACCTTCGAGGGGTTGATGGAACATGATTTGGCTCTCTTAGCCAACGTATTAGAAGATGAACAGAGACTCAATGATATGGAAAAGAATATTACCTTGTCTTTGATAGGCATATCTAAAGGTAAAATCACCGCTATGGATAAAAAGAATATTATGCTTCTGACAAATATTATAGCGGATTTAGAAGAGATTGGTGATTATATCAAGGATATGATTGAACGGATTGAAATAAAGATAGAGGAAAAATTGCTTTTTAGCAATGAGGCATTAGACGAATACAAACATCTTTATACGGTGGTTGAAACAGCACTCTCTGATGCGGTGAACTCATTAAAGAATAATGATAGGAATTTTGCCAGGCGGCTTTTATGCGATGAAGAGCACGTAGATAATCTGGTGGAGAAATATAGAGATGCCCATGCGCAAAGGCTTATTTCAGGAATCTGTGACCCGCGCGGTTGCAATATGTTTTTAAATTTACTTGATTTCACGGCACAGGTTTTTCACCATACAAAATTAATCGCCAAGAATATCTTAGAGCTAGAATGTTGATAAATTCTTTATATCCCTTATTTAAATTAGATGGCCTAAATGGATTTGTGGTTTTGGCTATAGGTTTATTCTCTGTTCTGACTATAATTTATTCTCTTAGGTTTATGAAGGCAAGACAAAGGCTTATTCAATATTATACCTATATTATTCTAACAGCCCTTGCCTCAATAGGAGCAGTCCTTGCTAATCATCTGATTTTACTTTTGATTTTTTGGGGTTTTTTGGGACTAACCTTGTATCTTCTGATTAATCTAGGTGACGATAAATCCAGTTTAGTAGCAAAAAAGACTTTTATTATCGTGGGTGGTTCAGATGCTTTAATGTTATTGGGTATTGGAATTATTTATCATTTGACAGGAACTTACCAGATGGATAGCATTAAAATTTCGTTAGCCAGTTCGCCTGTTAACCCGTTAGCCGGTTTTGCTTATATATGTGTGGCGGTTGCCTGTTTTGCCAAAGCTGGTGCAATGCCTTTTCACTCTTGGATACCTGATTGTGCAGAATCTGCACCGGTTCCAGTCGTAGCCTTTTTACCCGCTTCCTTAGATAAATTATTAGGGATATATCTGTTGGCACGTATTTCTTTAAATTTATTCGTCATGAATGAAGTAATGAATATAATTCTTATGCTTATCGGTGCCTTTACCATAATTGCGGCAGTAATGATGGCTTTGGTGCAACATAATATGAAAAGACTCTTGGGTTATCATGCGGTCTCTCAAGTAGGTTATATGGTCTTAGGCATTGGCACAGGAAATCCCATTGGTATTGCGGGTGGAATATTCCATATGCTTAATCACGCCGTATATAAATCCTGCTTATTCTTAACCGCTGGCAATGTGGAATCTCGCACAAAGACAACCGAGCTTGATGAATTAGGAGGTTTAAATAAAATAATGCCCATCACTTATATTTCTTGTTTAATTGCCAGTCTTTCTATATCAGGAGTTCCGCCTTTTAATGGCTTTGTATCTAAATGGATGGTCTATCAGGGACTTATTAGTCAATTACGAGCTACGAGCTACGGGCTACGGGCTACGAGTATTTTATGCTTAGTAGCCGCGATGTTCGGCTCGGGACTTACCTTAGCCAGTTTTATGAAACTCATTCATGCTACTTTTCTTGGCCAACGGGCCAACGGGCAAATGGTTCGGCAGGCTCACCATCCCTCGAACCATCCCGAGCGCAGTCGAGGGACAGGCAAACAGGCAAACGAAGTTCACTGGACAATGTGGCTCCCTACCGTCATCTTAGCCATTATTTGTGTAATCTTCGGCGTATTTGCCTATCAAGTTCCCCTTAAATATTTTATTCTTCCAGCAGTAGAAGGAGTGAACTTTATCGGGACTTGGTATGCAGGGTTATCTACCTTACTAATTATCGTTGGTCTAATCTTAGGGATATTGGTATTTAAATTAAAAGGATTAAAAGTAACTATACGTCAAGATACAGCCTTTATCGGCACAGAGGCTATGGATTTAGAACAAAATAGAGTTACGGGTACAGAATTTTATAATACGGTCAAAGAGTTTGGGATTTTAAAGGGTATTTATAAAAAGGCAGAAGCTGGTTTTTTTGATATCTATGAGCAAGGTAAAACCATAGTTTTTGGTATTGGCAAATTCTTGCAATATTTACATAATGGAATATTACCTACGTATCTAGTTTGGTGTTTATTAGGGATGTTAGGATTGTTTTTATTAATGAGCAGATAACTTACGTCGCTCTTTCAGAGTCTCCGTAAGTTATAGGCCGAAGGCCGTCTGCGAATTAACCCCGAAGCCTATCCCGAAAATATCGTAGAGATTTTTGGGATGCTTAGGCAAGGGGTACAGCTTATTAATCCTATCCCGACTCGTAAGATGTGCTAAAATTTTCTTTGAAAATTTTAGCACACTCGTCGGGATAAGTTCGCCCAAACAACTTATGTTCGTCCCGAAGTTTCGGGACTCCATAAGTTGTGGGCCCACTTATGGAACTACAATTACTCTTATTATTTATGATTTTTGCCGCAGTGGTGGCGGTGGAAGTTGAGGATTTGCTTTCCAGCGTCATTGCCGTAGGCGCAGTAGGCTTAGGCCTTTCTTTGGTTTTTCTCATCTTAAAAGCACCAGATTTAGCCATTACTCAGTTAGTGGTAGAGATATTATGTCTGATTATACTCATCCGCGCCACCATAAAAAAAGATTTACCTTTACTCAGAGACGGCCGTTGGTTATTTAATACTACCTCTACATTGGTATTTATTGCTCTTTTTTTAATATTCGCCTATTTTGCCTTAAAAGAGTTGCCTGGTTTCGGTCAGCCGATTATGCGGGTGGCCAAGGAATATATCAATAATGGCCTAGGAAAAACCGGCGCAACTAATATTGTTGCCTCCATAATCTTAGATTTTAGGGGTTATGATACCTTAGGTGAGGCAACCATTCTTTTTACTGCGGTAATGGGAGTATTGGCAGTGATAAGGAGTGTTGGAAGAATCAAAGATGAAAAATAATAAAACAGGAATGACCTTAATTGTTAAGACTATTACGCGGCTTACTGTCGGCCTTATACTTCTTTATGGAATTTATATTGTTTTACACGGCCATATCAGCCCGGGCGGTGGATTTGCGGGTGGAGTAATTATTGCCCTTTCTTTTATCCATTTGATGCTTGCCTTTGGCAGAGAAACAGCATTAAAGAAATTATCACAAACTGCAGCATCTGTTTTAGAAAGTTTAGGTGCATTAATGTTTTTGGCAATAGCACTACTGGGTTTTTTAGGAGGATGCCTCTTCTTTAATTTCTTCTTACATAAGGGTAAGCCTTTTGACTTATTTAGCGCGGGTATTATTCCTTTATGTAATATTGCTATATCTCTTGAAGTAGGGGCAGGTCTATTTGCCATTTTTGCGGCATTGATATTATTTAAAGGATTAGGAAAAGAGGAATGAGTCCCGTTACACGCTGTTGTGGAGTAACGGGGCGAAAATGGGGTGTGTAACGGAATGAGCGAATATATTTTGTGTCTGGTTTTATTCTGTATTGGGCTTTACTGTGTATTAAGAAAAAGAAATATTATTAAGATTATTATTGGTTTGGGGATTATTGAATACGCGGTGAATTTGTTTTTTGTTCTTATTGGCTATCGCACCCATGGCCGCGCCCCCATATTAGCCAAGGATCAGCAAATCTTAAATATGGTTGACCCTCTGCCTCAGGCATTAGTTTTGACCTCCATTGTTATTGGTCTGGCAGTTACGGCATTAATCGTGGCGATTGCCATAAGAATCTACGAGAAATACGGCACCTTCGATATTACTAAGATTAACCGGCTAAAAGGATGAAAATACTACCTTTTTTCATAATTATTCCTTTAGGAACTGCATTCTTGATTTCACTTTTGGCAAAGAAGATAAAAAACTTTGGCGATGTTTTAGCTAACTTGGGCACCTTAAGTTTATTAGCGCTCTCATTATATTCTACTAAATTAGTTTTTGCGCATAAAATTCTCGTTTACAAAGTCGGAGGTTGGATGCCACCCATAGGAATTTGTATGGTCCTCGATGGCCTGACCTCTTTTATGTTAGTTACGGTAAACTTGGTTAGTTTTGTAATAGCACTATATTCGGTTAATTATATGCAGAAGTATACCGATAAATATAGATTCTATACCTTATTTATGCTTATGTTGGCAGGGATGAACGGCATAATTATTACCGGAGATTTATTTAATCTCTTTGTATTTTTAGAAATTGCCTCAATTTCCAGTTACGCTCTTGTGGCCTTTGGCACAGAAGCAGAAGAATTAGAAGCATCTTTTAAATATGCGATTATGGGTTCAGTGGCTTCAAGTTTTGTCCTGTTAGGAATCGCTCTTCTATATAGTTATACCTCTACCCTAAATATGGCAGATATTTCTTTAGTTTTAGCGCAAAAAGGAACTGGCCTCTTGGTAAGCTTTGTGGCAGTATTATTTTTAATGGGTTTTGGTCTAAAGGCCGCATTGGTTCCCTTTCATGCCTGGCTGCCGGATGCTCATCCCTCTGCGCCTGCACCGATTTCCGCAATGCTTTCTGGAGTGTTAATAAAAGTGTTAGGAGTCTATGCTATAGCGAGAATATTTTTTAATATTATCGGGATAAATAATATTTATTTATCTATACTTATGTTCTTGGGAGTAGTTTCAATGCTGATAGGAGTAATCTTAGCTCTTGCGCAATGGGATGTTAAAAGATTGTTGGCATACCATTCTATAAGCCAGATTGGCTATGTTATATTAGGTATTGGCTTGGGCACTCCTTTAGGTATTTTAGGTGGGGTATTTCACCTGTTTAATCATTCTGTATTTAAATCCTTACTTTTTTTGAATTCAGGTGCGCTAGATTATGCCTTGGGCACAAGAGATTTACAGGATATGGGTGGATTAAGAGAAAAAATGCCAATTACTGCAAATACAAATTTAATAGCCTCAATGTCTATCGCCGGCATTCCGCCATTTAATGGTTTCTGGAGTAAGCTTTTAATAATTTTAGCCTGTATTCAATCTGGTCGGATTATTTATGCCATATGTGCAGTTGTGGCTAGCATTCTTACTTTAGCATCTTTTATGAAAGTGCAAAAATACGCCTTTTTTGGTAAATTAAAAGAAAGGTGGCAGGATATAAAAGAGATTCCAGCGTTTATGAGATTATCGATGATAGTTTTGGCAATTATTTGCGTGATGGGCGGTTTATTGATTATACCTTTATTTAAACCTTTCTTACAATCAGCAGTCGATGTTTTATTAGCGGGCAATGGTTATAAAGATGCGGTCTTTGGGGCGATAAGGTGAAAGTTTCAAAAACTATCTTAAACGCAGATTCTCGCAAATCAAACGCAGATTTTCGCAGATATTTTTTATCTGCGTGTATCTGCGTGTCCCGCACAATAGTTTTTGTCATAGGTGCGGGATCCCGCCTCCAATTTTTTTTGCTTGGCGGGACAATCTGCGTATATCTGCGTTAAAGAAGTATTTTTTTAGAAATCATAGAATGAGAAAAAGTCAAATTATTTTATTTATACTTGCCTTTTCAATCTGGGCATTTTTGACCTGGCCACCAGATCTACAACATCTGATTATTGGTATCCTCGTCGCTGGTTTTGTTTCTTTTATGACCGGTGATATGTTTATTAAAAGGCCGCATCATTTTATTTCCCTTAAGCGTTATCTTTGGTTTCTTTATTATATACCTTTGTTTATCTGGGAATGCATAAAAGCAAATATTGACGTGGCTTATCGCGTAGCCCATCCGGATTTACCCATTAATCCAGGCATTGTTAAGGTAAAGACTCTCCTTAAATCAGATACAGGTTTGACTTTTTTAGCTAATTCCATTACCCTTACTCCTGGCACGATGAGTGTGGATATAGATGAAGAAAATGGGTTTTTATATATACACTGGATTGATGTTAAAGATAAGGATATCCAGAAAGCCTCAGAGATTATTGTAAAGACGTTTGAAGATGTATTAAAAAGGATTTTTGAGTAATGAGAAGATTACGTTGGTTATGTGGGTTAGTGGCAATTATAATTATCTTTGGAGTAATTATTTTTTATCCCTTTCCTTCTTTGTTAGAATGGCAGTCCCCACTTTTAAGACATTGCTTTTCAGCGCTTTTCTTTTGTGCTCTATTTTGTCTGTGGCGAATCCTGAAAGGCCCTACTTCCGCCGATAGGGCAGTGGCGATAGATATCTTAGGAATCTTAGTTTTGGGTTTCTGCGCGATATTAGGAATTCCTACAGGCAGGGACTGGTATATTGATATTGGTATTGCCTGGGCGCTACAGAGTTTTATCTCTACTTTGGCATTGGCTAAATATCTGGAAGGAAGAAACTTTGATGAATGAAATAATCGGATACATATTTATAGGAATAGGGCTTGTTTTTGATTTCTTTGGCTGTTTAGGATTAGTTCGTCTGCCCGATGTTTATAATCGATTGCAAGCCTCCACAAAATCTGTAACCTTGGGAACCTGCAGCATCTTGTTGGGACTGTTTTTATTCAAGGGATTCACTGCTGCGGGCATAAAGGCGCTTCTCTGTATTCTGTTTATAATATTAACTTCTCCGGTTTCCGCGCACGCATTAGCTAGAGGTGCACATAAATCTGGTGTGAAGCTTTGGAGTAATTCTGTTTGCGATAAGTATGCAGAAGACGAAAAAGTTCATAGTTGATAGTTCAAAGTTCATAGTAAGCCTGTGAACCATGAACCATGAACCATGAACCATGAACTAATAATGAGATATCCAAAACTAAGAGAATTAAAGGAAGCAATCAGGGCATTAATCAAAGGTCCTTACACGTCCAAATTTCCTTACGAGCCTCATAAACCTTACGAAAGGTTTAGGGGTAAGCCTGAATTTCATGAGACTGATTGTATTGGTTGCACGGCTTGTGTAAATGTCTGTCCCTCAAATGCGTTAAGTTTTACCGATAAGATTGAAAATAACACAGCCAAGCGCATACTTACTCATCAGTTAGATCTGTGTATCTTCTGTGGTCAGTGCCAAGCAAATTGTCCTACCGAGAAAGGAATTATTCTTTCGCAGGAATTTGATTTATCCACCACCGAAAAAATAGAAGATTTTAAACAAGAAATAGAAAAAGAACTCCTTCTTTGCGAATGTTGTGGCGAAATTATAGCCCCTTACGATCAGATATGGTGGGTAGCTAAAAGACTTGGCCCAATTACCTTTAGTAATGCTTCGCTTACGTTGTTTTATTTACAGAATTTTTCCGCTATAGCGGAATCCCGCCTGATAGTAGATGCTAAGCGGGAGAATCTTTCCTTAAAAGAAAAATCCTTACCTAAAGAAGAAGCGGAATTTATGCGCGCTGACCGCATTAAAATCCTTTGTCCTCGTTGCCGACGCCAGGCAGTGCTTAAATCTTGAGAGGATATGCGCAAAGTTGCGGTAATTGGAATCGGTAATACCTTAAGGAGAGATGACGGAATAGGAATAATTGTTCTGGAATCTCTCCTTGATTTTTATAAAAGGAAAGATATAGATTATTTTAATTTTAACAGTGCAAGTTTTGATTTACTATATAGGATAAAAAGTTACGATGCGGTTCTTCTAATCGATGGTATTAATGCCGGTTTAGATGTCGGCAAGCTTGTGATAAGCGAACTAAAAGATATAGAGTATAAAATAGATAATTCTGTTACCTCTACCCATGAATTTAACTTAAAAGATATCTTTGAGCTCTCCAAGAGCTTAGGGATTAATACAAGGATATATGTAGCAGGGGTACAGGTTGGCGATACTTCTTTCGGAGAAGGTTTAAGTGGCGCGTTGAAAAATAAAAAAAAGGATATTATAAAAAAGATTAGCGTATTTATCGGAGAAATTTTATGTTCTCCTGATTAATGTAATAGAATTAATGGGTGAGTATACCCAAAGTAAATATAGAAAACAAGCCCTGAAGCCAATCGGGGTATACGAATGTGTTGATTTTTTGAATTAGTTTGGTAAAATAAGTGAAGGTTGCAACTTACGTCGCCAAACGTAAAATATTGCTCCGTAAGTTGTCTGCTGTTTAATCTTATCCCTCGCCTGGGCACTTGTAAATTTCTTCGAAATTTACCGCGCAGGCTTCGGGATAAATTCGCAGACGTCCGCCACAAAGTATGGCGGACTACAACTTACGTCGCCAAACGTAAAATATTGCTCCGTAAGTTGTCTGCTGTTTAATCTTATCCCTCGCC
>Ga0315281_10009050_pt1 | contig 13849 bp, 15 predicted proteins | sample YL17G07_0_MG_FD_204540 | JGI IMG/M metagenome (GOLD analysis project Ga0315281, IMG submission 204540) | Sediment microbial communities from Yellowstone Lake, YNP, Wyoming, USA - YL17G07_0 | ecosystem: Environmental > Aquatic > Freshwater > Lake > Sediment | place: USA: Wyoming | collected...
GACTCACGACCTTGAATCTGTTGGCGACAAATCGGGTGAACGCGTATTAGTCGAGTGGGAACAAGTGCTCAACGGTCTTGATCACGATATCGATTCGGTCGCCAGTGTTGTGGATTGGGTGGCCAAACAACGAATCGTGACTGGATTCGCGCAACGGCACTCGTTGTCCTCAGGAGATGCTCGATTGAAGGCGATTGACCTCCAGTACCACGACTTACGAATCGAGAAGTCATTGGCCTCGCGGGCAGGTTTACGGACAATGATCCAGACGCGGTCTGCCCTCGTGGCAATGACTGATCCACCGGACAGCACCCGAGCGTATTTCCGCGGAACCTGTCTGCAGAGGTGGCCGGAAAGTATTGTTGCAGCGAATTGGGACAGCCTTGTATTTGATGTCGGTCTGGATTCACTTGTGCGGGTACCGATGATGGAGCCACTTCGAGGAACCCGCGAATTGACTGAAAATCTGTTTATTGAGTGTTCGACGCCCGCCGAACTCATTAGTCGGCTCGGTGGGGTAGCCCAACCGTTGTGATCCAATGGATTATGGGATCTGGATGTCTGGCATTGGGTAGCCGTAGTTGGATATGGTGCTTCTATGGCTGAACGAATCCGAAAACACAAATCCACTCCGGAACTTCGTGACGAAACGAAACAGACGGACAAAGTAGTTGGATCCAACGGTGTGAAATTAAAGGCAGAATTGGACGACCTCTTGGATGAAATTGACAGTGTGTTGGAATCCAATGCGGAAGACTTCGTCAAGAGCTACGTGCAAAAGGGCGGGCAGTAGCCCTAGCCTGCATCAACCATGTCTATGCCAATGTTCTCTCATGATCACGATCCGGGCGCGAATTTCGGCGAATTACTAAAACGAGTCGGGCTGTCGCCCTATGGACTTGCACATAGTGTCGGGGACGTTGTACTGCCCCATGCCACAACATGCGTTGCCTTAAAAAGCATCGATGGAGTTGTAATGGCTGGAGATCGTCGGGCGACTTTCGGTAATTTCATTAGCCATCGAGAAATGGAAAAGGTGGTACAGGCCGATGATTTCAGCGGCGTTGCAATTGCCGGAGCCGCTGGACCCGCCATGGAAATGGTGAAATTATTCCAATTGCAATTGGAGCATTACGAGAAAGTGGAAGGGCAACAATTATCGCTTGAGGGCAAGGCAAACCAATTGTCGATATTCGTTCGCAGCAATTTACCTGCGGCCCTGCAGGGAATGATGGTGGTACCGATATTTGCCGGATTTGATCAACTTTCGAACGAAGGCCGGCTGTGGGATTACGACGCAACAGGTGGTCGATATGAAGAACGAGATTTCGTAGCCACGGGATCCGGCATGATGCACGCTGGAACAGTTATTCGTGTCGGTTGGCGCCGTGACATGAGTACGGCGGACGCGATTGGATTGGCTGCTCGATCGCTTTGGGAGGCCTCCGATGCAGATTCCGCCACCGGAGGACCCGACGCACTGCGAGGTATTTATCCAGTAGTCGCATCAATAACTGTCGAGGGCTATCAGCGCATTGGTGACGATGTATTGGCTCAGCTGTACGCCACAATTGCGGAAGGAGTTCGTCAGCGATGAGCATGCCCTTCTACGTAGCGCCCGAACAGATGATGAAGGATCGTGCTGACTACGCGCGAAAAGGAATAGCTAGAGGCCGAGCCCTGGTGGCACAACAATTTGCCGACGGAATCGCTTTGGTTGCCGAAAATCCATCCAATACATTGAGAAAAATGAGTGAAATTTATGACCGAATTGCTTTTGCTGGAGTCGGTAAATACAACGAGTTTGATCAGTTACGCGTCGCCGGAGTGCGTGCCGCGGATCTCAAGGGTTATCAATTTTCACGACATGACGTAGACGCGCGAGGTTTGGCTAATCAATATGCACAGATTTTAGGTCAAACCTTTACCCATGATATGAAACCGCTTGAGGTCGAAATACTTGTTGCGGAAGTTGGATTTACCGTCAGCGGTGATCGACTTTTCCACATTATGTACGACGGAACAGTTCTGGATGAGCAGCATTTTTGTGTTTTGGGTGGTGATGCCGAGAGCATCCGAGAACGACTGACGAGCGGTTACACCGAAAACGGAACACTTAGTCAGGCACTTAAAATCGCCCGATCTGCCCTTCGGGGAACAGATCAGGAAATTTCGGTGGCAGATTTAGAAGTTGCCGTGCTTGAACGAAATGGCAAACGTCGCTGCTTTTCCCGACTTAATGATGATGCGGTCACACGCCTGCTGAACTAATGGACCGACGCATATTCGGAATTGAGAACGAATATGGCGTCACCTGCACCCTGAGAGGGCAACGACGACTCGGACCGGACGAAGTGGCCCGTTATCTATTTAGACGAGTCGTGTCATGGGGAAGAAGCTCAAATGTTTTCCTTGAGAACGGTGCTCGCCTTTATCTTGACGTTGGATCTCATCCTGAGTACGCAACACCGGAGTGCGATTCGATTTATGACTGTGTGGTCCATGACAAGGCCGGTGAGCGAACACTCGAAAATTTGATGGCCGGGGCCGAACAACGTTTACGTGATGAAGGGATACGTGGAACCATCTACCTCTTCAAGAACAACACTGATTCCGCAGGAAACTCGTATGGCTGTCACGAGAATTATCTAACGCGTCGAAATAGCGATAACGGTGAATACTCCGACGTGCTCATACCTTTTCTCGTCTCACGACAGATATTCACCGGCGCGGGTCATATTCTACAAACAGCTCGGGGACCAATTTTTTCGATTTCCCAGCGTGCCGAACATATTTGGGAAGGGATGAGTTCAGCGACCACCCGAAGTCGGCCAATTATTAATACTCGTGACGAACCACATGCTGATGCCGAAAAATATCGTCGTCTACATATCATCGTCGGCGATTCCAACATGAGCGAGTACTCAACCTTTTTGAAAATTGGTTCAACCGCATGCATGCTTCGAATGATGGAGGATAAATCATTCTCTCTGCGTGACCTTACCTTGGAGAATCCGATCCGAGCCATTCGCGACATCAGTCACGACATAACATGTCGGCGCAAGGTGCGTCTCGCCAGCGGACGCGAACTGTCGGCGCTCGATATTCAGCGTGAGTATCTTGACCGCGCGCTCAAGTACGCCGATGCAAAAGGATTTTCGGAACTTGAACAAACGGCATTGGAAATGTGGGAACATTGTGTTTCGACTATTGAGAATGATCCGCTCAAATTGGAAACCCAAGTTGATTGGGTCATCAAATACCGGCTGATCGAGGCTTACCGTCAGAAGCATTCGCTTCCATTGGATGACGCACGTGTGCAGTTGCTAGATCTTCAGTACCATGACATTCGCCGCGACCGTGGAATATTTTATAAGTTACAGGAACATGGATTGGCTGATCGAATGTGTAACGATCAAGACATCATTACGGCGCTTACAGAACCACCGAAGACGACTCGAGCCCGATTGCGTGGCGAGTTCATAAAACGAGCCAAGGAACGAAAACGCGATTACACCGTGGATTGGGTTCACCTCAAACTAAATGATCAAGCGCAAAGAACAGTTCTGTGCAAGGATCCATTCAAGTCTCGGGATGAACGAGTCGAAAAACTAATTGCCTCGCTTTGATCATCTATTGCCAATGATTGGCGAGTACGGTAGACGAGATGTCTGATCAGACTGAGTCTCCTCAAGTCAAATCGAACACGGCTGTAAAAACCATCCGCGATTGGATTTTGGTGATTGCTGCGGCTCTAATAATCGCCCTTTTAGTTCGAATGTTCGTGCTTCAACAGTTCTACATTTCAGGACCCAGCATGGAGTCGACTCTCTATCAAGACAATCGAGTTCTGGTGAATAAATTGTCCTATCGACTGCACGGAATCGGTCGGGGGGACGTGGTCGTTTTTGATCGTGTCACCAGCAATGGTCAACTAGTACAGCATGACGATTTAATCAAACGCGTGATCGGGCTATCTGGAGACGTCGTGGAAATTAAAGATTGCGTCGTATATGTCAATAATCGGGTTCTCATCGAACCGTATTTGAACCCCAATGATTTGGCCCAAACATCTCTTGAGGATCGTTGTCGTGTACCTCTACTGGCCGCTCAAACCGTGCCAGAAAGTAAAATTTTTGTGATGGGAGACAATCGGCCCCAATCATTTGACAGCCGAATGTTTGGGCCAATCAGCGAAGATCTTGTCGTCGGTAGGGCATTCATCGTGTTATGGCCGATTTCCGCAATTAAATTGTTGTAGTTGGACCGGCACCAATTTCCTGCCGGTAAACATTGACCATTCGATCAACCCAGTCGCTATAGACGGCATCGAGTCCCATTCGGAACGCCGTTTGCAGGGTGGGTTCGTATTGCAAATCCCAACTGAATGCGGCGATATTAAAACGATGAAAAAGGGCAACGAGTCCGCCATTCCAATCGGTGTAATGCATATTGCAGACTTCAATTCCGTTGTCGGCAAGAGTTGCCGCACGACGCTCTGGACCTTCCTTTATCTTGGCCAGGCGAGTGGAATCAACCAGATGGGCACCTTTGGTGTGGTTCCGATTTGAAATAAGGAATAAGTAATCTGGATGACAGATCCAGAGGCGCTCGAGCAGTGACTCATCACGATTACGCACCTGCGACATCACGATTGCTAATGCAGTTGAATCTTTAATGTCCAAACTCAGGTGATAGTCCGTGCCACAGGTGTCAAATAGTTCGTCCAAAGTCGGAATGTTCGATGGTAATTGGGATTTAGTCAAGTCACCGATCAGACGTTTACGCATGCCAAATTTCACAACGCCGTCGTGATCAAGAACCACTTCACCGTCGGCAGTGCACCAAACATCACTTTCCAGTCCAGTCGCACCGAGGCGCAGAGCCAAGCCAAATGCTTCCAAGGTGTTCTCTGGCGCGTGGGCGCGTGCTCCACGGTGGGCAAAGGCAATCGGATGCGCAAATAGGGAGGGTAATCGTTGTTGCACGAATCCATGATAGGTACGAGCCCAAGGCGAACTCGTACGGCTTTAGAATGACCAGCGATGTTCAATTTGTCAGGTAGCGAAATCGTATTTCTGTTGATCATCGGCTTGGTAGTACTTGGTCCAGAAAAGCTACCTACCGCCCTCCGCAAGGCCGGTCGTATTTACGGCGAGTTCAAACGAATAGCTTCGGGTGCAGAGTCCGACTTTCGATCTGCCTTTGCCGAACCACTGCGCGAATTACAGGACACGGCATCCGGATACAAATCGATGTTCACAGATGCGGCCTCCGAAATAACTCAGGCTGCTGACATAAGCCAGGCTGCCGAAATCACGCCCCCTGTTATTCACTCCGAGAATGCTGACGACATTGTTGACGGGATGTGATGACCTTTCGACGTCGCAATGCGGTCGATCAAAGCGGCGAAAACATGACGCTTGTGGGCCATCTTTCCGAATTGCGAATGCGAATTGTGCGATGTCTGTTGGCAATTCTAGTCGGAGCGGCGGCGATCCTCATTTTCTACGACCAAGTTCTACAATTTCTTACCCAGCCCTATCGCAATTTATGCGAGGCCAAACCCGATTTGAAATGCAATGGCTCGTTATTTGTGCTTGGTCCGATCGAAGGACTTGCACAGCGAATGCGAGTTGCCGGATATGGCGGACTGATAATTGCTTTGCCCGTGATTTTTTGGCAGCTGTGGCGATTTATTGTGCCAGCCCTCAATAAGCGTGAGAAACGGTACACGATTCCATTTATTGTTTCGTCGATCATATTGTTCGCTTTGGGGGGAGTACTCGCGTACTGGACGTTGGATAAAGCCCTGGAGTTTCTCATCTCCTGGTCCGGAAAAGATGTCACTCAGGCTTATCAGATCTCGAAATACATCAGCCTGGTGGCGCTCATGGTGCTTGCCTTTGGAGTTGGGTTTTTAGTTCCAGTTCTTGTCGTCTTTCTTCAACTCGTGGGGGTTGTGACTCCACGCACACTGATCAAACAATGGCGGTACTCGATCCTTGGTGTATTTGTCACCGCGGCTGTCATCACGCCAAGTGGCGACCCAATCAGCATGCTGGCGTTGGCAATTCCCATGACTCTGTTGTTTCTTCTCGCGATTCTCATTGGTTTCATCGTTGAGCGTCGGCGATCCAAACAGCCTGCATGACCTCGCATTTTCGTTCGTCGATTATTGGTCATTACGAGTTCGCTCTTGATCGGTTCCAATTAGATGCTCTTGCGGTTCTCGATTCTGGCGAAAGTGTGCTGGTAGCCGCACCTACAGGCTCGGGAAAGACAGTCGTCGCTGAATACGCCATTGCTTCGGCCCGACATCAGGGGAGGCGCGCAATTTATACCGCGCCGTTGAAGGCCCTGTCCAACCAGAAATTTGGCGATCTTGTGGCTCATCATGGCAAAGGTGAGGTGGGATTGCTGACCGGAGACAACAGCATCAATCCTGGTGCATCGATTCTGGTGATGACAACTGAAGTTCTGCGCAACATGATCTATGCCGACTCACATGCCCTCGACAATTTAGGAGTCGTGGTGTTGGATGAGGTTCACTTTTTGCAAGACGCGTATCGAGGTCCTGTGTGGGAGGAAGTGATCATCCATTTGGATCCAACGGTCCAACTCGTGTGTTTGTCGGCGACGGTATCCAATGCCGAGGAGGTTGCAGATTGGCTAACCACCGTGAGGGGACCAACACGGGCGATCGTTGAAGAACACAGACCCGTAGAACTCATCAACCACTATGTCGTTGGTGATAAAGCCACCGATCGAGTGAAAATGTTCGACACACTTGTTGGGACCCGACCAAACCCGGAAGTGGAGCGCTTAGAGCAAAACGCAGCCCGCACCGGGCAAACGGCGCCACGGTTCACCAATCAGCGAACGGCAAAGCGACCACAAAGGCGGTCACGTTTGTACTCGCCGTCGCGTATTGATGTGGTGAGTCTGCTCAAGGATCAAGATTTGCTCCCGGCAATTTTCTTTATCTTTAGTCGCAACCAATGCAACGAAGCGGCGGCGGCATGTCTCAAATCTGGTATTCGATTTACTACGGCTAGCGAGCGAACTGAGATAGCTGCTCTCATCGATGAGCGACTTGATATGTTCAGCGACGATGATCTTGCGGTATTAGAGTTTTCCCAGTACGCCAATCAGCTTGAATCGGGAATAGCTACACATCATGCTGGAATGGTGCCGACCTTCAAGGAAATAGTTGAGGCCTGCTTCGTTCGTGGATTGGTCAAGGTGGTGTTTGCCACCGAAACGCTCGCCGTAGGCATAAATATGCCGGCCCGGGCAGTAGTCATTGACAAGTTGACGAAGTTTACTGGCGAGCATCATCAGGCTCTCAAACCATCCGAGTACACGCAACTTACTGGAAGGGCCGGACGTCGCGGATTGGACAGCGTCGGTCATGCCTTAGTTCTCTGGAATCCATTTGTTTCATATGCCGCAGTTGCCGAACTTGCTCTCAGTCGCTCCTTCAAACTCACCTCAGCATTTCGACCGACCTACAACATGGCAGCAAATCTGATCCAAACAACCTCACAAGTCGAAGCCCGTCACCTCCTAAATTTGTCGTTCGCCCAATTTCAAGCCAACCGCGAGGTGGTCGAAGTTCAGGCCAGAATCGCTCGACGTAGCCGAGAAAGAGACAGGCTTCGTTCTCAAGCTGAGAGCCCATTTGGGGATATTCACGAGTTTCGTGCCCGTGGCACCGCCTGGCGTCGCCGCTCACTAATCGAGGCGTCGATTTCGATTCTGCAACCCGGTGACGTAATTTTGGTGACTAAGGCCGGTGGGGAGTATCGAGGCGTCGTGTTGAGTTCTGCTCAACGAAACAATGGTACAAAAATCACGGTACTCGCCGCTGACCGTTCCGTGTTGTCTCTTACCGAACGCGATTTTGAATCGGCAGTGGAAACTCTGACCCACATTGAATTGCCGCTGCCGTACTCTCCCACTAATCCCAGATTTCTCCGAGAATCTCACGTGCGATTGCAAAATGTCAAATCCGGATCGCGAAGTAGTCGACGCCATCAACGTGAATTCACTGCCGAGGCCCATCCTGTAGAAAATGATCCCGACTTGAAACACAGACTTACCGCGGCTGTCTCAGCCGACCGTATTGATCGCGAATTAGATCAACTTCAACGGCGAGTTGATCACTCGGTGCAATCGGTGAGCCGCCGCTTTGATGACGTGGTAACGCACATGGAGGAGTGGGGATATGTAAATGATTGGTCGCTCACCGAACGGGGTCGAACACTTTCACGTCTGTTTCACGAATCCGATATGTTGATCGCCGAGACAGTGGTCAATAATATTTTTGAAGGGCTTGATGCACCGTCTGTCGCTGCTTTGGCGAGTGTTTTTGTCTATGAACACCGAAGTAGCGACCCGGCTCCAAAACCGCAATTTCCACACCCGGTGTTGAAGACTCGTTGGCGCGATATTCAACAAATCAGCAACACCATGGCCCTGGCTGAAGAGCAACGGGGGATACCGGTGCATCGATCACCAGACCCAGGGTTTATCGCCACCACATATTCGTGGGCAAGTGGAAGTGATCTCTTCGACATTCTTGATAACGACGAATTGACGGCGGGCGATTTCGTGCGCACGATGAAGCAACTCATCGACCTATTGCGCCAATTAGGACAGGTGGCAATAACTGCGAAAGGTCGACAAACCGCGATCGAAGCCAGCGAGGTGTTATTTCGTGGTGTTGTGGCGGCCTCCAGTGCCTTCGAAACAACGTCGTCCTGACCGGCGAAAGGTTCCGATGACAATTCGAAGATTTGGAGAGTGGGGGAAATTGATTCCCCGACCAAAAGTTATCGAGATTTGTAACTCTGACACCCAAATAGCAAAGGTCGCAACGAAGTTCCTATCGTCTGGCTTGCAAATTCCACATATTCGTGCAACCGCCGGAAGTTTGGCTATTTCGTTAGGCGATGCGCTTACCATGCCAAACTCAGAAGTTCGCGAATTGCCAATCGATCTACTACACGTCAGTTACAGCACTGACGGTGGCGCACAACGCACCTCGATTGCCGCAAATTCAGTACTGATGCGAAATCGGTTGTGGACTGGTCAGATCGTCGCAGTGACCAACAGCGGTTACCTAGGAAATTGGGAGATCGCCCCGCGGGCACATCCCAATGATGGGGTTTTCGACGTTGTGGAAGTAAGCGCCGACATGTCATGGCGTCAGCGACTTATCGCCAGGCATCGACTTCCCCGCGGCACGCATATGCCGCATCCATCGGTGGGTGTCCGCCAGTGCAGCTCGGAGTCTTGGATATTCGCCAAGCCGACCGGGCTCTACCTTGACGACGAGTTTGTAGAACGAACAACGCACGTTCACATCACGATCGAACCAGATGCGCTGAATCTAGTGATATGACGGGTCTCTAAGGGCCTCACATCCACGAGCGCCTGTTGGCCGACTCGTATGATTAGCCGTCGTGACCGTGTATATACCTGAGACGTTTTCTGACCCCGAATCCGAAGTACTGAAGAGATATTTCACCAATCTTGATGGTCCGGTGTTTGCCTTGGTTAATTTGCCAGAAGTGGTAAAAGGAGCTCTCTTTGCCAGATACAGCAGGAGCGCAAAAAGTCTTCGGCGACTCTTTTTGGATGAATTTGTCACCGATCTCGACCTGTCGGGTGATCAGAGTGTGGATGCAACCGTTGGAGTAGATCATGCTGAATCGCTCTATGAGAAAATTTTTGTCGAATATGGCGATGACTCCGTGGCTCAACTTGGGGGAGTCCATCTGGCCTGCGAGCAGGCTTCAAATCTGCTGACAAAGATCCTCGAGTGGGGTCGGCTGATGGCCTATTTAGAGCAAAGCACCCGCTATATCAATTACGACGCCCGGCTCGGCGGTCGATACCGATACTTCAGGGATCCCGATGTTCTAATGGGACCGTTCGGAACTCGGTATGTCGGCGACATGGACCGAATGTTTGATACTTACAGCAGGTTGGTGGAAGGCGTGACCGAACATGTTCGAGCCACGGTGCCGCGCGGATTTAATGACTCGGATTTCGTGTACCGACAGGCAACTCGGGCAAAGGCCCTGGACGCTGTTCGCGGTGTCCTGCCGGCTGCCGCATTGTCAAATGTTGGAATCTTTGGAACTGGGCAAGCGTTCGAATCGATGTTGTTGCGAATGCGCGCGCACCGATTACCGGAGGCTCGACAATATGCCGATCTGATGTTGACCGAATTGCGGAAAGTTATTCCCAGTTTTCTTCGTCGTGTTGACAACCCCGAGCGCGGTGGAAAGTTGGGTGCTTACCTGGCCGAGAATCATGACAACACGATGCATCTTGTGGACGACTTATTTGGAGGACTGGAGGCCGAACCGGTTCAGGAAGTAACACTGGTGGATTTTGATCCAGAAGGGGAAGACAAACTACTGGCCGCAATTTGCTATTCACAGTCGCATTTGCCCGAGTCACAACTGCTTGATCGCGTCAGGCGACTGCCGCATCAGGAGCGGGTGGCGCTGATCACCGCATATGTCGGGAATCGAGAAAACCGTCGTCATCGACCGGGTCGGGCATTCGAACGTACTGATTATCGGTTTGATGTATTGGGCGATTACGGGGCCTTTCGTGACTTGCAACGACATCGATTACTGACCATCGAATGGCAACGCTTGGCACCGGATCATGGGTATGTGATCCCTGACCTAGTGGAGGCTGCCGGGTTCAAGGATGTCTTCGACGAGACCATGCTCCGCTCGGCAACGCTGTACGACGCGCTGCGACCTGAATATCCTGAGCAGGCTGCGTACGCGGTCGCAATGGCCTACAGGTTGCGATACGTCATGCAATTCAACGCCCGCGAAGCCATGCACATGTTGGAATTACGGTCTTCGCCACAGGGTCACCCTGCCTATCGGCGGGTGGTGCTTGAGATGCACCGTCTGATTTCCGAACAGGCGGGACATAGGGCAATTGCCGATGCGATGACTCATCTGACACGCGAGGCGCCCGAATTAGAGCGCTTGGAGTCTGAGCGACGGGCTGAATCACGCCGTATTCGCTAGGAATTCGTCATTTTGGTGTCCCAGTCGGCTACTGTACCGCCGCGCAATTGAATGAAGGGAAATACAGATGCCCGAAGATGATGCCATAGGTGCCGAAGACCTCGATCCAGCGATCTTGGCCATCGTCGATATTGATCCAGAAGATATCGATCCGGACGCTCTTGACATTGAAATCGAAGACGGTGTTTTTGGCGACGGGCCCGAAGATGTTCTCGCCGAAGATCTCGGACTTGAAATCGTCATCGAAGAGGAGGACCCAGATGTTCTCCCCGCTGGGATTGTGGTCAAAAAAGCGGCCGGCGATGAAGAAGACGATGACAACGATTTGCGCACCGATGACGATGTAGAAGCGGACTTAGATGCCATCTTGCGTCAGAAACTAGTTGCCGCGGATGACACTCCTCCCAACGACGACGAAGATGACGCGGTCGTGGATGACAAGACCGACGGATTTGAACGACTTCAACCTAAACGACCCGATGAAAATCAATGCGCTCAGTGCTTCCTACTTGTCCGCAAAAGTGCACCCGGTTGTCCGGTTGAGGATGATGCCTGTCCACTTTTCACATGAACAGGCCGGTAATCGCGGTTGTCGAAGTAATGGAACGCGTCCAAAAACAGATCACAACGGCGCGCATGGTGGGAAAGATCGCCGTGCACGTCGGTTCTCGGGAAATCGGTAATGCGATACGCCAAGTCATCGCCTCCGTGACAGATTCGAGAGTCGTGCCCACGGTTGCCGACATTGACACCGAAACTCATTTACCACTTGTCAACTATCCGACCTTGAATGCGGTCGATATCGTCGCCCAACTCGAGACTCTTTCCGCAGATGAACTTCGGGCGATAGCCGATTTCGAAGGTGCCCATCGAATGCGCCGGACCGTGTTGTTCAAAATCGATCAGTTGCTATCAACGTAGTGCGGTAACCAATCATGATTACTTTTGTGCGTCGCGCTAATCCCACTGATGTCGATGCACTTCGACTATTGGAATCTGAAGCTCGAGCGCAACTAGGGCGTTTTCGCGGCGGGGATCGTCTTGGCAGTGAACTGTCGTTTGTCGACGGTGGTTGGGCCGAACGCATCGGCTCCGACAACTGGTTGGTTTTTATTGCCGGTTTCGATGACGTACCACTTGGTTATCTGTGCGCCAACATCGCCACGGCGAGTGGCATACCGCTGATCGAAACCGTCTATGTCACGCCCGATGTTCGCCAATTGGGGCTGGGGGATGGTCTGGTAAGCGCCGTAATCGACTCATGTCGCCAGTTGGGAGCAAATGCAATTGATGCGTTCGCATTGCCAGGTGACCGTGAAACCAAAAATCTCTTCGAACGTTCCGGACTCACGGCGCGTCTACTCATCGCTTCCAAACAGCTACACGAAAAAAACTAACTTCAATTTGGCTTTGTTATCGACCGCTCCACTTTGGTGGGCGCTTTTCGATGAATGCGGACAGACCTTCCCTGGTATCTTCCGAGCCCAAAATTTTGGCGAATTCCCGATTAGTCATCTCAATGAGTACCTCATCAGATTCATACGCGGCGGCCAACACAACCCTTCGGCTGGCCCATACCGCTAAGGGAGCCGCAGCACAGACTCGACCTGCCAATTCCAGAGCCGACTCAAGTTCTTGTCCGGGCTCCACGAGTCGATTGAGTAGACCAAGTTCGTAGGCCCGCTGGGCCGAGAGTGGCTGTCCGGTGAGTATTACTTCCATCGCATTGGCCCGACCGATCGCCCGGGGAAGTCGAAACAGGCCGCCGGCACCGGCAATGAGATTTCGTGTCGCTTCTGCCAAACCGAATGCGGAGCGAGTTGTGGCAACCACCATGTCGGCGGCGAGCACGATCTCACAGCCACCGGCCGTTGCCAGACCATCCACCGCCACAATGACGGGCTTGACACGATCGCGATACACAAAGCCGGCGAAACCTCCGCGTTTGGTGTTCAGTGACGCGGCCGCGCCCGAACTTATCGCCTTGAGATCAGCACCGGCACAAAAAACTGGCCGCTCTTGTCCCTGAGTGTTGGCCAGGAGGATTCCCACCCATATATCCGGATCGTTCTCCAGCCGATCGATTGCAGATTCCAGACCAGCGGCGACATCGCCATTGACGGCGTTGCGAGCCTCTGGACGATTGAGCGTGATCAGGGCAATTTTGCCCCGGGTTTCATACGTAACGATGTCGGCCATACCGGCAGATTAGAGCGTCACGTGCCTTCGACGGAAGTTGACACTGGAATAACTGGTGTGGTCACTGATTTTTGTTCAGGAGTCTTCGGTTTTGCATGCATCACCTTGGATGGGCGAGCCGGTCGAAGCGGTCGTGGAGTGTGACCGCCAGGAGCCACCGTAATATTGAAAAGTGCGGCTATTTGGCCCAGTAACGGAGCAAGTCGCGTCACCGTGGCAAGCAGGGCTGGCGATGGCTGAAGCGGTGCCGCGGTCGGTTTTACCTGTCCTCGAATCGGGGAAAAAGCAACCGCTTCCAGAACTGCGATCCAGCGATCAGAACCGCTTTCCGGGGTCAGCGAAGCCGTTGCTGCGGTTGCCAGTTGGGCGCCAAGATCTACCGGAAACGGTTGACCAGCCTTAGGCGGCTCGCCGGACAATTTGAGGGCACGAACAACCCGAGAAACCCCGAGTGCGGCGGAAATATCTTCACGCCACAATGCCTGCTCTTTTTCTTGTCGATCCTTGAGCGCCGACTTCAGTTCAACAGCAAGTAAACGAGTGGATTCGTCACGAACGACCATCGGATCATCGGCACCAAC
>Ga0315281_10009051_pt1 | contig 13849 bp, 13 predicted proteins | sample YL17G07_0_MG_FD_204540 | JGI IMG/M metagenome (GOLD analysis project Ga0315281, IMG submission 204540) | Sediment microbial communities from Yellowstone Lake, YNP, Wyoming, USA - YL17G07_0 | ecosystem: Environmental > Aquatic > Freshwater > Lake > Sediment | place: USA: Wyoming | collected...
TGAGATGAAATATCTTCTTTTGTTATACCCTTCTGTGCAGTAGCACCCGGCTGTGCACCGAGCCAGACAATAGAGCCTTCGAGGGCCTCGCCAGGCGCGACATATTCCCAGTAGAGGATATTGTCATATTGCCCCTTGACAGGCGTGATGTCTGCAGCCTTAAAACCGATTGATGCGTGTCTATAGATGCCTGCATCTATGTTCGCCGTCATCTCTTCATTGAAGAGAGCTCTAAGCACATAAACCCATCCCCAGACAACCTTGACTGCCTGTATGCCTTCAGGCAGCCTTGCCTCTTCACCTGTAAGGGCTTTAAACTGATCCGGAGTCATCTCCTTTATTGATGCATCGAAGAAAAGACCCTTGCCAGGGCCTTTTCTGTCATGGCCGACAAGAAAAGATTTACCGGGAAAGGTTGCTGCAAAATCATCAAGGATTTTTTCAGAGAAGCGTTCATTATCCCTGTCAACCGCATTGTGTGCCATGAGACATTTGCGCACAAAGACCTCATCTGCAGACAATGTTTTCAGGGCATATCTGTTGATCTTTCCGAGAATTTCTGGAGTGATCTCTGCACCCTGGGCTGCCTTGAAACTAATAGACTTTTGATAAAGCGATAAAGTTTTCATACCTTGTATCCTTTCGCTCGTAAATTTTCGAGCACATCATTACAAGTGACACCTCCCCTAAGTCGGAGGATCCTCTTACTCACAGCATCTAAAATATCCCTGCGGGTTTCGCCGGCAACAAAATCCTGAAGCTCTTCGACTTTAGTAATCTTCTTAACTTCAACTATGGTAGCCGGGGTCGGCAAGTCTCTCGATTTTGTTTCTTCTTTATTTATCATTTCAGCCCTGCCTTTGCCTTGGCCTTCTGGATCTCATCTTCAATGGCCATCTGGATCCCGAGGCCGCGGTTGAACATCTCGAGGGCGTCAGTGAGATAACGCCTCGGACCGTAAGCCTTAGAAGTCCACTTGCCTTCATGAATCACATCGGCGTACGGAACCGGGTCATAAATAATTGCCTCATTGGGGCCTGCTGAAAATGTACCGTATTGATTCGATTTAGTTTGCCCTGGAAAGAGCCAGTCGAGCTGTCTTCTAAGATGCCCTGTTCTCACAGGCACGGGATATCCGCCGGCTGCAGTATCAACAATCTTTTTGCTATACTTCTTTCCCGTCTTTTTACTTACCTTATATTCCCGATGCGCACCCGGGCCTGTTAAAAACATATAGGCTGCTCTATGAATCCCCTTTGCAGATCTCCCCATGCCTCTCTGCACAGCACGAGGGAATTCCTGAGAGAGCTTATTCAGCCCCTCGATGAGGACCCTATCTCCTTCGATTCGAAGGCTGATATCAAGCACGTTCATTCATCCTACATTTCTTCATTAAAGTGCACCTTTCACATTGCTTCTTCAAAATCTTCGCAGAATATCGGATTAGTGCTTCTCTGAATTGTGTACTTAAAGCCTCTTCAACAATTTCCAAAACAGCTGCTTTCCTCCGGAATCTCGGTTGCTTTGCTGCCAAACAACGTTGACGAACAGCTTCAGCAGATAGATTGTACTGACGCTTAACTAAGGGGTCTAATATCTCTGGATTCATGTTGTTCATTGTTTCGTTATATCAGAATTTTGCGAAATCTTCTGGCAGATGAGGAAAGTTTTTTTAGGGCTGGTTCGAGTATTTTTCTCGAACCAGAATGTGAAACACCAGGCGCTGGTTTATATATCCTGTATAAACCAGCAAGGGAATTTTGATAGACGTAACAACCTTCCAGGTCATCGAGGACCTCCGCCCTGGAACCAACCTAAAGTTGTTTCCACCGACTCCCCCCAGACCCCCCACTTTTTGAAATCTATAGCCAAGCCTTTTAAAAAACCTTTTAGCAAATATTCTAATTTAGAAAAGGATATAGATCACCAGTGACAAAAATTGTCCAGAATCTTTTAGGGGGGGGGAGGCCTGTAGATCACCTCCGTGGGAGATGAAGTCACACGCAAAACTCTTTCAATCTAAATCTAACCGCACTTTTCTTAACAAACACCAACCATAACTCCTTGATTTTATTAACCCTCAAAACCTTCTTACCGCACTTTTTATAATTATGTGCGGTAAGAATCCCTTCCTCTTTCCGCTAAACAATTCCGTCTTTCCGCTAAAATTTTACCACATGACTATTCATAACAAATAGTGTCACAGAACAAACATCATAAATCTTTTCCCAATCTATCTTTACACCCAAAATCAACCTCTCTTTAAATACACTATACAATACCTTTTTAAAAACCTATCTTAATTAAGCGAAATAAGAAGAGTCATATAAAACCTTCAAAGCTATCAGGGACTCCCAAAGTCATCATACCAGGTATAAAAACAAATTCAGAAAAAAGATTTGAGAATAAAATGTAGCAGAATGTAGCAGAACGTATCTTAAATGCCAGACAGATTAAAAAGGTTGGAACACAAAGAATAAAAAAATATCATCATAAATTAACAAGATAGTTTAAACCCAAGCCAGAGGCCAATTTTTAAAAAGTTCAAAAAAATAATTTGAAGTCCAGGAGGGACACCAGAACCCTATACACTCCCATGTTTGATTTTACTTGATTTTTAAATTTCTGACAACCCTTCGTAATAATGAATTTTTCACGAAATGCTTTCAATTGTCATTGCGAGCCCGAAGGGCGTGGCAATCCAACAAGTAGTGTCATTCTGAGTCCCGACATGAGTCGGAATGAAGAATCTTGTGAGATCCTTCGGGCGTTGCCCTCAGGATGACTACTTCACAGTTAGATTGCGGAGCCTGTTCCGAGCCTGTCTTGAGATTGCTTCGGTCGATGCGACCTCGCAATGACAGGAGAGGAATCTCACTCCTCGCAATGACATTCCTTATTAATCTGATTTAGATGCCCTGCGGTCTTGTAGCAGGTTTATCCATTTCAAAGGTTAACGCGCTGGATTCCCGCTTTCGCGGGAATGACAAGAGGGGCGGGAATGACAGGAGGAGCAGAATCAAGAGAGGTGGGATTGCTTTAAAATTTAGGGGGATTCCTCAAGAAGTTCTTCTTGTTTAGTTTTCATCTTTTTAACAAGTTCCCCATAAGAGCTGGTGCGGATAATATTGTTGAATTGCGTTCTATAATTGCTCACAAGGCTTACACCCTCTATTAAAACATCGTATACTTCCCATTTGGTATCCTTATTCAGGAGTCTGTATGTTATTGGTATCTCAACGTTCTTCTTGGTGATTATCTTTGTTTTAACAATAGCATATCTGTTATCCATGGTTTCACCTACATACTGTATCTTCTCATCCTCATATTTCTCTATCTTTCTGATATAGTTTCTCTCAATAAGATCGCTGTATAAGGCTATGAATTCTTTTCTTTCTTCTGGTGATCTTTCTCTCCAGTGAAGTGCAAGGGACCTTTTTGCCATCTCCTCAAAATCAAATCTCTCATCAACAATCTTACGAATCGCTGCCCTCCTTTGTTTTATCTTTTCCGGTCTTTTCAGTTCCTTGTTCTTCAGAATATCAAGAACAGAATCGGTGGTCAGCCTCAACTGGTCTGTTGGTTCTCCGGCATGCAGAGGGACAACATGCAGAAGCATAAAAGAAAAGATAAGTACGATAAATAACCTGATGTTTCTCATAAATCCTAAATGCCTCCTAAACCTTTCCAAAGACAAATTTTCCGATTATTTTCTCCAGATCAATAGCAGATTCTGTTTCTCTTATTATTCCGCCACTGGGTAATATATTTTCTGACCCTCCAGGAGATATCTCAATGTATTTTTCTCCTATGAGTCCCTTGGTTCTTATTGATGCAATGGCATCCTCCTGAATCTTCATATCCTTTTCAATCGTAAGTGAGATGAGTGCCCGATATTCCTTATCGACCTTCACAGACTTTACCTTTCCAACTTCAACACCTGCTATCTCAACATTGGAACCTGGTTTGATCCCACCGGCATTTTCAAATTTTGCATATACAATATATTTTCTTTCACCAAAGAACTCAATCCTACCAAGTTTTATAGATAAATATCCAAAGCAAAGGATTCCAATTAAGACAAAGAACCCTACGGCTAATTCAAGATCAATTTTTTTCACACTAACCTCCTAAAGGCCAAGCCTTAATATTCAATAGGGCCTTCATGACTTCCTGTTATAAACTGTCTGACTATTAGATTAGTAGAATTTTGAATCTCCTCTGGTGTGCCTACTTCTATAATAATACCATTATGCAACATGGCAACTTTGTCGGTAATCTCGAAAATCTTTGGAACTTCATGGCTTATTACCACACCAGTATACCCATATTTTTTATGGGTAGACTTTATGAGCACATGTATGGAACTTGCAATAATGGGATCAAGGCCTGTAGTTGGCTCATCGAAAAGTACGATGGCCGGCTCTGAAATGAGTGCCCTTGCAACGGCGACCCTTTTTTTCATGCCACCGCTTAATTCTCCGGGGTACTTCTTCCCCATCCCTTTAAGTCCTACATCCTCCAGAGCATTTATAACTCGATCGCGGATCTCCCCCTTGCTCAGCTTTGTCTTTTCACGCAAAGGGAAGGCAATATTCCCATATACAGTGAGAGAATCAAATAGTGCACCACCCTGAAAAAGCACACCCAATCTCTCTCTTATTTTATCAAGTTCCTTTGTGTCAAGCCTTGTTATATCTACTCCCTCAATCGATATACTTCCCCTATCGGGCATAAGAAGACCAATTATGTGTTTTATTAACACGCTCTTGCCACATCCGCTCATCCCCATTATGGTGACTACTTCTTTTTCGGCAATTTTCAGATTAACACCGTTAAGGACTTTCTGACCATCAAAAGATTTATGGAGGTCAATGATTTCGATCATTTAATTATCCTACAGAAGAATAGCACCAAGGAAATAATCCCATATTAAAATTAATATGGAGCATAAAACAACGGCCTCTGTCGTTGATTTGCTGACACCTTTCGCACCATATCCTGTATAAAAGCCCTTGTAACAACATATCCACGAAACAATCAATCCAAAACTGACGGACTTATAAAGTCCCACCATTATATCTTCCATAACCACATAATCTTCCATAAGAGAGAAGTATGTTCCTGAACTAATTCCAAGGACTTCTACACCCACCAAATACCCACCAAATATGCCAATGACATCAAATATTGCTACAAGCAAAGGAAAAACTATTAGAGCAGCAACAATGTTGGGTACAATGAGATACCGTATCGGATTTAGCGCCATAGCGGTAAGGGCATCTATTTGTTCTGTAATTTTCATCATTCCGATCTCTGCGGTAAGGGCAGAGCCTGCCCTGCCTGTGACCATCAGGGCGGAAAGTACCGGGCCTAATTCTCTAATGAGACTGAGAGCAATTCCGGCACCGAGTAATGCTTCTGAACCGAACTTTCTGAGGATATAGAATAACTGAAGAGCGAGTACCATACCTGTAAATGAACCGGTAAGAAGAATGACTAACATAGATTTACTTCCAAAAAACCTAATTTGCCTTAAAAGTAGCCTGAATTTGAATGGAGGGATAAATATAAAATAGAAAGAATTCAAAAGAAAGACAAACATATGACCAATTGTCCGAAGTTGTGAGATTGTCCACAGACCTATTATCCTTAGCAAGGTTCCCATTTAATTCTTTTTGCGGCTGATGAAGAAGTTCAACCGCTTACCTATCAGTTGTATATTTTAGCAGAAATATCAGAGGGAAAAGAAAATTTTGATCCCAGAGAGTTATCCCAACTCTCTGGGAGCAGTGTTATTTTATAGGAGCTTAGAAAGCATAAACAAACTTAAACCATAAATCGTTACCTTCCGGTCTGTTTTCAACCTCAAATTCTGTGAGATATTTGAGAGTGAGGCTTATGTTTCTCCAGTCATATTTGATTTGAGGTCCTGCTGCAATGGCCTGACCTTTGAATCCATCAGGCTCTCTTTTTTCTCCATTCAGTTCATCATCAGTAATCTGTTTGTAATAATACCCACCAACTCCTACACTCAAGGGGCCGAATTTCTTGCCCAGGGTATAGTCAAAGTGGAATTCCTGGCCTGACAGATAACCGGAATCCGAATTTTTGGTGTTGAAATCATACATGAATTTACTCGACACTTCGTAGCCACTGTCACTCATATAAGTAAAAGCAAAAATAGGCTCAAAGGTAAAGTAGTTCCTGCTGATATTTGCAAAGTCATGATCATCATGTCTTCCTGTTGGTATGTAAACATCAACGCCAGTAGCAAAGTGCCAGTTTTTGGAATGCCAAGAAAGTATTAGAGGGTCTATAATGAGATCACCAGCTCCTGCCCTTGCCTGGCTACCCCCGAGTGGAGGATGTGTGAGCTCAAGATTCCAGACGGGAACAAATAGGTGCATACCCCAGTTTCCGCCAAATATCTTATGCTTGGTCACATAGATGAAACGGAATGTATTTACTGCAGCTTCAAGATCAAAATCCGGAACCGAGCTATCCCCGTGATCATCATTGAATTCATCCGCAGAGTAATACAAAAAATAATTTATAAAATATACACCTGGTGGTGGAACAGCTCCTGACATGAAGTCCTCAGCACCGAGTGGATAGGCATTGCCACCGCTTTCAGTGGCAAATGCATCATTTGTAGTCGTTGTTACGAATAGCATTACTACAGAAAGCAACAGAAACATGAGAATAAAATGTCTTTTCAATTGAGTCGAAAGTTTTTCCATGGTCCCCTCCCTTTACATAGTTTTAAGGCCCCCTGACCTTTTAAGTTTCAGAAATTAATATTACGGAAAAATTCGTACATTTACAAGAGAAAATTTAATCAAAGGAATTCCTCGAAGTTTTACTTTGAGATTCAATAATATTCTTATTAACGTTTTGTCATTCCCGCTTGTCCGCACTCAGGCGGACTCGCTGAGGAGAGTCGAGAATCCTTCTTTCGACACAGATATACAGAAAGATTCCGGACGAGCCGGAATGACAGATTCGATATTGCGTGGCTCTGCTGAGGGTAGTTTATTCCTTTAGCATCTCCTCGACAGTAATCCTTACAGACTCTCCGAGAGCAGAGAGATTATAGCCGCCCTCAAGGGCAAAAACAAAGGGATTTGATGAACAGGAAAGGATGCTGTTAACAATCCCCCTTATTCCTTCATCTGAAATCCTGATGTCTGACAGAGGGTCATTATTGTGAATATCATAACCAGAAGAGACGAGGATGATATCAGGTTTGAATCTATTTACGAGGTCAGGCAGGATATTCTGGTAAACGTAGAGGTATTCTTTGTCTCCTGAGCCGCCAGGCATAGGAACATTGTAAGTGTATCCCTCTCCTTTTCCAATGCCTTTTTCTGAATCTCTTCCTGTTCCTGGATAATGAGGGTACTGATGGGTACTGAAGTAAAAGACAGTGTCATCAGCTTCAAAAATGTGCTGGGTTCCGTTTCCGTGATGGACATCAAAGTCTATAATAAAAACTTTTTTGTATCCTATCTTCTGGGCATGTCTCGCGCCTGCTGCTATGTTATTGAATATGCAGAAACCCATTGCCCTGTTTGATTCTGCATGGTGACCGGGAGGCCTCACAGCACAGAATGCACTCTGTATTTCTCCTTTTCTGGATTTTTCCACAGCCTGAATCACTGAACCAGTTGCATAGAGTGCTGCTTCTAAACTATCCTCCGACATGTAGGTGTCAGGGTCTAAGAAGCCCTTTCCGAAATTTTCAATCCTATTGATGTACTCAGTGGCATGAACGAGGGCAACATCATTATGTGTTGCCCTGAGAGGTTTTATGTGGATAAGTTTTTCCCACAATCCTGATTTTTTTAGAGTATTTATGATCTGGATTAATCTCTCTTTTCTTTCAGGATGCCAATCAGGTGTCTCATGCTTAAGGAAAATGTCATCATAAATAAACCCAACGTTTTTCATGATAGGAATTATACTCTAAAAAAAGGGGCCAAGGATTCAAGGATTCGAGGGTTCAAGTGCTTTTAATAATCCTCGACTCCTTGACCACTTGACTCCTCGAACCCTTTAATTCACAACATCACCAGCACGCTCATCATAGCAATTGACCACAGGATATCAATAGGAAGCTGAATCTCGCATGTGGAATCAAAGAGAAAATCAGCCTGTGCAGGGAACTCTTCATCAGAAAGCCACAAAATGAGGGTGACCGGTATGCGGGGCATGGGAAGGAACTCAATAGAAGCGTCTCCATAGTCAAGAATTCCTCCGTTGAATTCCTTACCTTTTGCGATAAAACCTTCCCTGTCAGAGCGGTATTTTTCAGCAACCTGATCCAGAGGCAGCACGTGCGTTCCTTTGAAGAAGAACTCTCCATTTTTTATATTTTCCGGTTTAATCAGCCTTCCTGAAAGAGAGATGTCTTTTGCATTCACAAGATATGACAAGGCGGATATGGTAAAAAAATAATTGAGCTTTCTGGTAAAAATATCGCCCTTTTCGGATAAACTTTTAATCTCTCTTTTAGAGGGGGAAATGGAGAAATCGAATTCGAAAGATCTTAATACATAGGAGGCACTTTCTCTGTCATAGAAGACACCTGCCCTGTTGCATACATCTTCCGGTTCAAGGTCTGAGAGTACCTTCCATGCCTTTTCTTCGCCCGTAAAAACTTTCTCTGTCATGTTAATAATCTATCTGATCTTGCTATTCATAAATTCAAATAGAGAAAGGCAGGCATGGTATTTGAGCGGATTTTTTTGCTGATATTCCATTGAGAATATTTCTAATATAAAGAGGCAAAAGCCTCGGAGTCCCGATCTTATCGGGGCGAGAATGAGCGAAAATAATATGTCCTGCCTGTATGTCATAGTGAATAATTTAGAGTTAAGTCTCCTTTATCCCTACTTCAATCATGCCCTGTTTTATCTCTTTAATCTTATCCCTTATCATAGCAGCGCGTTCGAATTCAAGCTTCTTTGCAGCCTCTCTCATCTCTGCCTCAAGTTTTTTCAGGAGCCCCTCATCATATCCATATTCAGCCTTTTCTTCAGCTATGCCAGGCACTGTCCAGTAATCAGCCTCATATATTGAACTCAGTATATCTTTAATGCTGGATTTTACCGTCTCAGGAGTAATGTTCATCTTTTTGTTATATCCCTCCTGAATCCTTCTTCTCCTGTTTGTCTCATCAAGTGCCTTCTTCATCGAACCGGTGATAGTATCTGCATAGAGAAATACCTCTCCATTGACATTTCTTGCAGCACGGCCTGATGTCTGAATCAATGAACGCTCTGAACGTAGGAAACCCTCTTTGTCAGCATCAAGGATTGCAACAAGAGATACCTCGGGAAGATCAAGCCCTTCCCTTAAGAGATTGACACCAATCAGGACATCAAAATTCCCGAGTCTTAAGTCCCTGATTATCTCGACACGTTCAAGTGTATCAATGTCAGAGTGAAGGTATCTTGCCCTAACACCGAGGTCAGCATAATAGTCAGTCAGATCCTCAGCCATTTTTTTCGTAAGCGTTGTTACAAGAACTCTTTCTCCTTTTTCTGCTCGTTTCCTTATCTCTCCGAGCAAGTCATCAACCTGTCCTGAGATAGGCCGGACAGTCAGTTTTGGGTCTATGAGACCGGTTGGTCTGATTATCTGTTCAACAACATGAACTCCTGATTTTTCAAGTTCATAGGATCCGGGGGTTGCAGAAACATAAATTGCCTGGGTAACCCTGTGTTCAAATTCAGTGAACGCAAGTGGTCTGTTGTCAAGTGCAGAGGGAAGTCTAAACCCAAAATTAACAAGTGTCTGTTTTCTTGAACGATCGCCCTCATACATGCCGCCAAGCTGTGGAATTGTTGCATGAGATTCATCAATAACGATCAGAAATTCCTCGGGGAAGTAGTCTATTAATGTATAGGAAGGTTCGCCAGGGGCCCTTCCGCTGAGATGTCTTGAATAATTTTCTATACCGTGGCAATATCCGAATTCCTTCAGCATCTCCAGATCAAATCTCGTCCTCTGCTCAATCCTCTGTGCCTCAAAGGTCTTTTCTTTTCTCAGAAAATATTCAATCCTCTCCTCCATTTCTTTCTTAATATTCTTTAATGCTGGTTCGAGTCTCTCCTTCGGTGTTATCCAGTGGCTGTTCGGAAAAAGGGCAATCTTTTCAATCTTCTGGATTTTTTCTCCTGTAAGGGGATCAAAGTCATGGAGTGCATCAATATCATTACCGAAGAACTCTATACGTACTGCCTTATCCAGTGAGAATGAGGGATAGACCTCTACAATATCACCCCTGACTCTGAAGTTCCCTCTCCGGAATTCAGCATCAGAGCGGACATATTGTATCTCTACAAGCTTTCTCAGTATCTCGTCTCGTTCTGTTCGCATCCCTTCTTCTATGACCAGATGCATATCCATATAGTCCTGTGGTGAGCCGATACCGTATATGCATGATACAGAAGCAACAACAATCGTATCTCTCCTTTCAAGGACTGCCATTGTCGCAGAATGTCTCATCCTGTCTATGTCATCATTGATGAGTGCATCTTTATCAATATATGTATCTGTCGACGGGATATAAGCCTCAGGCTGGTAATAGTCATAATAGCTCACAAAGAACTCAACAGCATTCTCCGGAAAAAGTTCTTTGAATTCTCCATAAAGCTGTGCAGCAAGGGTCTTGTTATGTGCAATAACAAGGGTCGGTTTATTAACGTTGGCAATAACATTTGCTATTGTAAAGGTCTTACCTGAGCCTGTTACACCAAGCAGGACCTGATGTTTCAGCTTTTTTTCCATGCCATTAGTAAGTTCCTTTATTGCCCTGGGCTGGTCCCCTTTAGGAGAAAAGGGGGTTATAATCCTGAATTTTCCCATATTATATTCCCTCAATGGGACAGCCTTTGCATATTGGTTTTTTCCTGCAGTAAGTCTTTCCAAGCCTTACGAAAAGGGCATGATATTCATTAAAGAACTTCACATCTCTTTTCAGGGATGAGTGAAAAATCTTCTGAAACTCTTCATAGGATTTATCATACTCCATTAGAATGTGTCTTGAAAGGATTCTTTTTGTATAGGCATCTATAACGAATACAGGTTTCTCCAGGGCATAAAGGAGTATTGAATCTGCTGTTTCAGGCCCGACACCGTGAACCTGGAGAAGTCTTACCCGTAGAGTTTGCATCTCCTCTTTTTTCATTCTTTTCAAACTGCCATGGTATTCGTTCCTAAGAAAAGATATGAATGCCTTGAGTCTCTTGGCCTTTACATTGAAATACCCTGCCGGCTTTATCAATGACGCGAGCCTCTCCGTTTTCATATTATTAATACTTTCAACGTTCAGCGCCTCGTCTCTCTTTAAGTTCTCTATTGCCTTTTCGACATTTCCCCAGTTTGTGTTCTGTGTCAGGATCGCACCGACAGCTATTTCAAAGGGTGTCTCCCCGGGCCACCAGCGCTGGGGGCCAAAAGCATGATAAAGTCTCCTGTAGATTTCGAGTAATTTATTCATACAAGTCTCTTAAATTTTATCTTTTATCTTTCACAACATATTCTGTTAGAAATTGAAAAAGCGTACCATTCATTGTCATGCTGAACTTGTTTCAGCATCTCCCAGCAATAGTTATTTTAAGACCCTGAAACAAGTTCAGGGTGACATTATAGGTTATGGCAACTTATCTTTTCTTGACTTACACCTGCGTAAATATTAGTTTAATATATTCCGAAAGGAGAAATGAGGATGCTTGATGCAAGGTTTGTGAGAGAAAATCCCGAGAGAGTAGTTCAATCCCTTCAACATAGAGGATATGACGCAGGCGTAATCAATGATTTCCTGGGGATCGAGGATGAGAGGAGGTCTTCACTCCTTGAGGTGGAAGGACTCAGACAGCAGAGAAACGAGCTTTCAGAAAAGATCTCTATGATGAAGAAAGATGGCAGGGATGTAAGTATAGAAACACAGGAGGCGAAGAACGTTTCAGAGGCAATAAAGACAAAAGAAGAGAGGCTGAAAAAACTTGATGAAAAAACAAAGGCTTTCCTCCTGAATATGCCCAATATTCCTCATGAATCAGTACCTGTTGGGAGAGATGAGACAGAAAACGCAGAGATAAGGAAATGGGGTGAACCAAGGCAGTTTGATTTTGAGCCAATGAATCACTGGGATATTGGCGAGATTCTTGAGATTATTGACTTTGAAAGGGCTGCAAAGATTGCCGGAGCAAGGTTTGCCATTATGAAGGGAATGGGTGCCAGGCTCGAAAGAGCGCTGATGAACTTCATGTTAGATTTGAATACATCAAAGGGATACAAGGAGATTTTTCCCCCGATTATTGTCAATCGCGACAGCATGATAGGCACAGGCCAGCTCCCTAAATTTGTCCATGAATTATTCACCATTGCAGATCCCGAATTTTATCTCATACCTACGGCTGAGGTTCCTGTAACAAATATCCACAGGAATGAAATACTCAGAGAAGAGGAGCTGCCGATTTATTACACAGCTTATACACCATGTTTCAGGCGTGAGGCAGGCTCATACGGAAAAGATGTAAGAGGTCTTATCAGGCAGCATCAATTTAATAAGGTGGAACTTGTCAAATTTGTAAAACCAGAAGATTCTTTCCATGAGCTTGAGTCCCTGACGAGGGATGCCGAGGATATTCTCCAGAAGCTGGGTCTTCCATACAGGGTTGTATCACTCTGCACAGGAGATTTAGGATTTGCTGCCTCAAAGACCTATGACATTGAGGTATGGCTTCCAGGCCAGCAGAGATACAGGGAGATTTCTTCATGCTCTAATTTTACAGATTTTCAGGCGAGGAGAGCCAGCATTCGATTCAAAAAAGAGGGTAAGAAAGGAACAGAATTCGTACATACCCTGAACGGCTCCGGCCTTGCCATCGGCCGTACTCTGATAGCCATTCTCGAGAACTATCAGCAGAAAGATGGAAGTGTGGTTGTTCCTGAGGCATTGAGATCTTACATGGGAATAGAGGTTATAAAATAAAGACAAACAGAAAGCCCGGGCCGGCAGATGCCGGCCCAACGGTTTTATTTTACAGTGAAGAACATTTCTCTTGAGTCTTTCGCAGTTTGAGACTGAACAGTTGTTATAACGCTATAGGTGCCCGTTTTTGCATTTGCTGGCAGGAATAAGGGGACGGTAGAAGAATAGGTTCCTCCACCACGAATTATATTAACCTCAGGTTTTCCAACGAGTTCACTTGCCTGTTTTATTTCCCTTACCTCTGTAATGTTTATTTCGCTATTAGTGGATGCACCTAAAACAGCATACGTTACCTGGAGATCAACCTTGCCTCCTGGCTTAACTGTACTTGGAGTTAAAGATACATCTTCAATTCTGATCATTGTTCCCATGGATGATTGATAATTGTATTTCTGCGCCGTTTCTTCCCTTGACTTTTTTGCATCATAGGCATAATGCCCAATCAACCCTCCGACAAGGGCACCGGCAAGACCACCGAGTATAGCTGTTTCTGTTTTAGCGCCTCTGTGTGCAAGGAGTCCTCCTGCTATTGCTCCTGTCGCTCCTCCGACTGCTGCACCTGTTGCTGCGCCTTTATGTTCCTCTGGAACTGTTGCACACCCCAAAATACCAAAGATGAACGAAAGGATAGTTACAATGGAAATTATTTTTACCTTCATACTACACCTCCATATAATTTTTTTGAGTATATAAGTTTCTTAAGAAATATTCAACTATTGTAATCATAGAATGCGTGCTTTATATCTTTTTTCTTGACCTCATATGTTATTCTGTGCAATCATAAAAAATGAAGTTTCGGAAGTTTTTGTTGGTGTGTCCGCAAAGACGTGAACTTTGCGGTTT
>Ga0315281_10009052_pt1 | contig 13848 bp, 8 predicted proteins | sample YL17G07_0_MG_FD_204540 | JGI IMG/M metagenome (GOLD analysis project Ga0315281, IMG submission 204540) | Sediment microbial communities from Yellowstone Lake, YNP, Wyoming, USA - YL17G07_0 | ecosystem: Environmental > Aquatic > Freshwater > Lake > Sediment | place: USA: Wyoming | collected...
ACAGGAGGCTTTCATGTCGAAGCAACGGTGGCCAATTCTGGTCGGGTGGTTCCTTTTCGCCGCCATCTCGATGCTTTCCTTCGCCGCCAGCGGCGCCACCATCGAGATCGTCCGAAACGGAGGATTCGAATCCGGCCCTCCCGCAGCGCCCTGGCAGTCGTTCACGTCGCGCGGTCCGCTCGTCACCCCTTCGGGAGAATCGAATTCGGGCAACGGCTTCGTGGCGCGCCTCGGCGGAAGCAACAGCGAGGACGACCGTCTGATACAGGATCTGGCGCTCCCTTTCGGCGCACAGTCGGCGACGCTCTCCTTTCGCTACAAGCTCAAAGCCACCGGAAACGGAAAGGCACCCGACCGCTTCTCCGTCGTGGCGGAAACTGTCGCCGGAAACATCGAGCTCTGGTCGGTTCTCGCGACGTCCAGCGTCACGAGCTGGGTTACGGCCGGGAACCTTTCGATGAACGCGCTTGCGGGGCAGGCGTTTCGTCTCAGCTTTTCGGGGCTCACCGACAAGGATCAGCCCTCGACCTTCTGGATCGACGACGTGTCGGTGAGGTACGAACCCGGGCAGGGGCAGGAACGCACGGTCGCTTTCCTGAATCCCAGAACCGGATGCCTGGGCGGAATTGGCGGCGCAGGGGGAGGCCAGGAGATTTCCATCAGCGGCAGCGTCGCCGCAGCGATTTAGAGCTTCGGCGGCGATGGCGACCTGCGGATCACGCTCGATGGGCGGGACAGGGCGTCGGGGCGTTCGGCAAATCTTTCGGCGAACATCGCTCAATCGGAAATTTCCTCCGGCGGCTCGGACCTCGCCGGGGTTCTTTTCGACGGGCCCGGCGTCAAGGTCTGTAAGGTGAAAATCCTTCCGCGAGGAATCCTCGTCGACGCGGGATTCGAGGCCGGGCAGGACTCCCCCGCCTGGCGCTTCACGACCACCTCGACACTGGCGAGTCACCAGAACCTCGTGCAATCGGGCCTTTCCCCCCGCCCGTTCGACGGCAATTATCAACTCCAGCTGGGCGGCCTTCCGAACATCACCGATCGCGCGGAGCAGGAGCTGATCCTTCCTCCCGACATGACCGACGGCGGAATTTCCCTGTACTTTTCTGTCCATGCGGGGTCGAAAAACGGCCAGAACACCGACACCCTTTCCGCGACCCTGGCCGCGCTCGACGGAAGCGGCAGCGTCCTCGTTCTGAGCACGTCGAGCTCTTCCGGTTCGGTCGATTATTCGCTGGCCAGCGCCAGCATTCCCGCGTCCCTGGCCGGGCGGCGCTGCCGCCTGAGTCTTCAGGGAGTCGTCAACGGCTCCGGTCCGTCGACGTTCTACGTCGACGGAATCGGAGTCTGGGTTCGTTCGCAGAGCCTGGCGGCGACCACGCCTCCTCCGGTTCGACTCGCCCTCGACACGTCTCTCTCCGGCTGCAACTCGAAGCACGTCGTCGCTTTCAGCGGCGGCGCCACGAACCTCACGATTCGCCGCCTCGATCGAACCGCGATTGCATCGTGCAGCGCCTGTACATCGCTCGCGGCCACGGCCTCCGTGCCGGCAGGGGGCTCACTGCGGCTCGTCGCCGAGGGGAGCTCGGCGGTGGCTCTTCAGACGTCGAACCTTCTGACGCTCGGGCCGGGGGGAGGGGCGCTGTGTACCTCGGACACCCAGCCGCCATCCGCAGCCATCACCAGCGTCGCCCCCAATGCCGAGCTGCGGGGAACCATCCTGGTTTCCGCCCGAAGCCGGGACAACGTGGGAGTTCGAGAAACGACGATTCAGCTGGACGGCGCGATTGTGCAGTCCGTGTTCGGCGATCAGGCGGATTGGATTTGGGACACGACGAAATCGACGCCCGGGCTTCATCGACTGTCGGCTTTCAGCGTGGACGTTTCCGGACATCGGAGCGCGCTCGCCGGGTCGACCGATTTTCCGGTACAAATCACCACGGGAACCTGCACCGGGAGCAACGGCTGCTCCGACAAAGGCGTGTGGAGCGACCCGAAAATTCCGCAATCGATACCCACGTCCACCTTCGATTCTTTGTCGAAGTGCGCGACCGATATCGGCCTCGTGACGGGAACGCCGCCCAAGAGCGTCGTCGACTGCGCGAAACAGGCCGTGGGGTTCCTGTCTCCGTTGCCGAGCGCTCTCTATTGCAGCGGCGTTCTGATCGGAATGGGATCGTCCGCCGCTTCGTTCCTCACTGGAAAGCACTGTGTCACCGCCAACGATGTTTCCACGACTTTCGTCAATTTTACGGAGGCTGGAACCGGCAAGACCGTGCCGGTGATCAGTATCGAAAGCTACGGAGGAACTCCGGCAACACCCTCGAATGCTCCGCTTCCTCAAGACTATTACGCTCACCCGGATGATGACTGGGCCATCCTGAAGATTCGCAAAACCTGGACGGACCCGAACAATTCGACGAACGTCAACGACATCTCGAGCCTGGTTCCCATGAACGTCAGCTCCCCCATCAATAGCACCAAGGTTTTCGCCCTCGGATATCCCGGCGGCCTGCCCCAACAGATTTCGTATCTCACCGAAGACAAGCTTCACAACTATGCGGCAGGCGTGATCGAGTCAGCCGATAAGGGGTCCACCACGACGCTGTCGCTGGGACACGGCAACTCCGGAGGCCCGGTCTTCGATTACGCAAACCACGTCGTAGGAATTGTTTCGACAGAAGATAATTTGAGCCTTTAGGGCTGCGGATATCTCGGGCACCACCAGCCGCTGGGCGGGGGCGGGGCTTGTCCGGCGGCGGGAGTAGGCGATCGAGCCTCCCTCGTCGGAACCGTTGGTTCGACAGCACCGTCGTCGATCGAACCGAACATCATAGTTACGTTTCCGCTGACGATTAACAATGCTGGTAGCACGACGTGGACTTCTCCCGCGTATACTCTTCAGGGCGCTCCAGGCTCGGATTTTCAAATAGCTCCCCTCCCGCTCCCCAGCGATTCACCCACTGTGCTCCCCGACGGGAACGTGACTTTTCCCGTAAGCATCAGTTCGACGACGACCGGAATCAAGAGTTTTCGGGTTCAAATGGCAAACGGGGCAACTCTGTTTCCCAGCGCGACCGACCCCTTTCCGATCACCGTCGAACTGGGCACGAATTGCGCGGTAGGTGGTTTGGACAATGCGGACTACATCGATTCTCAATCGATAGTGCCGGCAAGCGTAACGAAGGACAAGCCTTTCCCCGATGGAAAACTGAAAATGACGTTCAAGAATAGCGGACAGACGGAATGGAAGTCTGGATCGTACACGTTGGTTTCCCTCGAGAACGGCGGTGGCTGGAAACCACAGGAGTTGGCTTTGGGTCACTCCATCTGCCCAGGAGACAGCTATTCTTTCGCGCCTGTTGAAACCGCTGGGCCCTTGATCGGTTCATTCCCATGGCAATGGCAACTCAGGCAGGGTGCTTTGAGTTTTTTTGGCGAAAAATCAACTTTGGCGAACATCGAGATCAATTCCAGCGGATCCGGCGAGCCCTCTCGTTGCGAGTCATCCACCTGCGGAGGGGTGTCCTTCTGTGAGTGCCAGACAATCGACATTCAGGGTTTCGAGTTCTTTGATTATTCTGTCAAAGTCTCAGGGCACATTCTTCTGTCTGGATATGGCCCTTTCGCTTCGAAAAACTTTTGTCTCTTGTACGACGATGGGAGCTCTGACGCCTGCAAGGACGGGTACCCTTACCCCTGTCTTGGGATAGCCGTCGACGTCGACACGACTCGCTTCAAGTCAGGTGCTCTAATCACGGCAGCGCTTGCGAAAAACAATGATCCCAATGAGCCAGATGCAGACAGCTGCTTCCCGGTAGTTGTCCCCCAAAATTGCCCCATTTCGTGCTTCGCACAACTTACGCGCGCACGTTTCATTCCCTGTAACTTCGAGTTGTTCGTTTCGGGCCTGCCGATCGTGATGAACACTGGGCAGCCGCAAATCGTATCGATCAATTTCGGGATCAAGGACCAATTTGACGAGAAACCCGTCGCGTTGGATCGACTCGTATTCGATATCGAAGAGTGGAACGGAAGGGCGGATCCCGGCTCCCGAATCGTTGTTCTGCACAGCGAATGCAATTCCGGCGCCTGTGCCGGATCCGCAACGTGGCTGGCCGATCCTCTTAAGCTCTATCTCTTGAACGTAACATGGGCCAAAGCCACCGGCGCAGACTGCATTTCGAATTTCATTTCATCATTACCGCTTTGTATCCCGCCCTCCGGCCCGAACCCACAGTACTGTTACGACATCGTGGACCCAGGGATACTGGAAGCGGGGTTTTCCGTGGACGAGCTCACGGCTCTGGCGATCGTTACGGCGTCGGCTGACTCGGCCCTGGCTGTCACGAACCTGGAGTTCTGGCGTCCCGATGCGCTGGGCAACGTGACCGCCGACTCCTGTCAGGGCGCGTCCTGTTCGTTTACCTGGGATTTGTCGGGCATGTTGCCGGGGCGGTTCACTGCCACGATCGTCGGAAAGAACGGAGCGCAGGTCGTGGGTGCCCGATCGATTCTGATGACTCTGAATTAAGATCCGGAAGGAGGCGAGGATGCTCGCCGGGTTTTTGCGCGAGTCGTTTACCAAGATGATGATTTTGAACCGCGCGATCGGGTTCTTCGTTTTCGTCTTCGCTCCTCTCGTTGCTACGGCGGCGACTCGGAGGGAAATGAGCACGAAGCACCAGTTGCTGGTGCCGGAGTTCGTCGGAACCTATTGGCCGCTTCGCCCGGCGGAGACTGCGACCTGTGACCCAGGGGCTCAGTCGACCGAATTCGAAGGCGAGCTCGTCGAGCGACGCAGCGATGCCCGCCGGACGACGTTCGCGACAGTTCCGTCGGCGGCGACCAGGGCCCGAATCCAATTGAGTTGGCCCGCGCTCGACAACCAAGGGAGACCTCTGACCTACGGGAACTATTCTCCAGCCGACCCTCAGGTGGCTCCTGGAGACGAGATGATCGCTGCAAGCAGCAACAATCAGATCGGCTTCTACGCCCGCGACGGGTGGATGTTGGACAATTACTCGATCAAAGACTTTTTCGCCCCTCTCAATCATTCCACCGTTTTTTCGTCAGCGAACATCGACGTGTACGTCGACCCCCGTCTCCAATTCTCGCCTGCCATGCACCGTTTCTTTGCCGTTGCACTCGCCGAGCACCGGGGTGTGTACGATTATCCGCCGAGCTGCGACTATGATGCCTTTTGTTTCGAGGATTTCGTCGTTCTCGCCGTCTCAACGTCGAGCTCTCCATTTAGTCCTTGGAATTACTATTTTTGGCCTGCGGTGATCGGGCGCCATGAATCGTCGTCGGAGGAATTCGTGCCCGGCGACCACGCCGACTACCCAATGATCGGAATGACACCTGACATCCTCGCCATTTCAACGAACGTCTTGAATCCGACCGCTCGTAGTTACGGCAATCTTCAAATTTTGCCATTGTTGCCCCTTGTCGCTGGGCAATTGACGATTGGGGAGCAATGGTGGGCCTTGCCGCCGCCAGGCGCTTCCTTTGCCGACTTCATTCAACCCGCCAGCGACGAGACGGCGGCGGCAGGAACTCTGACGGCCACTGCGGCCAGTTACAACACCGCGCAAGTGTTTCAGTTTCGTGATTTGTTCAGCGGTTTCTCGAGCTTGTCAGTTGGCTCGGTGGCCATTGACACGATTCAAGGAGGCGTCTATGGGCTTCAACCGGGATCGTGCCCTTCGCTCGACACCTGGTGGGGCGTTTGGCTCGAAGCCGCCCAGCGAGACAAGAAGCTGATCATTGTCGCAGAGAACTCTGCGGGCGGCGGCAACGCTGCTCGAGTCTTGTCCATTGACCTGAGCTCGCCCCCGAGCGTGAAGCTTGAATGGGACGTCCTCATCGGGGCGGGCGGAACCGATGGAGAAAGCCCTTCGGCGGTGGTTACATATTGGTTTGGGGCTGCAAACATCACCCGCGACGGGACGACAGTGGTCGTCTATAACAGGGCGAGCAAGGACATTGCGCCGGAAGTTCGAGTCAGCACGATCGGGGCGGATGGCAGGCTCGCTCCGTCGATTCTTCTGCGAGCTTCGGACGGTTGTTACGTGGGTAATGGCACAAACGGCACGAAGAGATGGGCTGACCTGGCTTGCGCCGCCATCGACCCCACCAATTCAGATGTGGTCTGGGTTGCCGCTCAGTACGTTGTTACCGACAACCCGAACTTCGGCGTCTACGTCGGCGCGATCGAAGTCCCTCCGGTTCCGGTCGACCCGATTCCGAAGCCCGTGAACACCACCAGCCATCCCGAGCGGTGATCGCCGGGCTCGGGGGCACTCCTCCAGGATCACCGGCAAATTATCCCTGTTCACTCCGCCGCTTCCGAAAATGCGGGAACTGTCCCGCCTTGACACTCAATTCCCGACTTCCTCCTCACCCGACCTTGCCGACGATTTTTCTGACAATCGACAAAGGACTTCTTCGAAGGACAGGAATCCCGTTTCGTTGCCGGTGGCCGCCGCGGGAGACCTGCTCGTCGCGCACGCAAGACGTCAACTGCCCGACGTCCTTTCCAAAGGGGACACGAAGAATGGCCGAATGGAAAAATCGGATCAACTCGCCGGCGGCGGGTTCGCCGGTCTGGATTCGGCCGGCTCGTCGAAGAGCGCGACGAGATGATTCGCGCCCCGGTCGGGCGCGCCGGTGAACCGAAGACCGCTTTTCGCGAAGACCGGCAGCATCGCCTTGTTTCCTTCGAGAACGTTCGCTGCGAACCCCTCGACACCGCGTGCCCGTGCAATCTCAGCCATCGTTTTCATCAACAGGGTTCCGATCCCTTTCCGTTGCCAGTCGTCCCGGACGACGAACGCGACGTCGGCGAGGCGGGTTCCCGGGTCGAGATCGTATCGGGCGAGTGCGACGATCTCCTCCCCTGCGGCCGTCTCCACGGTCACGGCGAGAGCGAGGTTGTCCTCCTCTCCCAGATCGGCCAACCGGACCATCTCTTCGTGGAGATGAGCCTTTTTGTAAGCCAGAAAACGACGGTAGGTGTTCTCGTCCGACAATCGATAAAACAGGTCGCGAAGAGGCTCTTCGTCGGTGATTCGCACGGGCCTCACGAGAACGTCTTCACCACTCCGGAGGCAAACGTTCTTCGCCTCTTCCCAGGGATGAGGCGCGCGCGGCACGACCTGATCCGCGAAGACGAATTTCCTCTGCTTGGCCGCGGCGACCAGATCGCTCCGGAAATCGGGGTGGGCGATTTCGATCAACGCCATCGCGCGCTGGCGGATGTTCTTCCCCCAAAGGTCGGCAACGCCGTGCTCCGTGACGACGAATCGAACGTCGCCGCGGCTCGTCACCACCCCGGCCCCTTCCTCGAAGGCCGCCTGAATCCGGCTGACGTTTCCGTTTTTCGCGGTCGATGGAAAAGCGATGACCGATTTCCCGCCGCGGCTCCGCGCCGCGCCGCGGATGAAATCGACCTGCCCTCCGATGCCCGAGAAAAACCTGCCACCCACCGTGTCTGCGGCGACCTGACCTGTCAGGTCGACGGCGAGCGCCGAGTTGACCGCGATCATCTTGTCGTTTCGCCCGATGGTGGCGGGGTCGTTCGTGAAATGACTCGGACGCATTTCGATCGCAGGGTTGTCGTCGACCCAGTCGTAAAGACCCCGGCTTCCCATCACGAACGAGGTGACGAGCTTTCCCGGCAGGAGCGTCTTCTTCCGTCCGGTGATGACCCCGCCCTTCGCGAGCGACATCACTCCATCCGAGAGCATTTCGGTGTGAACACCCAGATCGCGCGCGCCGGCGAGGGCCGCGAGAACGGCGTCGGGGATCCGGCCGATACCGACCTGAATCGTCGCCCCATCGGGAATCAGGCTCGCGACGTGACGCCCGATCGCCCGGCTCGTTTCGTCCGCCGGTTCGGGAACGAGCTCGGGAAGCGGATCGTCCACCGGAACCAGCTTCGCGATCCGGTCGACATGGAGAAACGAGTCGCCGAGCGTTCGAGGCATATTCGGATTCACTTCGGCGAGGATGAGCTCCGCGCTGTCGACCGCAGCCCGCACGATGTCGACGGAAACGCCGAGGCTCACGTAACCGTGCCGGTCCGGCGCGCTGACCTGGATGAGAGCGACATCGATTCGAATCCGGCGTGACCGGAGGAGCTCGGGAATTTCCGAAAGGAAAACCGGCATGAAGTCGGCGCGGCCTTCCTGCACCGCCTGTCGAACGTTTGCACCGATGAAAAACGCCGTGTGCCGGAACCGGCTCTCGAGGCCCGGGCGAACGTAGGGAGCCGGACCGAGGGTCAGGAGGTGAACGATCTCGTTATCGGCGAGGTGAGTCCCCTTTTCGACCATCGCTTCGACGAGTCGGGCCGGTTCCGCCGCACCCGACCCGATCAGAATCCGCCTCCCGGGCGGGATCGCGAGAACCGCCGTTCCGGCCGAGGTCACCTTGCTTGAAAAACGATTCTGCCAATTGGAATCGAGCATCACGCCAAGCGGGAGAGAGCCGCTCCCGCTCCTTTCAGCAAAACTTTATCGATTCGGCCGCTCGATCGCCACTCGCCCTTCCCCGCTTGGCTCATCTGATCCATATACAACGAGCAAATCCCATTCAATACTCAGTTTCAAAACTCTCGTCGCGAATCGGCCTGACATCGCGACGGCGATCGTCCGTTTTCCTTTGGTCGCGTCCATCCGCACGAACAGGAGGGTCGCTCCAACCCATGTCACTCAGAAAAAAAAGGCCGGACGGCCGGAAAGACGCACGGCCCGACGGCGAGTCGAGAAACGCCCCGCCCCCCGTCGATCTCGCTTACCTTTTTCGCTGCCTTTTCGACGGGGCGCCGATCGGCCTGGGTGTCGCCGACGACAAAGGAAACCTGATCACATTCAACGACTCGATGATTGCGCCCGGGGGATGGAATCGAAACGATTTCGATGCTCCACGCAACGTTGCCACCCTGTACGCCGACCCTGACGACCGAGCCCGCGTCCTGGAACAACTGAAACGAACCGGCTCGGTGAGTCGCCAGGAGGTCCGATTTCTCCGCCGCGATGGGGGTAGCTACCCGTCCCTGCTCAGCCTGACCCCGCTGGAGCTCGGCGGAAGACGTTTCACTCTTGCCGTTGTCGAGGACCTGACAGAAAAAAAGAAGCTCGAAGAGCTGGCTCGCGATCGGGACGTTCTGTGCCGGGCGCTGGTCGAAAACGTCAATTTCGGAATTTCGATCATGGACGCCCGTTACCGAATTCTTCTCACCAACCAGCGGCTCGCCGACTGGACCGGCAAGGAGGCGGACGAGTTGATCGGGCTCAAATGCTTCGGCGTCTTCGCTGGTCGCCAGAATCCGTGCGAGGATTGCCCGGCGGCATCCGGATTCGCTGCCCAGGGCCCGGCCAACCGAGAAACGGTCCGACCTTCCGGCGACGGGAAATCCTTTCCTGCCCACATCCGGATCTTCCCTTTACCGAACGAAAGCGGAACGCCCCCCAACTTCGTCGAGATGGTCGAGGACGTGACCGAGCGCAAACGGATCGAGAGCGATCTTCGCAGGACCGCCGAACGGCTCTCCGAAGCGAACCGCGCCAAGAACCTTTTCACGGACGTTCTGAGCCACGACCTGTCGAACCCGGTCGCCGTTCTTGCCGGCGTGATCGAAATGCTCCAGGATGACGAAAAGGATCCGGACAAAGTCGAATATCTTTCCGCAGCGCAATCGAGCCTTCGGCGCCTGATCGCGATCCTCGATTCGGCCGTCGAGCTCTCCCGTCTCGAAAGCGCGAGCGAGATCCTTCGAGAGCCTCTCGACCTGCACGACATCCTTGCAGAGGCCGTGGAGGCCGCGCGCGCGCCGGCGTCAGTGGAAGGGATGATCATCACCGCCGAAACGAAAGCGGGCATGACGATTCACGCCAATCGAGTCATCGGCGCCGCGTTCTCCAATCTTCTCTCGAACGCGGTCAGGCACGCGGCGTCGGGGAAGCGGGCCATCGTCCGATCCTCCGACGGCGGCGCCGCCTGGCGAGTCGAAATCGTGGATTTCGGACCCGGCATCGAAGAGTCGCAAAAACGGGCGATTTTCCGCGGGTTGCGTGTCATCGGGCGCCATGGAATCGATCGTGCCGGGCTCGGCCTCGCGATCGCCTGGCGTCTCATCGAGCTTCACGGCGGAACGATTCGGATCGAGGGGAACCCCGAGGGGGGAACGATTTTCGTCGTCGAGCTTCCGAAAGCTTAACCTAACAACTCGCCGAGAACGTCCGCTGCCGAATAATCGCGCCGGTCGCCCTGAAAGAACCGGGCGAGGCTGGACAGATCGTCACCGGCCGTGACCAGCGGAAGCTCGACGGCTCCAGACTCCACCACCTGGCCCAGACCGATGTTGGCGAGAAGTGCGTTGCACAGGCACTTTCGGCCGGCGGTGTCTTCGATCTCCCCGCCTTTTGCAACGTAGATGCTCTCGGGCTCGGCCGCACATCGATAGCCCACGCTTCCGTCTTCCTTCCGATAAGCTTTCCGGAGGTATCCCAGATCGCATCGCCGGGTTCGGGCGAGATACGTTTCACTTTCGGACAGGGTGTCCGGAAGGCTCGCGACCTTGAACGGGAAGGATGTGGGGGAAGCGTCGGGATCGGTGAGAACGGAGACCGTACCGGAGGCAACCCTCTCCAGAACTTCCTTCTTGATCGATTCGTCGAGCCCGGACTCGTGGCAGAACGCGAATGCGGTCCCCACCTGGATCCCGACCGCGCCGTGCCGTGATCGCGCCTCCGCAAGTTTTTCGCGGCTTCCCCACCCTCCCGCGAGCCAGAACGGGAGACCGATCTTTCGAATCTCTTCGATATCGATTTCGTCCTTTCGGCCGTAAATCGGCTCGCCGCTCGAACTGAGGTTCCGGGGACCACGCGGCGGGGCGTTGTGCCCTCCGGCCGTAGGCCCTTCGACGATGAAGCCGTCGACCCGGCCGGTGGATTTTCGGGCGAGAGTCAGAGCCAGAGTCGCTCCTGAAACGATCCCGAGAAACTTCGGGCGCCGCAGCTCCGGACACTCCCCCTTCGTCCATCCCATGACGCTCAAGGGATCAAACTCCATTCGGAAAGAATCCTCGGCGGACGCTCCCAGGACGTCGATTTTCAGGCTCGCAGATTCGTGGCGGGCGAGGCGATCGAGCACTCCGGGAATCTCGCGGGGAATCCCCGCTCCCATGATCACGTAACCGACGCCCGCGAGGAGGGCGCCGTAAAGTGAGGCGAGCGCGGGAAGCTGAATCTTCTCCAGGAAATTGACGCCGACCGGCCCGTCGTGCCCTTCTTTCGCAAGGAAGACCTCGACGAAGTTCGCGACGATGCCGACTTCCACCAACCGGGCCGGAGGTTCGATCGAGAACATCTCGACGGGCCGGAATTTTTCGCCCGGCTGTTTCCCTCCGGGCACGAAAAACCGATCGAGGACGCGGCGAGCCATGGCTCGATTCGGAAAATGGTCGAGAGCTCTGCGGATGTTTCCTTCGAGGTCGCCCAGGCCGAGACGCCGCGCGAAAATCGTGTCGAGTCCCGTGCCGGATACGACGCCGAGCGCTCCGCGGCGAGCCACTTCCCCCGCCAGCCGCCAACTCGAAACGCCCGCCCCCATTCCGCCCTGAATGATCACTGGCAGTGATTCTTCATTCGCCTGAGAAGACGCTTCGACAGGAGAGCGATTCAGCGGGACAGATTGTTCGAAACGTGAATTCAGAGGGTCGGCCTTTCTCCCGGACGCCAGCATCGCGACCAACCGGGGTTCGGCCGAAGGTGGAGGGTGCCGCGCCGGAACCGGAGTTTACCGCCCGGTTCGTCGGGCCGGTAATCGTTCATTTGAACCAGACGATCCCCTTCTGAACGAGGGATTCCCGAACATATTCGAGCGCGGGAGGGCAAAACCCTTCGCTCAGCCCGCACCCTCTATAATCACCACCCTATGGCCGCTCCCACTCTCCTGGTCGTCGACGACGAAAAACTGATTCGCTGGACTCTCCGGCAGCACCTGGAAGAAGCCGGATACCGGGTTCTCGAAGCTGAGGATGGGGCGACGGCGACCGCGCAACTGGGCGACGACGTCGACCTCGTGCTTCTCGACATGAAACTTCCCGACACGGACGGGCTGACCCTCCTTCGCAAATTCCGGGAGACCTCCGCTGACACGATCGTGATCCTGATGACGGCGTACTCCACCGTGAAAAGCGTCGTCGAGGCGATGAAAGAGGGGGCTTTTCATTACGTCAACAAGCCGCTCGACATGGACGAGCTCCTGATCCTGGTTGAAAAAGCACTCGAGACCACCGAGCTCAAACGGGAAATCAAGGGGCTTCGCGCCAGTCAGTCCGAGCCGTGGTCGTTCGACCGGATCATCGGCCGCTCCCCTGCGATGGAAACCACGAAAGCCCTTCTTCGCAAAATCGCCGCGAGCCCGGCCTCGACTGTCCTGCTCACCGGCGAGAGCGGAACCGGGAAGGATCTGGCGGCGAAGGTCATTCACTACAACAGCAACCGTTCTCACCGGATGTTTCAGAACATCACCTGCTCGGCGCTCCCCGAAACCCTTCTCGAGAGCGAGCTCTTCGGCCACGAGAAGGGAGCGTTCACCGACGCGAAGGGGCAAAAGAAGGGGCTCTTCGAACAAGCCGATGGAGGAACCGTTTTCCTCGATGAGATCGGCGAGATGACTCCGAAGCTCCAGGCCAAGCTTCTTCGATTCCTGGAAGAAAAATCGTTTCGCCGGGTCGGCGGATCGGGAGACGTCCAGGTGGATGTCCGTATCATCGCCGCCACCAATCGCGATCTCGAAGACGAGGTTGGGCGGGGAGGGTTCCGCGAAGACCTTTTCTATCGCTTGAAAGTCATGCCGATCCATCTCCCGCCGCTGCGCGAACGGAGAGAGGACATCGCGCCCCTCGTTCATTTCTACCTCGAGTCGTTCGCTCGCGAGTTCAAGAAGAACGTCCGCGAGGTTTCACCCGAGGCGATGGAAGCCCTCAGCGCGTACCGTTGGCCGGGAAACGTGCGGGAGCTTCGCAACGCCGTCGAACGTGCGGTGCTCCTCACCGAAAGAGAGTCGGTCGGCCTCGAAGAGTTTCCGAGCTTTTCGACAACACGTTCCGTCGCAACCGGTTTTCAGCTCCCTCCCGAAGGCGTCGACCTCGAGCAGCTCGAACGGCAGCTCGTTCGGCAGGCCATCGAGAGGACAAAGGGAAATCAGACGAAAGCGGCGCAGCTGCTCGGACTCAACCGGGATCAGATTCGCTACCGGCTCGAAAAGTTCGCACTCCTGACCGCCGAAGGGGCCAAGGCGAAGGCCGAATGACCCGCCAGTCCCCGGTCTGAAGCCGCCCCCTCACGACGCGGGGAAAATGCCCCGCGCCCGGAGCGATTTCGCCACGACCGCGCCCATCCCGAGAACCACCACGACGGTCGCGGCGAGAGCATAAAAAGGAAAACTCGGCCGCAGACTCACCGAGGGAGCGACGAGAAGGTACGTGTCGAGCCAGCGGCCGGCCAGAACGACGAGCGCGATCTGAAACAGTGCGTTGGGGTTTTTCTTCACACCCGCAGCCAGCAGAACCGCAAACGGGATCGCCCAGTTCAAGACCGGATTGATCCAGAACAGAAAACCCCATCCGTTCTCGAGACGGCGGACGAACCAGGTTGTCTCCTCGGGGAGATTGCTGTACCAGATCAACATGTACTGGCAAAACCAGATGTACGCCCAGAATGTCGAGAACGCAAAGAGGAGCTTCCCCAGATCGTGCCGCTGGCTTTCGGTGAGAGGTGCGGGGAGGGCGCCTTTCGCATCGAGACCCAGCAACAGCGCCGTTACGGCTGCGAT
>Ga0315281_10009053_pt1 | contig 13846 bp, 16 predicted proteins | sample YL17G07_0_MG_FD_204540 | JGI IMG/M metagenome (GOLD analysis project Ga0315281, IMG submission 204540) | Sediment microbial communities from Yellowstone Lake, YNP, Wyoming, USA - YL17G07_0 | ecosystem: Environmental > Aquatic > Freshwater > Lake > Sediment | place: USA: Wyoming | collected...
ACCAAAAATGATGCCTCGCTTGCCCTAGATGTGAAATTGTGCTGTACTGACAGCGATTCGGCGCAGTCTATCGAACAGACTGTTAATGGTTTGATTAGTTTTGCTCAGTTATTGACGGGCATGTCAGAGAATCAGCAGCAAAACCAAGCGCTGGATACATTGCTTAATAAAGTGAAGGTAACGAGAAGCGATACCTGCGTCGATGTCAATATCACTGCGACATTGACGGAGATTGAAGAACTCATACAAAGTTCTGGACAGTCTACCCAAGCTATTAATTAAGAAAGCGACTATTTAGCACTGTTATTTAGACATTGAACAGGATGGTGACTACATCACCATCCTGTATTATATAGTTTTTACCTTCGAGATGAAGCAGCCCTCGCTTCCGCGCCTCAGCGAGGCTGCCGCATTTGATAAGGTCATCGTGGCTTATCACCTCAGCCCTGATGAAGCCCCGTTCCATGTCAGTGTGTATCTTGCCTGCCGCCTTTTGGGCGATGGTATTGCGGCGGATAGTCCAGGCCTTGACCTCATCGGAAGCGGTGCTAAAGAACGAAATAAGCCCCAAAAGGCTGTAGGAGAGCCTGATTACACGATCAAGCCCCGATTCGGTCAAACCCATATCAGAGCGAAACTCCTTAGCTTCAGCATCATCAAGCTGTGTCAGCTCCATCTCGAGCTTGCCGCAGAGAGCAGCCACATCGCAATAAGGACTGCGGTAAGTGCTGCGGAACTTGTCCTCAAGCGAATCAGCCTCCGGTATTTGCTTCTCGCCGATATTGAGCAGCAGTAACATGGGCTTGGCGGTAAGGAACTGGAAGTTTTCAAGCAGCTTGGTCTCATTCTCGGATAGGCTCTGTTCTCGAACAGGCGTATCAGCCTCCAGACCGGATTTAATTTTGTCCAATAGGGTTTGTTCATGTGAGATTGCTTCTCTCTCCTGGGGTTTAGCCCCTTTAAGAGAAGCCTTCAATCGCTCCATACGTTTCTCGATGATAGCCAGGTCTGAGAAAGCTAGTTCCATGTTCATGGTGCCTACATCACGCCCGGGGTTCACGCTGCCCTCGGGATGTGGCAGCCTTTCATCCTCAAAAACACGGATGACATGAGCCAAGGCATCCACCTTGCTGAGATAAGCGAGAAACTGGCCTCCCGGTCCTTCCCCTTTGCCGAAGCCCTTCGCAGGGGCTGCAATGTCAATGTAAGTGACTTCAGCAGGTACAGTACGTTTTGGCTTGAGAATCTTTGTGAGTGTTTCCAGCCTGGGGTCTGGCACCTTAACTACCCCGATGTTTGGTGCCAGTGCAGCGGAGTAGGCATCTGTTTGTGCCTTGCCTCTAGTCAGGGCATTGAAAACCGTTGTTTTGCCGCTTTTGGGCAGCCCGATGATGCCTATCTCCATAGCGATGGCTCCAGTTCAGCCTATCACGTTACCTATCTTGCTTCCAGATTTTTCCATGACCGCGAGGCCGATTTTTTTGCCTAGGGGTTTCCTCGGAGATTCAAAATGGTCTTTCCATAAGGCTCTGGGGTTAGCATCATTTATTAATCGTAGAACCAGCTCCACATTCCTGAAAAATGCCAATAGAGATAGGTGGCCTCCGATTGGCTTTTTTCGAGGCACAAATACAGATAAGACGCGACCCAGATGAGCACTCATATAGAGCCCGAAGTATTGCTGGTAGAACTTCCTGAGCTTGAGTCTAGTGGGAAGTACAGAGTGAAGTCCATCGAAGAGGTCGTAGTTTTCACTGATCAACTCCTGACGGCGTTCTTCGTACAGCACTGTACCGGGTATCGGTGTCAGCACCCAGAAAACAGGTAACGGCGGTTTCTTGTGCTTGAGGTATTCTCTAAAGGCAGCAAAATCTCGCTCATTGTAGTCGGGGTTTACAATGAAGGAACTCATCACCCCGATACCGAGTTTACGCATGATGTCTATTGCCTCTTCATTGCTCTGGACCGATGAACACGGTCTTCAAGCCTATATCTGCCCATTCTTTAAGCAAATCAGGGTGCTTTACTATGGTATCGCTTCGAGCTTGTATCTGGTAGTTCTTCTTAATTCCAGCCTCTCGTATTCCCTGGTAGATTTCACGAGCCCGTGAGGGGCTTATCAGGAAATTATCGTCCGCAAAAGAAATATAAGGCGACGCTATATTTCGGAGTTCCTGTACCACGGTCTGTGGGCTGCGCATACGGATGTGACCACGATGAAATATCCACACCGCACAGAATTTACAACGATACTGGCATCCTCTCGAGGTCTCAACCCAGGTGCTGGGACGCCAGCCCCCCACGAAATAGCGGTTCTGATACTTTTCTACCAGATGCCTGGCCGGCAGCGGAGCATCATCCAGATGCTGAATCAAAGGTCGCGGCTCATTTTCTCTCCAGCCTTCTTTATGCTGGAAAGCGATTCCTTGAACTCCATCAAGTGGTTTGCCCTGCTCCCAGAAATGCAGCAGCTCCGGTGTTGTTAGCTCTCCCTCCCCAATGACAGCCGCTTCAGCCCGCCCAGCAAAGTCATCATGGTGGAGAGTAGCATGGTATCCACCTACAAAAGTATGAATACTTGGGTCGTAATCTCTAACCGTATCCAGGACTTTGTATGCGCTATAGACAGTGGAGGTGAAGGAGGCAGCTACTCCTACTGCATCAGGTTTGAAGGAGGAAAGCTTGCGTCGGATGTTCGGCTCAAGGCGAGCATCCAGTATTTCGACTTCGTGTTTACCGACCAAGCTGGCTGCAACTGCTTCCAACCCCAGCGGCTCCACAAAAAGGAATGTCTGGAGCCCTACTTTGCTATGCGCAGGTGGATAAATCAATAGTACCTTCATAATAAAGGCTAGTCCTCCAAAAATAACATATAGAAGAAGGCGAAAGGACAAGGGGCTGCGCGGAAGTAGCCCTAAACGTTCTTTTACTAACTCTAAGTTTCAACCGACAGCTATGAGGTGCTATAATTATACTCCAGCGAGTAAGCATTGCAACCCCCAGAACCATCCATGGAGGCAGTTATGTTATACATGCTGCACGGCGAAGACGACTTCTCTCTCAGGGAAGCATTAGCTGAGATTAAAGAAGGATTGGGAGATAAAGAGCTCTTGGCTACTAATACAACCATTCTTCAAGGCCAAAATCTTACGCTGCAACAACTAATCATAACCTGTGATACATTGCCTTTTTTGGCACCGAAGCGCTTGGTAATAGTCGAGGGCTTGCTCAGCCGGTTGGAACTACAGGATAAAGAAAAGCATGCCCCTAAGCCCAAGGATTCCGGCTGGCATGCATTCGGAGAATACATTAATCGCATGTCGGAGAGTACGGTATTGGTACTGGTCGATGGCGAATTGAAGAGAAGTAACCCTATGCTGGTCGAGCTTGCTCCGCTGGCAAAAGTCAGGGAATTCAAATATCTCAAAGGCGACAGGTTAAGGAACTGGATGCAGTCGAGAGCAAAGGATTTGGAATGCAATATATCGCCACCTGCGCTGAAACTTCTAGCTGAGCTTGTGGGAAGCAACTTAGGGCTGCTTGCACTCGAAATCGATAAACTCTGCCTCTGTGCTCAAGGGAGGAGAGTAGAAGCGAATGACGTTAAGTCACTGGTTGCTTATGCGCAGGAAACCAATGTCTTCAACATGGTAGATGCTATCCTCGAACGCAATGCGTCCAAAGCTACACGGCTTCTTCATCTGCTGGAGGAGGAAGGTGCAGCGCCACCATACCTATTATTTATGATAACCCGCCAGCTTCGCATGGTTATTCAGGCAAAGGATATGCTGCAACAAAAGCACGCATCCGCTGATGTAGCACATGGCCTGGGGATCACCTCGGATTATGTTTTGCAGAAGGTCAGGGAGCAGGCCAAAACACATTCGATAGAGCAGTTGAAAGCAATCTACCGAATGTTGCTGGACACAGACATATCGATAAAGACCGGCAAAATAAAGGGTGATAGAGGCGAGCTTGCCCTCGACCTCTTGATCTGCGAATTATGCGAAGAGCGTCCTTAGCCTCAGCTTTCCCAGAGTCTAATAGTTTATTGCAGTTTTCACCGAATGTACGGGTAAAATTCTACTTGTAATACGCTTGTGAGCTATGGTATATTATATCGCAGCGACAAAAAAGAGGTGATAATCGCTTGCTGGCTGATTATGGGTATATAGCGATATTGCTTGTTGCTGCTATTGCAGTACCCGCATTAATTCTTGTACTGGCCCGTTTCCTCAGCGTGAAACCGAAGAAGACTGACACCGAGGCGGTAAAGACTGACACCTACGAGTGCGGGATGAAAACTATTGGCAGCTCATGGCTTCAGTTTAACTTCCGCTATTATTTATATGCCTTGCTTTTTGTAGTATTCGATGTGGAGACTGTTTTCCTGTACCCTTGGGCAGTACATTTAAAGCAGCTCAAGCTCTTTGGATTCGTGGAGATGCTCGTCTTCATACTTATTTTGGTAGTTGGCCTCGTTTATGCCTGGAAGAAGAGGGCTCTGGAATGGAAATAGAAAATAGAGACATTATGTTACCGGTTTACTCGCCAGCCGATCTCGACCGTGATGAGGGCAAAGCTATTGAGGCACTCATGGCCAGGTCTACTGAGCCGATACCGGACCCGGACCGCTGGATAGAAGAGGAGATTCAGCGTAGTGTATTGGTCACTACGCTCGACGCTGTTTTGAACTGGTCAAGAAAATATTCTCCGTGGCCAATGTTTTTCGGCCTGGCTTGCTGTTCCTTTGAGATGATGGCTGCGGCAGGGCTGAGATTCGACATGACCCGGTTTGGTATGGATATCATGCGCGCTTCGCCACGGCAGGCTGACTTGATAATGGTAACCGGGACTTTAACCTGGAAGATGGCACCGGCGGTCAAGATGATTTACGATCAGATGGCAGCGCCAAAATGGGTAATAGCTATGGGCTCCTGCGCTATCAGCGGTGGGCCATTCGCTGATTCATACAGCGTAGTTCCCGGTGTGAACCGCATCATACCTGTAGACGTGTATGTGCCGGGATGCCCGCCTAGGCCTGAATCTTTGATAAGAAGCATCGTTATGCTGCAAGAGAAGATTTTGAAGGACAGCATCAGGAGGGCTAAGAATGGCTGAACTCAGTATAGGAGACAAGGTCAGGGTTAAAGAGAGGCCAAATTATACGCTCAGCGGATGGGAGGGGGAAGTAGTGGAGGTCAAAGAAGACCCTAAAGGCTGGATAATAATAAAGGCCGCTAAAACAGGCTACAAAATGGCGTTTCCCGAGACCGAGCTTGAGAAAATATAACTTCTTCAGAGATATCAAATAGAAATGACTGAACAACTTGCAGGGAGTGAAGTTGCCAAGAGAATAGGGCAGCAGCTTCCGGGGGCAATAGTTGGGTACGATGATTCTGCGATTCTAGTAGAGAGTGACTCTATTTTAGAAGTCTGTCGTTTTCTTAATCAGACCGCTGACTTGGATTTCGATTATTTAGTCAATCTCACGGGAGTAGACTACCTCGATTATCTCGAGGTAGTCTATCATTTAGCCTCTCTGAAACACAATCATAGCCTTGTACTCAAGACCAGGTGCTATGACCGTGAACAGCCCACAGTCCCTTCCGTAACCTCTATCTGGAAGGGAGCAGATTTCCAGGAAAGGGAAGCCTTCGACCTGCTGGGGATACGTTTCGAAGGTCATCCAAACATGAAAAGAATATTCCTTTGGGAGGGATTTCAGGGGTATCCGTTGCGGAGGGATTATCTCTAGAGAAGGACATAGGCCAGGGCTTGGATAACAATGGCTAAACCAGATTTGATACTACTGCACGCTCCCAGCAACTACGATTTCAGGGAACGTGCCATAATGTACGGGCCGATAAGCGATGTGATCCCGTCAACACCGATTTTTGAGATGTACCCTATCGGTCTCGTCAGCATCGGCGCCTACCTGGAAGAGAACGGTATTCACACCAGGATCGTAAACATCGCTAACCGCATGCTGAAAGACAAGGGATTCAATGTGGAGCGGTTCCTCGGCAAATTGTCTGCAGCCGCCTTCGGCATAGACCTCCACTGGCTTCCCCACGCCCACGGCAGCTTGGAGTTGGCCCGGATCGTAAAAGAATTGCATCCCTCTACGCCAGTCATTATGGGTGGATTGTCGTCCACCTATTTCCATAAGGAATTGATTACATACTCTCAGGTTGATTACGTTGTGCGCGGCGATTCCACAGAGGCGCCGATGCTTCAACTGATGAGGCGGATAAAGGCTGGGGAACCTGTTGATGACATACCGAACTTAAGCTGGAAGGATAAAAATGGTGCGGCTTACCATAACCCTATGACCTGGGTTCCTACAAGCCTTGATGACATGCCGTTAGATTATTCCTATCCCGTGAAATCGGTGCTGAAGTACCGCGATTTGGCTAGCATGACGCCCTTCAAAAATTGGATGGATTACCCCATAACCTGTGTTCTCACCTGTCGCGGCTGCAACTATGAGTGCGCTACCTGCGGCGGCTCGAGATATGCCTACAAAAATAGCTTTGGCCGCGAAAAAGCCGCTTTCAGAAGCCCGAAGCTTTTGGTCAAGGATATCGTCAGCATACAACGATACCTCAATGGGCCTGTATTTGTGGTCGGTGATATTCGTCAGCAAGGTGGGGACTACGCTGATGAATTCCTGTGGACTATGAACTACGCCAAGGTGAGAGCACCCATAATTTTGGAGCTTTTCTCCCCCGCAGGAAATGACTTCTTTAAAAAAGTGCATAAGACTATACCGAACTACAATATTCAGTGGTCACCGGACTCGACTGACGAGGAAGTGCGGCGCACGTTCGGCAAGGGATATAACAACCAGGAAATAGAGAATACAATTCAAGGCGCTCTTGAGAATGGATGTAAGAGATTCGATTTATTCTTCATGATAGGACTTCCCAAGCAAACATACGGTTCGGTGATGCAGGATGCTGCCTATCTTAGAGGGCTACTAAAAGAATTTGAACGTCACAACAACCTATTTCCTTTCATATCGCCTCTCGCTCCTTTTGTTGACCCCGGAAGCAAGGCTTTCGAGAATCCCGATAAATACGGCTACAAGTTTTTCTATCGCACCCTGGAGGAACACCGACGGGCGCTCAAGAGCCCGAGTTGGAAATATATGCTGAACTACGAGACAGAGTGGATGAGCCGAGACGAGATAGTGGCGAGTACCTACGATGCTGCTTTAGCTTTCAATCAGTTAAAAATGGAGCAAGGCCTGATTAGGCCAGAAGTGGCTGAAGCTGTCGAAGCTCGTGCCAGGGGCGCCATAAATTTGATGAAGGCGATCGATAAAATAGTAAGCGAACATGGCTTCGATAGCAAAGAAATGATGTCTCTTAAGAAGGAAGCCGACAGATTGAGTTCTTCCTCTATATGTCAAAAGAAGGAACTGCACTGGCCCGCTGCATCTTTTATGCGCAATGCGCCCAGGATAGTATGGGCTTTTGCCACAGGGAGCGAACACAGGTATGGAGCTTAAAACACAACCGTTTGTACTGAACGTTGGGCCTTGTCATCCTTCTACTCATGGCGTTTTTCGCATGAGGGTGACCCTTGATGGGGAAGTGATTGTGGACCTGGAGCCTATTTTTGGCTATCTCCACAGGGGCATAGAAAAGCTGGCCGAGGGTAGAACTTATACTCAGAATATCCCCTTCACAGATCGCCTTGACTATATTGCCTCGATGATAAACAATTTCGCGTACGTGCTCGCTGTGGAGAAACTTGCCGGGGTAAAGGTGCCTGAGAGAGCTGAATATCTCAGAGTAATTGTGGCGGAAATGATGCGTATCGCCCGACATCTGCTGGCTGTTGGCTTTTTCACCAGCGATCTTGGCGCTCTGATGACCCCACTATTATATATGTGGCGAGAACGGGAGAAAATCGTCGACCTATTCGAAATGCTCTGCGGACAAAGATTGACTTACAACTACATGAGGATTGGCGGTGTCAGCCACGACGCACCTCCCGAGTTCTTGCCTGCACTGAAGAAGTTTCTCAAGGAGATGCCAGATTTCGTAAATGAGTACGACCAATTGCTGGCAGAGAACGAGGTTTTGCTGGCTCGTACTAAGGGAGTAGGTATCCTGCCTCCTGATTTGGCTGTAAACTGCTCAGTCAGCGGCCCTATGCTCCGCGCCAGCGGCGTTAAGTGGGACATTCGCAAAGCTGATCCCTACTCAATATACGACCGCTTCGATTTCGATATACCGACGGGAGCTATCGGTGATGTATATGATCGGTATAGGGTCAGAATCGAGGAAATTCGACAGAGCACTCGCATACTTGAGCAAGCTATAGAGCAATTGCCTCCGGGCGAAGTCTGCGCTAAAGTACCTACCCTGCTCCGACCACCCAAGGGTGATGCCTACGCTCGGATAGAGGCTTCGACGGGTGAACTGGGGTTCTACCTGGTCAGCGACGGCTCCATAGCGCCTTACCGGTTCAGAGTGCGCTCTCCAGAGTTGCTCAATTTGACGGTACTGCGCGATATTAGCATTGGATGGAAAATAGCAGACCTTATAGCTATCTTTGCCAGTATTGATATAGCTCTGGGCGAGGTCGATAGATAATGAATGCCTGGCATTACTTCGTCAACCTGCTTCCGAATGTGCGCACTGACTTTATTACGTGGCTTCAAGGTTTTGGCCTGCCGAGCTCGCTGATAATATTCCTCGATAGCATCATCGGCATAACACTCCTTTTGCTCATCGTGTTTCCCATAGTGATGTTATTCACCTGGATGGAGCGGCGCTTTATTGCTAGATTCCAGCTTCGTCCCGGACCTAACCGCTGTGGTCCACTTGGATTGTTCTATCCAATAGCGGATGGTATCAAGTTATTGACGAAGGAATTCATCATGCCTGCCAAAGGAGATAAACTCATACACTGGGTTGCTCCTGTGATACTGTTTTTCTCTGCCCTTATGGTTTTCGCCGTGTTCCCCATCGGTAGCGGCGTGAGGGGAGCCTTTGCTGACCTGAACATCGGAGTCCTTTACGTAGTTGCCATCAGCTCTCTGGCTGTTATCGGGATATTTATGGCAGGGTGGGCTTCAAACAACAAGTATTCCTTGATAGGCGCGATGAGAGGTATGGCACAGCTAATAAGCTATGAAGTGCCCATGGTGCTGTCCATTGTCGGTGTGGTATTGATAGTAGGCTCGCTGCAAATGAGCGAGATTGTGGGCAAGCAGACGGTTCCATTTATACTCTTGCAGCCTCTGGGCTTCCTGATTTACTTCATTGGCGCTATGACTGAGCTAAACCGTTCTCCTATGGATATGATTGAAGCGGACTCAGAGATAGTTGCCGGATATTTCACCGAGTACTCAGGGATGAAGTTCGCCATGTTCTACATTGGTGAGTATATCAATGCGTTGGCAGTTGCTATCATCGTCACAACGCTGTTCCTCAGCGGTTGGAAAGGGCCGTTTCTACCGTTCTGGTTCTGGTTTTTGCTCAAGGTGCTGGCTGTATTCATGTTCATTCTGTGGATGCGTGCCACTCTGATTCGACTTCGTATCGACCAGGTCATGGCTTTCTCGTGGAAGTTCCTTTTGCCTGTGGCGCTCATCAACGTTTTCATAACGGCTGCTGAGGTTCTGGTATGGGATACGTGGATGAGCGGCTGGCAGAGCTTCCCCTGGCCGTTCATCTTCGTGAATTTCGCCATTGCGGCAGCCGTCATCATTTTATGGTCAAGGTTATTCTTTAAAACTGGGGGAGGAAAAGTTGAGGTTGGAAGGCTCCGGGCTAGGGATAGCCAAAGGTATGGCGCTGACTCTCAAGCACCTGTTTCGTAAGAAAGTCACAACCCAGTACCCAGAGAAGAAGCTTGAGACATCGCGCCGGATTCGGGGGCAGCAGTTCGTGTGGAGAAGCGACCTCTGCACAGCCTGCGCTACCTGTGCCAAGAGCTGCCCACACGGTATCATAAGAATCGCAACCTCAAAGAATGGTGAGAACAAATACGCGGTAGACAGGATTGAGTTCGACATAGGGCGATGCATGTTTTGTGGCCTCTGTGTTGAAGCCTGTCCCTACAGCGCTCTATATATGGGACGCGGCTACGAAGAGGCCAGATATAGCCGAAAATTGCTCTGGGCCGACATGGAAGTGCTGATGTCCCCGGATAGTGAGCCCAGCGCTTACGGTCATACTGAGATAGAGGAGAAGATTCCGGAGCAAACGCTGCTGGTTTACGGCCAGATATCTAAGAAGATGGCAGACAAAAATGACAGTTGAGATAGCTTTCTGGATATTGGCGCTGGTCATGGTAGGCGCTGCGCTGGCGGTAGTGTTGCTGCGCGACATTTTCCGCGCTGCTCTGTTACTGGTGCTGTGTTTCTTCACTGTTGCGGGTATATATATCACGCTGAATGCCGACTTCTTAGCCGCAGTACAAGTTTTAATCTACGCGGGAGCCATCGGCATACTCCTCATATTTGCCATTATGCTTACTCGCAACGTAAAAGAGGGCAATCCTTTTAACAAGCTTAAAATCCCGGCTCTTATCGTGGCTCTACTGGTCCTGACGACGGTCATTGGAGTTATAGTGGGCACGGATTGGACTACCGTGACAGGGGTGTCTCAGGGGGTGGAGGTGCCTGTCGGCAGCGCTACTACCGGCCCCATCGCTACAGCGCTTTTCGACCAAAGCAAAGGGTTTGTACTCCCCTTTGAGATAGCGTCAGTGCTTCTGCTGGCAGCGCTTATAGGAGCTATAGTGCTGGTAAGGGATAGAAATAGTAGGGGATAATTCGTATGCATTTCGGACTTGAGCATTATCTGATTTTATCCGCAATTATGTTCTGCATCGGCTTATACGGTGCACTGGCCAAGCGCAATGCCGTTGCGATCCTGATGTGCATCGAGATTATGCTCAATGCGGTGAACATCGCGCTGGTAGCCTTCTCACGCTATCTCGTGCCCAATGCAGTTTTATTAACAGGACAGGTCTTTGCCATCTTCATCATAACTGTGGCTGCTGCCGAGGCGGCGGTAGGTCTGGCAATAATAATCGCTATCTACCGCAGCCGTCAGAGTGTAGATGTGGAGCAGGCGGACTCCATGAAGGGCTAACAGGAATATATTTTATAGAGCGTTTATAGATGTGGGTTGAATTTAAAACCGTACCGAATTTGATAGCAGCCGAAATGTGGAAGGAGCTCTTCGAGGCCGAAGGTATACCTACCAGAATCCTTCCTGAAGGCTCAGAGGTGGGAGAGAAAGCAAGATATAGGGTCTTAGTCCCGGAGCTTAAGAAACATCTTATAGAGGATATCCTGAGGAAAATATAGATGCTGCCTGAATCCGTCTTATGGGCTATTTTCCTGCTGCCGCTGTTCTCACTTCTATTTATCTCCCTCATACTAAGACCATTCTTCAATAACTATCCCAAGCTCAGCGGCTATACCATCATTGCCTGTCTTGCTGCCGCTCTGGGCCTCTCAATCTGGGTGTTAACCAGTTCTGCCCAATTCCCGATCCAGAGCACTGTAGAGTGGGCAGTGGTCGGAAACTTCAAGATCACCCTGGGATTTGTGGCAGACAACCTCACAGCGATAATGCTCATTGTGGTCAGCGGCGTCAGTCTCCTGGTGCAAATCTATTCCCAGGGGTACATGAAGGGTGACCCAGGGTATCACCGCTACTTCGCCTGGATGTCACTTTTCACGATGTCAATGCTGGGACTTGTCATGGCATCGAACTTACTGCTGGTGTATGTGTTCTGGGAGGGGGTTGGCCTCGGTTCTTACTTGCTCATCGGCTTCTGGTTCCACAGGCCCTCAGCCGCAGCCGCAGCCAAGAAGGCTTTCATCGTCACCCGCTTCGGTGACTTCGGCTTCCTTATGGGTATTCTCATTCTCTACTTCACCTATGGCACATTCAATATAGCCGAACTCAACCAAATGGCCGTAGCAGGAGCTCTTGGCGGCACAACCTTAACCCTGGCTATGCTGGGCGTCTTCTCCGGCGCAGTGGGAAAATCCGCACAGTTCCCGCTGCATACATGGCTGCCTGACGCTATGGAAGGTCCTACCCCAGTCAGCTCATTGATACATGCTGCTACCATGGTTGCCGCCGGTGTTTACCTGGTTGCGCGCACCCTGCCCATGTTCGCAAGTTCCGAGACGGCGATAACAATGGTAGCTGTTATCGGAGGCTTTACAGCCATCTTCGCTGCCAGCATGGGCCTGGTGATGAACGATATCAAGAGGGTCCTCGCCTACTCTACCATCAGCCAGTTGGGCTACATGATGCTCGGCTTAGGCACAGTAGGTTTAGCTGTATCAAAGGGGTATCTGACTTATGAAGAAGGGATGGGGCTAGGCATAGCGGTCGGCATTTTCCATCTCTTTACCCATGCATTTTTCAAGTGTCTCCTCTTCCTGGGCGCAGGCAGTGCTAATCATGCTACCGGTACGTTCGACATGCGCCTGATGGGAGGCTTGCGCAAATACATGCCCTGGACTTTTGCCACCTTCCTCGTCGGCTCGCTCGCTCTCGCTGGAATCTGGCCTCTAGCTGGCTTCTGGAGCAAAGACTTAATCTTGCTTAATGCCTGGGAGCATACTCCTATCTTGTTCTGGCTAGCAATGATAACTGTGTTCATGACTGCCTTCTACATGTTCAGAGCAATATTTATGACATTCGGTGGGGAATACCGCGGCGGTGAGGCAGGCCACGGCGGGCATAGCAGCCATGGCGGGCATGATTCCCACAGTGGGCCTCATGAATCTCCGCTGGTGATGCTCTTCCCCATGGTCATTCTGGCCCTCTTTGCCATTGGAGCCGGTTGGAGCTTCTGGGCGGGAGGTGCCGCCAAGTTCCTCGGCGAAGGTTCATACGCAGGGCTCCCCGGTGTTCCCTGGGAGCAGCACGGCTTCTTCGCTCTATTCAGCAAGGCCGTTGAAGAGCCCTTGCCGTTGATCGCTCTTGCAGTTGCTCTAGGAGGCATTTTACTTGCTTATGCGATATACAGCAAAAAGTGGATTTCAGCGGAAAAGATAGGGCAGGCATTTGCTCCTGTATATACTCTGCTTTCCCGCAAATATTACTTTGACGAGCTTTATGAGCAAATCTTGGTATTTCGAGTGCTATATGAAGGGCTGTTCAAGCTAATCCAACTGTTTGATACCTATGTGGTCGATGGGACTGTAAATGGCCTGGGTAAGCTTACAGTGGCAGCAAGCGGCGCTTTGCGCAAGATACAGACGGGCCAGCTTCAGAGCTATGGTCTGGCAATAGTTATAGGTGTCGTGATTATCGTGGCAGTTTTCTTTGCCTATAGATAGAAAGTGTGATAGGAGCCCATAGTTTGAATATAGAGTCTATTCATCCTCTCACAATAATACTATTTCTGCCAGCAGTCGGAGCGATACTGATAGCCCTGTTTGCGAAACAGTCGCGAACAGTTAAGCTCACGGCGGCTATCTTCACTTTCATTCCTTTCGCCCTTTCGGTGGCGCTGTTTGTCATATTCGACCGCAGCGGTGGCCTCCAGTTTGTAGAGCAGGCGCAGTGGATTAGCTCAATCAACGCGCAGTATCATCTCGGCGTCGATGGCCTGAGCTTGCCCATGGTGATACTGACTACCTTTCTGGGATTCGTCGCAGTTTTCGTCTCGTGGAAGATAAATCTGAGGACAAAGGAATATTTCGCCTGGCTTTTGATATTGGAGACTGGTATCCTGGGCGTCTTCATGTCGCTGGACCTTTTACTCTTCTTCCTCTTCTGGGAAGTGGAGCTTATCCCCATGTACATGTTGATCTCCATCTGGGGTACTCCGCCGCCTCTGGGGAGAA